>OGXM01001687.1_pt1 | contig 11709 bp, 9 predicted proteins | sample 1576271 | NCBI WGS metagenome assembly OGXM01 (sample SAMEA3541579, study PRJEB24748) | human gut metagenome | biome: human gut; feature: human-associated habitat; material: faeces | place: China | collected 2012 | reverse complement strand
ATAAAGATCAGCCTACACTTGCATTTACACATTTCCAGCCTGCACAGCCAACTACCGTTGGAAAGCGTGCCACACTGTGGACACAGGAATTTATGATGGATCTTGAAGATCTGGAATATGTTCTTGGCACCATTAAGCTTCTTGGTTCTAAAGGTACTACAGGTACACAGGCAAGCTTTCTGGAACTGTTTGACGGAGATCAGGAGACCATCGATAAGATCGATCCGATGATCGCCGAGAAGATGGGATTCAAGTCCTGCTATCCGGTTTCCGGACAGACCTATTCCCGTAAAGTGGATACCCGTGTTTTAAATGTTTTAGCAGGGATTGCTGCCAGTGCGCATAAGATGTCTAACGATATCCGTCTTCTGCAGCATTTAAAAGAAGTAGAGGAGCCATTTGAAAAGAACCAGATCGGATCTTCTGCGATGGCATACAAGCGTAATCCGATGCGGAGTGAGCGTATTGCATCTCTTTCCCGCTATGTGATGGTAGATGCATTAAATCCGGCCATTACTTCTGCAACACAGTGGTTTGAACGTACACTTGATGATTCTGCCAACAAGCGTCTGTCGGTTCCGGAAGGATTCCTTGCAATCGATGGTATCCTGGATCTGTGCTTAAATGTTGTAGATGGCCTGGTGGTATATCCGAAGGTAATTTACAAGCACTTTATGGCAGAGATTCCATTCATGGCAACCGAAAATATTATGATGGATGCCGTAAAAGAGGGTGGAAACCGTCAGGAACTGCACGAGAAAATCCGTCAGCTGTCCATGCAGGCAGGAAAGACCGTCAAGGAAGAGGGTAAGGATAACAATCTGGTAGATCTGATTGCAGCAGATCCGGCTTTTGGTCTGACAAAAGAACAGATCGAGGCAAACTTAAAACCGGAGCTGTATGTGGGTCGTGCACCGCGTCAGGTGGAAGTATTCCTGCGTGATGTGGTTCGTCCAGTGCTGGATGCACACAAAGAGGAACTCGGCGTTACTGCAGAAATTAACGTATAAATGAACCTATAAACAGACCGGTCGGTTATGCTAAGAAAGACCTCCCATAACATGGGGAGGTCTTTCTTTTTCTTTGGATTTGAATAAATTTCTTTCTTTTTCACACAATAATGAAAAAGGAGGACAACAGGAATGGGTCTGATGATCAAAATTATTGAAATTCATGGAAGGGAAATTCTGGATTCAAGAGGAAATCCTACGGTTGAGGTGGAAGTGACCGCGCAGACAGAGACAACGGGAAAGAAGACTACGGGCAGGGAATCTGTGCCATCCGGAGCCAGTACCGGAAGATTTGAGGCGATTGAGCTGCGGGATGGACAGGAACGTTATTTTGGGCTTGGAGTACAGCGCGTTGTGGATCACATCAACACAAAGATCCGCAAGGAACTGCTGGGAATGAATGTGCTGGAACAGGTACAGATTGACCGCAAACTTGTGGAACTGGATGGGACAGACAACAAAGGAAATCTGGGGGCCAATGCTTTACTTGGTGTTTCTTTAGCCTGTGCGCGCTGCGCAGCGGCAGCACTGGATATGCCGTTGTACCGTTATCTGGGAGGACCGAATGCAAAAAAATGGCCGATGCCGATGATGAATGTCATAAATGGCGGAGCTCACGCAAAGAATTACCTGGATTTTCAGGAATTTATGATTGTACCGGTCGGAGCCGAGTCGTTTCCAGATGCACTCCGGATGGGTGCGGAAATTTATCATTTTCTGAAAAAAATTTTGCAGAAAGAAGGCAAACTGACGGCAGTGGGGGATGAAGGCGGATTTGCACCGGATTTTTCCAGTGCGGGAGAAGTGTTTGCATGTCTGCAGCGTGCCGTGGAGGAAGCCGGATATAAGGTGGGCAGCGATGTTGCATTTGCCATGGATGCGGCAGCATCCGAGCTGTACAGTGAGGAAGACGGAATGTATCATTTTCCGGGAGAAGCGCAGACACATGCAGAGGTGGATGTCAATCTGCGGCGTCCGGACACGCAGGGAGGTGCCTATACATCCGAAGCACATGTGAAAACGCAGGAGATCACCGAAAAAAAAGAAGTCCTGCGCAGTGCACAGGAAATGATTTCACTGTATGAAGAACTTACCACGGAATATCCGCTGATTTCCATTGAGGACGGTCTGGATGAAGACGACTGGGAAGGCTGGCAGGAATTGACAAAGCGCATGAAAGAACAGGTGATGCTGGTAGGGGATGATCTGTTTGTCACGAATGTGAAACGAATCCGGTGCGGAATGGATCTTAAGGTGGCAAATGCGGTGCTGATTAAGGTCAATCAGATCGGAACGCTTACGGAAGCCATGGATGCGATTGAACTGGCACAGAAGAACGGCTATAAGGCAATTATTTCACATCGTTCCGGAGAAACGGAAGATTCTTTTATTGCAGATCTCGCGGTGGCGGTAAATGCCGGCTGGATCAAGACAGGCGCTCCGTGCAGAGGAGAGCGCACTGCCAAGTATAACCAGCTTCTGCGGATCAGTGAAACATTATAAGAGATTCAGACGTTTGGACATGATCTCCGGATTGACCGCTTCCGAGATGGCGGTGTGTTTGTCGATCCGTCCGTCTTTATAAAGCTGTAAGATGCTGCTGTCCATAGCAATCATATTTTCTGCGGCAGAAGTGTAGATAATACCGTTGATCTGGCGCAATGCAGCACGAAGTGCCGTCAGATAGCTTGCGGTATCGGTATTGATCTCCCGCTGGGAAACAATGCTTTCCATTTCGCCGGTCCGGGAACCGATTACAATCCAGCTGGCGTACATCTGGGAAAAGATGCCGGACAGCAGCAGAGCTTTGTCGAATGATTCCCCGTGGCGGATATTCTCGTGACATTTGTCGATAAGTGCCTGCATATGCGGATTATTGACAAGTTCGCGTGCCAGGGTAAGACCGATATTACTGTCGAGTCCGCTGGAGAGAACCAGATACAGGCAGTTTGGAACGCGTCCGGAGGCAACCGTCATGGCAAGTTTCTGTCCGAGGAACAATACGCGCCCGAGATCGGTGTGATATAAAATCATACAGATGATAAGCAATACCAGAAAGGCAATGATAAATCCAAGCATATAATGATTGAGAATGGTACTGATGTGCAGAAACGTCCGTGCGGTATGTGTAATGATATAATTATATACACTGCTGATGATGTCCAGATCGCTGGAAGCACCGTCTGCAAGTTCTTCGGCCTTGGCCACAGGGAGGAAACCGGCGGTGAAGTTCACGTACTGGTTCGGATACAGATAAGGCTTCAGCGGATCTGTAAGTGTGACAGAAAATGTCTCGGAGAGCAGCGTTGTGTAACGGTCATCGGAAACATTTTCGTAGACACCGACCTGATAGGTTCCATCTCCGGAAGTAAGGGGAAAGGTACTATAATCTTTGTAAAGACTGTATGTATATGTGATGCTCTGTTGTAAAAGTTTTGGTGCCGTCTGCCTGCGGGGTAAGTACCTGTGGGGGGTGATCCGTATGGGAGGCAGCTTCTGTGGCCGGGGTCTGGTTGTGCGTGGCAGAGGGCTGATCCTTGTTTTGGGAACATCCGCCAGTGAACAGACAGACACACAGTAACATAATCGGAATAAATCTGTACATTTGACAGGATTTCATGGTATACTCCTAATGATACAGTAAGTTCTATATTATCTGTGTTATATTATCAAGTGGAAATGAAAAGGAAAATTGTGAAATATAAAAAAATGTTGAAAAGACTTTTCTTTTATGATATAATTAGTTAGTCGTGAGTTTAGAATTAGGAGGTGGAAATCGTGACCGTTTTAAATACGATTTTAACTATTGTATTTATTATACTGAGTATTGTAATTACAGTGATTATCTTAATGCAGGAGGGTAAATCTGCAGGTCTTGGCGCGATCGCCGGAGCAGCAGATACTTACTGGGGCAAAAATAAGGGACGTTCCATGGAAGGAATGCTTGTAAAGCTTACAAGAATTTTTGTGATTCTGTTCCTTGTCATTGCAATGGTTCTGAATTTGGGAATCTGGTAGAAACCAGAAGCTGTCGATTACATCGGCAGCTTTTTTCATTATATAAGGAGAAGATCTGGGTATGGACGCAAAGTATGAACAGCGGAAAAAAATGATATATGACTTTATGTGCGATGATATGTATGTCCCGATGAAAATCAAGGAACTGGCGATCGTCCTCGGTGTGAAAAAAGATCAGCGCCCACAGTTGGAACAGATTCTGAATGATTTGATGATGGAGGGGCGCATCGTCTGCTCCAAGAGAGGAAAGTTCAGCAAATCGGAAGAGAAAAAGATCGTAGGCACGTTCCAGGCACATCCGAAAGGATTTGGATTTGTCAGTGTGGAGGGGGAAAAGGAAGATATCTTTATTCCGGAATCCGAGACCAATGGTGCGATGCATATGGATACGGTAGAGATCTCCGTATCACCGGCAGTGACCGGACGCCGCAGGGAGGGAAAGGTGCTGCATGTGCTTGAGAGGGGCATGAAGCAGGTGGTGTGCACGTATCAGCTGAATAAAAATTTTGGCTTTGCAGTGCCGGATAATCCAAAGTTTGGTTCGGATATTTTTATTCCGCTGGAGCGTTCGAAAGGAGCTGTAAACGGTCATAAAGTCGTTGTTGAAATCACACAGTACGGGAAAAAGGGAAAGAATCCGGAAGGAAAAGTGGTGGAGATTCTCGGGCATATCAATGATCCGGGGGTGGATATCCTTTCTATTGTGCGCGCTTACGGGCTTCCGGTGGAATTTGATCCGAAGGTCATGACGCAGGTAGAGCATGTGGCAAAGCCGGTATCGGAAGCGGATATGGCAGGACGCATGGATCTGCGCGACTGGCAGATGGTGACCATCGATGGCGAAGATGCCAAGGATCTGGATGATGCGGTGTCACTTACCATGGATCATGAAAATTATATTCTGGGTGTGCATATTGCGGATGTGTCCAATTATGTGCAGGAGCACAGTGCTCTTGACACGGAAGCGTTGAAGAGAGGAACTTCTGTATATCTGGTGGACCGGGTGATTCCGATGCTGCCGCATGCCCTGTCAAACGGAATCTGTTCCCTCAACCAGGGGGAAGAGAGGCTGGCACTCAGCTGCATCATGACGGTCAATCCTAAGGGCGAAATTATTGATCACACAATCACAGAGTCCGTTATCTGCGTGAACCGGCGTATGACGTATACCAATGTGAAAAAAATTCTGGCAGACCATGATCCGGAGGTGATGGCGGAATATGAGCCACTGGTTCCGATGTTTGAAAAGATGGCAGAACTGGCGGCAATTCTTCGCAAAAAGCGTATGAAACGTGGTTCCATTGACTTTGATTTTCCGGAAACAAAGGTAATACTGGATAAGAATGGAAATCCGGTAGATATCCGTCCGTATGACCGCAATGTGGCAACGAAACTGATCGAGGATTTTATGCTTGCTGCAAACGAGACGGTGGCAGCCGAATATTACTGGAGAGAACTTCCGTTTGTCTATCGTACACATGAGCAGCCAGATTCGGAAAAAATACAGAAACTATCCACGTTTATCAATAATTTCGGGTACTCTCTCCACATAGGAAGTGATGAGGTGCATCCGAAAGAACTGCAGAAGCTGCTGGAAAAAATCGACGGAACTTCGGAGGAGCCGCTGATCAGCCGTCTGACCCTTCGCTCGATGAAGCAGGCACGCTATACGGTGGAAAATACCGGGCATTTTGGTCTGGCAGCGGATTGTTACTGCCATTTTACTTCACCGATCCGCCGGTATCCGGATCTGCAGATCCACCGGATTATCAAGGACAGTCTGCGGGGGCGTCTGGGCGAAAAGCGCATTGGCCACTATACGCAGATACTGCCGGAGGTTGCAAAGCATGCCAGTGAGATGGAACGGCGTGCAGATGAGGCCGAGCGGGAGACAATTAAGCTGAAAAAAGTGCAGTATATGGAAAACCATATCGGAGAAACCTTTGCCGGTGTTATTTCCGGAGTCGCAGAGTACGGATTTTTCGTGGAGCTGGAAAATACTGTGGAGGGTCTGGTACGTGTGACTTCCCTCACCGATGATTTTTATCAGTATTATGAAGAAACTTATGAACTGGTGGGAGAAGCAACGAACCGCAGGTTTAAACTGGGGCAGCAGGTGCGTGTGACGGTGGATAACTGTGACCGGATCATGCGGACGATTGATTTTACACTTGCAGATTCTGACGAAAATTGATGGAATTCTTAAAATTTTCAAAATAAAAGCAGCAGTTTATTGCATTTTGCAGGAAAATCATATACACTGAGTTTACAGAACAAAAAGGAGGGAGCCGGGATGGCGAAACAACCGAAGAAGTTAATAGCCAACAATAAAAAAGTCTATCACGATTATTTTCTCGAAGAGACTTTTGAAGCCGGTATCGCTCTTGCTGGAACCGAAGTAAAGTCCATGCGCATGGGCAAGTGCAGCATCAAGGAATCCTTTATCCATATTGAAAATGGGGAGGTGATCCTCTATGGTATGCATATCAGCCCATATGAGAAGGGAAATATTTTCAACAAAGATCCGCTCCGGCCGCGCAAGCTTCTGATGCACAAGAAAGAGATTCAGAAGATGGTCGGTAAGATCGCGCAGAAAGGATACACGATTGTTCCAGTGGAAGTATACTTCAAAGGAAGTCTTGTAAAAGTGCAGGTTGCTCTGGCAAAAGGAAAGAAGCTTTACGATAAGCGTCAGGACATTGCCAAAAAAGACCAGCGGCGGGAAGCCGAACGGGATTTCAAAGTGCGGAATCTTGGATAGGTGTTTCGCAAAAAACAGGCGGGAGGCAAGAGTTATATTTTTGCTCCGCAAAAACATAACAGGGGCTAGTAATGGTTTCGACAGGGATCATGCAGCTGGAGAAGCGAGTCGTACGGGATACGTTAAATTCCACAATTAAAATTAAACGCTGAAGATAATTTAGCATACGCTGCCTAATGGCAGCAGTCTGACCTAGGGCACTCACACTTTAGGATCCAGGCTTCGACTCTGTGAGAAACGACGCAGGCTAAGCTTTGCACCTGTGGGCGTATCATGAAGCTACTAAAACCGCAAGGATGTTTGTTTTCGTGTGGCGGAGGGAATGTCAAAGAATAAACTACACTCGTAGAAGGACAGGGAATTGGTTTTTGGACACGGGTTCGACTCCCGTCTAGTCCACTAAAAAGGTGCTTAAATAAGCACCTTTTTATTTTAATAATTCCGTGATATTGATTACAAGATTATCATAAATACATACCTGTATATCATCATCAAAACGGTATTGATCTGACTTTTCTGGTGAATCCGGTTTGGCGGTGCCAAATGAAATTATAGCATAATATTGTGAGTGTTATTTTAGTGGAAAAATTACGAAAAAAGTGATAGCATGATAACATAGAAAATAACCAAAGATGAAGGAGAAGAAATGTTTCGACTGGTGGCAGATATTACAGAATTAAATATTGATCAGGTAAAGCTTCCGAAGATTCCGGGACTGGGTATGCTTATGAAGCTTCCAAATAAACAAAAAATTTCCATGATTGTCAGTGTTTTGAATGCGCAGAAAGGTCAGTTCCTTCCAAAATGGCAGGAGGCAGTGAATCAGAAGTGGGGGCAGTTGCAACTTTTGGATTATCAGGTGGAACAGCCGGGGGACGGAAGCTGTCTGGTGCGCATCCGGATTGATGTGGGAAATGCGGATTACGATAAAGCGATTGATTCGGTCATTCCGCATGTGTTTCAGGAAAAGGATGCCCATACGGTGCTCGGTGGGGATTATGCCGGATCTGGAAACCTGCAGGAAGTGATGCAATTTATGCACAATGCACCGACGGCGGCAAAGAAGGAATTTTACATTGTAAAGACATTAAGCGTGGAAAAGGAAACAATTGCAAGAAACTTTGAAAACAGTGCGGCTTCCCAGGGAGCGGTACTTCGAATTGGAAGTCTGCGTTTTTTCCTGAAACAATCCTAAAAAGGCAAAGGAACAAAAGATGTTAGGAAATACAAAAGGTAAAATGATTAATCAGTATGTGCCGGATTATGTACTCTATGATCTTGAGACAACCGGTACTTCGAGTAAATATGACGAGGTTATTGAAATTTCGGCTGTCAAAGTAAAAAACGGCGTGGTTACAGAAGAGTTCAGTCAGCTTGTGAATCCGGGCAGACCGATTCCCAGCGCGGCAAGTGCAGTAAATCATATCACGGATGATATGGTGGCGTTTGCACCAATGTTTGATTCCGTATTGCAGCAATTTCTTGCTTTTATCGGAGATGATGTGCTGGCAGGACATAATATCAATCGTTTTGATATGAAATTTTTGTATCGTGATTGTGAACGGTATTTCGGTCAGACACTAACCAACGATTACATTGACACACTGAAACTGGCACGGCTCTGTCTGCCGGAACTTTCGCATCATCGTCTGGGGGATCTGGCACAATATTACGGGATTTCCACAGCCGGGGCTCACCGTGCATTAAACGATTGCCGAATGAACCAGCAGATTTTTGAAAAGCTGGCAAAGGAGCTGGATGGTACTATCGGGCGGAATATTGAAATAAAAAATTGTCCGGTGTGTGGGCAGCCACTGAAAAAAAGGAACGGAAGGTTCGGAGAGTTTTGGGGATGTACGGGATTTCCGACATGCAGATATACAGAAAATATATGATATATGACGGAAAAACCGTAAGGAGGAGTGTATGAAAACAAGGGAAGAGGCGCTGGCATATGCATTGTCTTTTCCGAAAACCTATCAGGAGGCACCGTTTCATGATAATAACTGGCAGCTTGTGCGGGTAGAGGGAAGCAAAAAGGCGTTTTTATGGACCTATGAGAGGGAAGGATACATTAATTTAAATGTGAAAGCGGATCCGCAGTGGCGTGATTTCTGGAGAAGTACCTATGCATCTGTCATTCCGGGATGGCATCAGAATAAAGATCATTGGAATACCATTATTCTGGATGGTACCGTTCCGGAGCAGGAAATCCAGCGTATGATTGCGGAAAGCTATGATCTGGTTACGGACAGTCCGACCAGACGGATTTATGAAGCGGTTAAAAAAATTCCGCGCGGAAAAGTGGCAACATATGGACAGGTTGCGGAGATGGCCGGAAATAAAAAGATGGCACGCGCCGTGGGAAATGCATTGCATAAAAATCCGGATCCGGAGAAGATTCCCTGTTATCGTGTGGTGAACGCAAAGGGAGAATTAGCAGGAGAATTTGCGTTTGGTGGAGAAGGTGCGCAGGCAAGGCTATTGCAGGCGGATGGAATTGCAGTTGTCGATGGACGTGTTGATTTAAAAATCTATGGTATATAAGTCGTTGTTTTGCTGCGTGTTCCGTTCCTCTTGCAAAAATCAAAAGCCTCAGACCATGCCGTGAATCACCAATTTAGAAAAAATTAATAAAATTGTTAGCAGACATGCTTGACGAGTGCTAAAAACAATGCTATAACAAAACTGAAGCAAAGATATAAGTACGTCTTAGTGGAAAATGCTCTGACTGAGATGGAATGACAGGAAGTGCATTTTAGAAAGCAGTTCCTGTTTTTGTGATTGGTGAGGTGATAATTATGGCAGCAAAAAGAGATTTTTACGAAGTTTTGGGAATAGATAAAAATGCAGACGAAGCAACGATTAAAAAGGCATATCGAAAACTTGCCAAAAAATATCATCCGGATATGAATAAAGGAAATCCAAATGCGGAAAAGATTTTTCAGGAAGTAACGGAAGCTTACGAAGTGTTGGGAGATCCGAAGAAGCGGAAATTGTATGATGAGTACGGTCCGATTTCGCTGGAGGCAGGTTTTGATCCGGAGAAGATGAAACAGGCACAGTACGGGAATCCATTTGGAAATGGAGGATTTTATCAGTCGTATTCTTCCGGAGAACCGGGCAGCGGATATCAGGAGTTCCATTTTGATGGTTCTTCCGATATGGATGATATTCTTGACAAATTGTTTGGAAAAAAAGGTGGATTCCACGGAACCGGAGGTTTTGGCGGAAGAAGCGGATTTGGAAGTACCGGAGAATTTGGCAGTGGTTTTGGCGGAGTACATGAGGAAAGAGGGCAAAATATCGAGACGGAAGTACCGATCAGCTTTGAAGAAGCGGTATTTGGCTGTGATAAAAGGTTTACGCTTTCCTCCAGTGACGGAAAGAGCCAGAACTTTGAAGTGCATATTCCGGCAGGCATTGCAAACGGGCAGTCTGTGCGTCTGAAAGGGAAAGGACAGAAAGGGTACAATGGAAAGGACGGAGATCTGCTGATCAAAGTCAAAGTCGGAGAAAAATCTGGTTACGAGCGAAAAGGCCAGGACGTTTATACGACGGTGAAAATTCCGTATACAACAGCTGTGCTCGGAGGAGAGATAAAGATCCATACGTTGTATGGAGATGTTGTCTGTAAGATTAAACCGGGTACACAGTCTGGGGCAAAAATCCGATTGAAAGGAAAGGGCGTAGCAGCCATGAATAATCCGGCAGTTCACGGAGATGAATATGCCCAGGTGCAGATAGAGGTTCCGACACATTTGTCGCAGACTGCAAAAGAAAAATTACAGGAATATGCACGGGCATGCAGCTGAATGTGAGGTTACTGTTCACCCAGCACCTGAACACCATGCTGTTCAGGTGCGTATGAACGTGATGTGGGTGTGAGCAGCCCCTTTTGCGAAGCAAAACTTTATATGGGGCTGCGAAGTTACTGTTCGCAGGGTAACCTGTGAACAGTAACATGTGAGTGAATAGTAACGATGAAATAACAGAAGATCCCTTGACAAGAGGAACTTTCCATGCTTAAATAAATTTAGTTATATGACTGACGGATAAGTGGAAGAACCACGTGGAGTATAACAAGAGATATAAAGGTGACAGATCCAAAGATTGCACCGCAGATAGGGCGATACATCACAGATGTACCGCAGATAAGGCGATGCTTCAGAGAAGCACCGCAGGGGCCGACCGTCTGGGCACCGCACATTGCAGGGAAATACATGAAATATGTATTTGATTGAAATGTGGGTTCCCGGATGTGTCGGTTTTTATTTATTTTAGGCGTATTTGCGAAAGGAGAAACAAATGCAGAAGGTAGCACTCAGTAAAGAATTAGGCGCAACAACATATCCGGGACGTGGTATTGTGATCGGACGTTCTAAGGATGGAAAGAAGGCGGTAACTGCTTATTTTATTATGGGAAGAAGCGCAAACAGCCGTAATCGTGTATTTGTAGAGGATGGCGAAGGTATCCGTACACAGGCATTTGATCCGTCAAAGCTGGAAGATCCGAGCCTGATCATTTACGCACCGGTTCGAGTACTTGGCAACAAGACGATTGTGACAAACGGAGATCAGACCGATACGATTTATGAGCTGATGCATAAGCAGCAGACATTTGAGCAGGCGCTGCGCACCAGAGAATTTGAGCCGGACGCACCAAATTATACTCCACGTATTTCTGGTATCATGCACATTGATAAGGGTGAGTTCAATTATGCGATGTCTATCTTAAAGAGCAACAACGGAAATCCGGATGCATGCAACCGTTACACGTTTGCATACAGCAACCCGGTTGCCGGAGAGGGACATTTTATCCATACTTATATGGGAGACGGAAATCCACTGCCAAGTTTCGAGGGTGAACCAACCTGGGTTGATATTGATGGAGATATCGATACGTTTACGAAAATGGTA
>OGXM01001683.1_pt1 | contig 11718 bp, 10 predicted proteins | sample 1576271 | NCBI WGS metagenome assembly OGXM01 (sample SAMEA3541579, study PRJEB24748) | human gut metagenome | biome: human gut; feature: human-associated habitat; material: faeces | place: China | collected 2012 | reverse complement strand
TAACTGAGGCCCGTTATTTACCTTCAAATCTTTGATATATACCCGTTCACGAAGGCTCTCACGGCAATTTTAAAGCATAACGGATATTCGGTTGACGCTGTTTATAACGGAAAAGATGCGCTTGATTATCTTCTCGGCGGTGACTATGATTGTGCAATTCTTGACATAATGATGCCGTTGCTTGACGGAATTTCAGTTTTGAAAGGAATCCGTCATGATGGGCTTGACCTGCCGGTTATCATGCTTACGGCAAAAAGTGAAATTGACGACAGGGTTTTCGGACTCGACAGCGGTGCTGACGATTATGTTACAAAGCCGTTTGTCACAAAGGAACTTATTGCACGAATCAGAGCCGTTACACGCAGAAAATCCGAAACCTATAAAAACATGAAGCCCCCACACATTTTCGTGTAGGGGCGGTTTTCTTAAACAAAGAAATTGTTCTTTTTAATATCTTTCTCCGACAGCAACAATGACACTTCTGCCTGCCATATTAATTCGTTTGTCATAGAGAATAACATTTCTGTCCTCAAGGATTACATCCTGAGGCTCGTTGCCTGTGTTTACATAAAGCTTCCAGTGGTATCCTTCGGGAAGGTCGGGAAGCTCAACATTTACATAATCCCAATAAGCATTGACGCCAAAGTAAACAAACTCGTCAAGTCCCTGTTGTTTAAGACTTGCACCGGCGTACATAATACCAATCATTCTTGTATCATCGTAATATTTGGCACTCCACGCAACATTTGAATGGATGCTGACAGGCGGATAACTGCATGTTGACTTGCCTCTGCTGTCTGTGATAATGTGGAATCTCTTTCTGAAAGCAATCATATATTTAAAAAATTCAAATACATCCTTATGCTTTTCTTTTCTTGTCCAGTCAAGCCATGAGATAATGTTATCCTGACAGTAAGCGTTGTTGTTGCCGAACTGAGTGTTGCAAAATTCATCGCCTGCAAGGAAAAGAGCAGGACCCTGACTGCACATAAGAGTTGCAAAGGCATTTTTAACCATTTTTATACGAAGATTGTTAATGTTGTAATCATCGGTTTCGCCCTCTGCACCGCAGTTCCAGCTGTTGTTGTCATTAGCACCGTCAGTATTGTTCCAGCCGTTTTCAAGATTGTGCTTTTCGTTGTATGAATACATATCATAAAGAGTAAATCCGTCATGACAGGTAAGAAAGTTTACCGACGCATTGTAGCCCCTGTAGGTAGGGTCATACAAATCTCTTGAGCCTGTAATTCTCTGAGCCGCATCCCATGCAAGGTGATTGTCGCCTTTAAGAAATCTTCTGAGGTCGTCACGGTATCTTCCGTTCCATTCAGCCCATCTGTTCCATGACGGAAAACAGCCGACCTGATAAAGTCCGCCTGCATCCCATGCCTCTGCAATAAGCTTTACTCCGCCGAGAATCGGATCAAACGCAAGGCTTTTGAGAAGCGGAGGCTTATCCATAGGAGTACCGTCCTCGTTTCTTCCCAAAATTGACGCAAGGTCAAAACGGAAACCGTCAATGCGGTATTCTGTTACCCAATAACGCAGACAGTCAAGTATAAATTGCTGCACAATCGGCTGATTGCAGTTGAGAACATTGCCGCAACCGCTGAAATTGTAATACTTTCCGTCCGGAGTGAGCATATAGTAAATGTTGTTGTCAATGCCCTTGAACGAGAAATACGGTCCCATTTCATTGCCCTCTGCCGTGTGGTTGAACACAACATCAAGGATAACTTCAATTCCGTTTTCGTGAAGCTCACGAACAAGCTGTTTAAGCTCTCTTCCTTCGTGATGATGCTCGTGGTCGCTCTCATAGCTTGTGTTCGGAGCAAAAAAACATACGGTGTTATAGCCCCAGTAATCGTAGAGCTGACGCCCGTCATAATTACGATATGAGCCCATTTCGTCAAACTCAAAAATAGGCATCATTTCAACGGCATTGATGCCCAGTTCTTTAAGATAGGGGATTTTTTCACGGATACCTGCGAATGTGCCTTTGTTTTTAACGCCTGAGGAGCCGTCCTGAGTAAAGCCTCTTACATGCATTTCATAAATAATAAGCTCTTCAAACGGAAGCTTCGGCTGAGTGCAGTTGCCCCAGTCATAGTCGCTGTTTACAACTCTTGCCTTATAAACACCCTCATGCTCTTGTTTTTTACCCCAGCCGCTCTGACCGATTACAGCCTTTGCGTATGGGTCAAGAATGTATTTCTTTTTATCAAAAATAATGCCTTTTTCAGGTTCATACGGACCGTCAAAAGAATATGCATACTCAAAATCAACCTCATCAAGACCGAACACGAGCATTGAATAGGTGTTGCCGATTTTGTAAGAATCCGGAAATCTGAGCCTTGCATACGGAATTTTTGCATAAGGTCTGAATAAAAGCAATGTACACTCAACGGCATAAACCGAATGAATAGTAAAGTTTACACCGCCGGAAACGGTTGTTGCACCGTTTAAAAGGAAGTTGCCGGGTCTGACATCGAAACCACCTACATTATCGGTTGGCTTTAAATCCCTCAACATAATATTTAATCCCCCTAAGTTACTCTCAAAAAAACAAAAATTCAGTCATAACACAACATATGTCTATTTTATCATATTATGTGATTTATTCAACACACTATTTGCAAAAATATAGTCTAATCTTGTCATCACGATTAAAAAGTAGTATTTTTACACAAAAAAAGACCGGAATAAAAAATATATTCGGTCTTTTTAATCATTTGCTTACGCTTATTGTCAACCTATAAAAGTAAATCTGTCTGTTTTTCTGCCGTTAACATCAACTTTTTCGGCAAACATTTCGACAGGTCTTGCCCACACTTCACTTGTGTTGTGGAGATTTCTGTAAATTACAAGTTTTTCACCTGTTTCGCTGTGGGTTGCAAAGTTGATAACCTCATATTCGCCACCCTTGAAATGTAGGTAAATACCCGGCTTGATTTCTTTTGTCGTATTTTCGGCATTGTCCGAATTGCTTTCACAGCAAATTTCTGTTTTAACAGCTTTAGCTGAAGTTTCTTCATTTGCAGGAGCTTCGTCAATTTCAGCTGCCCTGCAATCTGTATTGTCTGCATTGAAATCAACCCTGAAACTTCCGTCGTTAACAACAAGAATTCTCGACTGATACGGCTGCATTTCAATTTCATAGTAACCGTTTACATCAATAACTTCGTTGCCGTTGAGAACATCTGTAAGCTTTGCGTTGCAGCCTGTGTCAAAACCGATTTTTTCAACACGGTCTGTAAGGTTGAATGCAACAAAAACAGTCTGATTGTCGGTTTTTCTTCTGTATATAAGCTTTTCATTCTGAATATTTATGTTTTCAAAATCGCCGTACTTGAGAGCTTCGAGTGCAAGTCTTACTACACCGAGTTTTTTGATATGCTCAAGAAGTTCATAGTTCGGATTCGGAATGGAATCAAGGTCAAGACAGGGACGAAGCTCATAATCGCTGTAGGCAGTTCTCATACCCTCAATGCCGAATTCACTTCCGTAGTAAATTGACGGTACTCCGGGCATTGTATACATCATCGTGTAAACATTGTTAAGATGATTTTTGTCTTTAAGCATACTTGCAACACGGTTTACATCGTGGTTATCAACGAAATTATATGTGTAGATGTTTCTGTAAATACCGCCGTTAGCAAACTGTCTGTTAAGAGAATGAGCAATTTCAAAATAGTTGTGGTCATTATGGCTTGAATAAATGCCTTTGTAGCATTCGTAGTTTGTAACCGAGTCAAGTACATCGGGATTTGCCCAATGATTGTAATCGCCGTGGGTAATCTCGCCGTAGAGCCAAAAATCGGACTTTTTCTCTTTGCAAACATTTTTTAATTTCTTGAAAAATTCAATGTCAATGCAGTCAGCCGCATCAAGGCGAAGTCCGTCAATATCAAACTCATCAATCCAAAATCTTGCACAGTCAAGAAGATAGTTTACTACCTCGTCATTGCGGAGATTAAGCTTTACAAGGTCGTAGTAACCTGCCCAGCCCTCATAGCTGAAACCGTCATTATAAGGACTGTTGTTCCAAAAGTTTAAATTTTCAAACCAAGACGCATATCTTGAATTTTCAGATGACCATGTTTGTCTCGACCTTGACGCCGAGGGCCTTCAGGCCGTCGACTTCCTTCTGCACGATGGCCTTGGGAAGTCTGAACTCGGGGATGCCGTAGACCAGCACGCCGCCGGCAAGGTGGAGCGCTTCAAAAACGGTGACATCGTAGCCCTTCTTGGCAAGGTCGCCCGCGCAGGTGAGGCCGCTGGGGCCAGAGCCGATGACCGCGACCTTGTGGCCGTTGGGCGTGGGCTTGGCGGGCGCTTCCTGAACGTTTGCATTGTGCCAGTCGGCGACAAAGCGCTCGAGGCGGCCGATGCCGACAGGCTCGCCCTTGATGCCGCGGATGCACTTCGATTCGCACTGCGTCTCCTGCGGGCAAACGCGGCCGCAGACGGCGGGGAGGGAAGAGGTCTCATGAATGACCTGATAGGCGCCCTCGTAGTCCTTTTCGGTGATCTTCTTGATGAATTCGGGGATCTTGACCTGCACCGGGCAGCCGGAGACGCAGGGATGGTTCTTGCAGTTTAAGCAGCGGGCTGCTTCGTCGAGCGCCTGCTCCTCGGTATAGCCGAGGGCAACCTCCAGAAAGTTCTTGTTGCGGACGTTGGGCTCCTGCGAGGGCATTTCGTTCTTCTTCAGACTCATGTTAGGCATATTACTGAACCTCCTTGCTGAACAGGTTGCAGGTCTCTTCGTATTTGTGGCGCTCCCAGTCGAAGTACATCTTGCCGCGCTTGAGACTCTCGTCCCAGTCGACCTTGTGACCATCAAAGTCCGGGCCGTCGACGCAGGCGAACTTGGTCTCGCCGCCGACGGTGAGGCGGCAGCCGCCGCACATGCCGGTGCCGTCGACCATGATCGGGCTCATGGAAACGGTGGTGGGGATGCCGTAGGGCTCGGTGGTCTTGGACACGAATTTCATCATGATGGCAGGGCCGATGGCGAAGATCTCGTCATACTGGTTGCCCGCGTCGATGAGCTCCTTGAGCGCATCGGTGACAAGACCCTTCTCGCCGTAAGAGCCGTCGTCCGTCATCAGCTTCAAAACGCTGGACGCCGCGCGGAACTTGTCCTCAAGAATGACGAGGTCCTTATTCTTGAAGCCGACGACCGCGTGGACTTCCGCGCCGCAGTCGTGGAACTTCTTCAAAACCGGGTAAGCGATGGCGCAGCCGACGCCGCCGCCCACGACGCAGACCTTCTTCTTGCCTTCGGTCTCGGTCGGGCGGCCCAGCGGGCCGACAAAGTCCTGAATGTACTCGCCCTCGGCTTTATGTCTGAGCTTTTCGGTGGTGGCGCCGATCGTCTGCACGATGATGGTGACGGTGCCCTTCTCACGGTCGAAGTCGTGGATGGTGATGGGGATGCGTTCACCGTTTTCATCGACGCGCAGGATGATGAACTGGCCGGGCTCGGCCTTCTTTGCCACCATCGGCGCCTCGATCTCGTAGAGGGTCACGGTGGGCTTGAGCGCTTCTTTCTTCACGATGCGATACATGAATGATTCTCCTTTTTGTTGAGATTCAGCGCCGTGCCGTCCGGGGAGAACGGCAGGCGGGATTCCTGGACGCAGCGCCGGGAATATGGAATGATGCTATGTTTATATCATGAAAGTTTTCTTGCGTCAATGAATATCAAAATTCTGACGATGCAGGAAAACTTGCATTTACGAAAAATACTTGCAAAAAACTAAAGCAGCGTCACGCTGCGGCCCTCGGTGCTGATGAGGTCCTCCTCGCGCATCTTGCGCATCTCGCGCATCATGGCGCTGCGGTCGGCGCTGATGTAGTCGGCAAGCATGCTGAGGGAAAACGGCAGGGGGAACGTCCGGCTGCCGTGCTCGTCGGCGAGCTGCTCGAAAAAGCACAGCAGCTTTTCGCGGATGGAGCGGCAGGCGAGCACCTCAATCCGGCGGCTCAGATGCAGGGACTTTTTCGAGAGCAGTTGGAAGAGGTTCGTTACGACCTGACTGTGGCAGGCGCAGGCGTTTTCGCAGCGCTTTGTGATCTGGTCATAGCGCATGAAGATGACGCGGCAGTCCTCGCGGCACTCGATGAGCGCGCTGCCGTCGCGAAAGCCGGTGAACGCCAGCTCCTCGCCAAAGACGCTGCCCTCGTCCATGCTTTCAAGCACGGTGCGGTTGCCGTCGGCGTGCAGGCGCAGAAGCGCCGCGCTGCCCGAGAGCAGCACGCCGATCATATCCTGCTGCTGCCCGCAGGTGAGGATGGTCTGTCCTGCGCTGAAGCGCTGCTCGTAAGCGCTGAAGCAGCGCAGCATATTTTCGCACGATACTTCGTCCACACCTGTAAACAGCGCGGAATCGCGGCAGTCCATCGCTCTCCCTCCCGTAAGGCCTGCTGCTTTACCGGTGCAGCGCAGCCGTTGACCTATTGCATTATCATATACCAGAGAGGAAAAAAAGTAAATGACAATTTCGCGAAAAAATCGGGTAAAAAATCGAGCGATCCCTGTAAAAAAGCATCCGCCTTATTTGGCGGATGCTTTGTCCTTGGTTTTGCGCGCATAGTCGTAAAACACCTGCGCAATGGGCGATAAAATGCTGTTTTTGTGCTTGACGATATAGAGCTGGCGGCGGAAGCGCGAGTCGGGGAAGGGGAAGGCAAGAAGCTTTCCGAACTGAACATAGTCCTGCGCGGCGCTCTGCGCGATGAGACCGACGCCGAGACCCTCGCTGACCATCTGCTTGACGCTCTCGGTCGAGCGGATCTCGACCGCGGTGCGCAGCTGGGCGATGTCGATGCCGAGCTCATTTAAGAGTTCCTTGCCCGCCTGATACGTGCCGCTGCCCTTTTCACGGCTGATGAACGTCTCTTCCTTGAGCTGCTCGATGGGGAAGGGCTTGCCCGCAAAGGCCTGATACTTTTCGGTGTTCGGCGCGATGAGCACCATCGGGTCGTTGGCAAAATCCTGATAGACGCATTTGTGGCTCGCCACCATCGTGCCGCAGAAGCCGATCTCTACGCTGCGCGTGGCGACGAGCTCCACGACCTTGGGACTGTCCTCCATCTGGATATTGAAGGTGATGTCCGGATAGCGGGCGCGGAAGTCCTGCAAAAGGTGCGGCAGATAATACTGGCTGGGCACCGTGGAGGCCGCGATGGAGATCGTACCCTTCATCTCCTGCGAGAAGTTGCGCAGCGCGATGGCTGCGTTCTCGCGCACCTGCAGGATCTCCTTAGCGTATTTGTAGAGGAGCTTGCCCGCGTCGGAGGGGTAGGTCTCCTTCGTGGTGCGGACGATGAGCTTGATATTCAGTTTTCTCTCCAGTGCGGAGACGTGCGAGCTGATGGTCGGCTGCGTCAGGTGCAGCAGCTCCGCGGCGCGGGAAAAGCTGCAGTTTTCCACCACGTAGACGAACGCTTCGAGCTCTTTGATATCCATATCAATGTCCATGAAGTTCCCCCGTCAGACCGGCAAAAGCAAAATGTTTTGCGTTGATAGTGCGTTGAATGCTTATTTTTAACAGTATACACAGTTTAGCGCCGTTTGTCCAGAGAGGGAAACGGCATTTTGCAGGATTTTATGCATTTTTTGCCCGTGCGATGCACCGCGCGGGCAAAAAATGACGACTTACTGCTTGTCCTGCGCCAGCGCCTCGCCCAGCGCGATGGCGAGCTGATCGGGGCAGGAGGTATTCTTGAAGCCGCAGCGGATGCCGCGCATGCGCGCGATGGCATCCTCGGCCTTCATGCCTTCGACCAGGCGCGAAATGCCCTGAAGGTTGCCGTTGCATCCGCCGATGACCTCTACGCTCTTGATGGTGTGGTCGTCGTTCAGTTCAATGTGCATTTCCTTGGAGCAAACGCCCTTGGTGCGGTAGTTATAAGTCATTTCTATCTCTCCTTTTCTGATAGTCCGCGTCAATCATAGCACATTCGCCCTGCGTTCGCAAGGGATGCACCGAAAAAGGAAAGAAAAAGAAGATGCGGCAATTCGGGGTGGTATTCCGCGAACAAGCGTGCTATAATTATCCTGTTAGAATATTGCCATTACAGAATAAAACGCAAAAGGAGTTGTTTTTTATGTCAGTTTTGACCGCCGTTGTTCTCGGCCTTGTGCAGGGGATCGCGGAATTTTTACCGATCTCATCCTCCGGCCATCTCGCCATCGCGGAGCATTTACTAAGCATCCAGGGCGCGAGCAACGTGCCCGACTTTTTCGACGTGCTGCTCCACCTCGGCACGCTCGTGGCGGTGTTTGCCGCTTACTGGGATGATATCCGCGATATGATCGTGGAGTTTTTCACCGGCATCGGCGACCTTGCCCATCATCGCACGCCGAACCCCGTGCCGCCTGCGCGCCGCCTTATTCTGCTCATCATTGTGGGCACGCTGCCGCTTTTCGTCATGGTGCCGTTTCGCCGTTTTTTCACGGAGCTGAGTGATAATATGTACTTTATCGGCGGCGCACTGATCGTCACGGGCATCCTGCTCTTTGCGAGCGACCGCGTGCGCCATGGCCGCAAGACGGAAAAGACCGCCACGCTGCTCGACGCGCTGCTTGTCGGTATCGGTCAGGCCATCGCGCTGTGCCCGGGCATCTCCCGCTCCGGCATGACGATCACGGCGGGCTGCTTTGCAGGCTTTGAGCGCAAGTTTGCCGTGCGCTTTGCATTCCTGCTCTCCATCCCCGCGGTGTTGGGGGCGAACATCCTGACGCTCAAAGACGCGATTGACGCGGGCATCGACTTCTCCAGCGTGCCCGTGTACCTCGTCGGTGTCGTCGTCGCGGCGGTGTCGGGCTATGCGAGCATCCGCCTGCTGCGCTATGTTGCCGACAAGGGCCGTTTCGGCGCGTTTGCCTATTACTGCTGGGCCACCGGCGTGCTGACGCTGGTGCTCACGATCCTGCACTAATTTTTGATTCTGAGGTGAATCATGGCACAACAGAAGAAAAAAACCACCACAACGAAAAAGAAAACGACGGGTTCGTCCCGCTCCTCGTCTTCCGGCAAGCGCACGGCGAAGAAGAATCAAAAGCGCCCCATCCGCCGCGAGGTCGCGGGCGCGATCCTGCTGGTGCTGGCGCTGTGCCTGGGCTTCAGCTATTTCCAGTCGGGCGCGTGGCTGCTCGATCAGCCGGCGAAGCTGTGCCGGTCGCTCTTTGGCTGGGGCTATTACCTCGTCGCGCCCGCACTGCTGCTGGGGAGCTATATCCTGCTCTTCCACCGTGGGCGGAACGTCGCGTCCTGCCTTGTCGGCACGGCGCTGCTGCCGGTCGTGTTCGGCGCGATCATGCACATCGCCCTCTGCAAGGAGGAGTATGTCAACATGGATGGCATCTTGAAGCTTCTGTGGACGAGCGGCAACGCGCTCGAGTCCGGCGGCGCGGTGTCTGCATCGCTTGCGATCATGCTGGTGCTGCTGGTGAAAAAGGTGCTGGCGATGGTCCTGCTCGTCGTGCTGTTCGTCGCGTTTTTGATGATGGCGTTCCGCTTGACGCCTGCCGCCGTGATCGAGGCCGTTCGCTCGCACGAGCGCGTGCCCTATGAGCCAGTGGAGGAAGAAGACCTTCCGCCGCAGCACACCCATGTGCCGCGCCGCAGTGCGCCGGTCCATACGCCGGACGCCGCCATCGACATTCCGCTCGACGGCGAGGAGCGCGTCATCAAGAAAAATCCCACGGGCGGCTTCTTCCGCAAGAAGTCCGATAATATCAAGAGCCCCGACGAGCTGTTAGCGGGCGGAAGTGCCGCGGAGACAAAGATCGCTGCACCCGTTTCGCCTGCCGCCGCGCCGTCCGCACCCGTTAAGCCTGTGACGGTGGAGGCCGACGACTTCGACCTGCCGCCGTTTGATACAGCGCCGAGCGCGCCCGCGCCGGTCGTCCCGGCACCCGCACCTGTGATGCACACACCGTTTGCCGCGCCCACGCCGAGCGTGCAGAGCGCACCCGTCGCCGCAGCCGCAGCAGCAACGACGGTTCCCGCCGTGCTGACCGACAAGCAGGAGGACAAGCTCCGCCGCGCCGAGGTCGATGCCGCGCGCGAGGAGGTCACGCGCGAGATCGAGGGCAGCGACGCGCAGCCCCAGCCGCCTGCATATCAGTATCCGCCCATCACGCTCTTAAAAGAGGGCAGCGTGACGAACGCCGCTGAGGCGGGCGCGGAGCTGCGCAACAACTCCCGCCGCTTGGCGCAGACGCTCACGAGCTTCGGCGTGGACGCTCAGCCGGGCGATGTGGTGCGCGGCCCGTCTGTCACGCGCTACGAATTCACGCTCAGCCAGGGCGTGAAGCTCTCGAAGATCACAAATTTGCAGGACGATATCGCCCTTGCGCTGGGCGCGAGCGGCGTGCGCATCGCGCCCATCCCCGACAAGATCTCCGTCGTGGGTGTCGAGGTGCCGAACAAGCTTGTTTCGCCCGTCAGCATCCGCACGGTGCTCGAATCCACGGAGTTCACCACCCATCCTTCCACCACGGCCTTCGCCGTCGGCAAGGACATCAGCGGCAAGAACATCGTCGGGAATATCTCGAAGCTTCCGCACGTGCTCATCGCCGGTACGACAGGCTCCGGTAAGTCCGTGTGCACGAACTCGCTGATCGTCTCGATGCTCTATAAGTCAACGCCCGAAGAGGTGCGCTTTATCATGGTCGACCCGAAGATGGTCGAGCTTGCGCCCTACAACGGCATCCCGCACCTGCTCATCCCCGTCGTCACCGACCCGAAAAAGGCTGCGGGCGCGCTGCAATGGGCCGTGTACGAGATGATGAAGCGCTACAAAATGTTCTCCGAGCACAACGTCAAGGACCTTGCCTCCTACAATAAGGTGGCGGAGACGGACGAAACGCTCAAAAAGCTGCCGAGCGTCGTTGTCGTCATCGACGAGCTGGCCGACTTGATGCTCGTCGCGGCGAAGGAGGTCGAAGAGTCGATCTGCCGCGTAGCGCAGATGGGCCGTGCCGCGGGCATGCACCTGGTTATCGCGACGCAGCGTCCGTCCGCGGACGTCATCACGGGCCTGATGAAGGCCAATATCCCCTCGCGCATTGCGTTCGCCGTCGCCTCCGCGATGGAATCGCGCATCATCCTCGACACCGCGGGCGCGGAAAAGCTCGTGGGCCGCGGCGATATGCTCTACGCCCCGCTCGGCGAGGGCAAGCCCAAGCGCGTGCAGGGCTGCTTTATTTCGAGCGAGGAGATCGAGCGCGTGGTCAACTTCGTCAAGGAAAACGGCGAGACGGACTACGACGAATCCGTTATCGACAAGATCAACGCCGCCGTCGCCGAAAAGGAGAAGGGCAGCGCCAAGGGAGGCGGCAATGCCGCGCCTGATCAGAACGCCGCCGACGATGTGGATGAGCTGCTCCCCGCCGCGATCGACGTGGTCATGGAGACGGGTCAGGCGTCCGTCTCGATGCTCCAGCGCCGCTTGAAGCTCGGCTATTCGCGCGCGGCGCGCATCGTCGACGAGATGGAGACGCGCGGCATCGTGGGCCCGTTCGAGGGCTCGAAGCCCCGCCAGCTGCTTATCACGAAAGAGCAGTGGCAGGAGCTCAAGATGAAGGGCGCCTACGGAGCAGCGCCACCGGAAGCGGAAGAGCTTCCGCCGCCGGACGAGGAAAACTGAACAAAGCGAAAGCACCGCAGATGAAATTCATCTGCGGTGCTTTTTTGCGCG
>OGXM01001681.1_pt1 | contig 11722 bp, 10 predicted proteins | sample 1576271 | NCBI WGS metagenome assembly OGXM01 (sample SAMEA3541579, study PRJEB24748) | human gut metagenome | biome: human gut; feature: human-associated habitat; material: faeces | place: China | collected 2012 | reverse complement strand
GCGGCACTTAAGGAGCCACCGATCTCTAAACGTTTCAGCGAGTCATTGACACTGTGCACGCCGGAAAATGAGAGATTCCCACACCGGAACAGACGGCTTAAAGCATCCTTTGTCTGGAGCTGAAGCTGCTCGATCTGAGCCTTGTCTGTGATGGGACGCAGTGCGAGGCAGCGTTTTTTTGCCTCCGGACTGCATGCGTATTCAGACAGCTGATTTAAAATTTTATTATATTCTAAGGTTTTTAAAACTTTTTCATTCATAAAACAAAAGTACTCCATCATCGTTTTAGCTGATCAGTTTTTATTATAGACCAAAGTGAAGCTGATGAAAAGAAGAGTTTGGCAGGAATTGCGCAAAAAAAGAAAGTATTGCAAGCGTATGTGTTTCAATTTATAATATAGATTGGTATGATTTTTCATGTATGGATCAAAAAGTAAAACAGATACAAGCTTGATTGCATTTGAAGGTGCGGCAGGAATGTCACTGCCTGGAAAGGAATATCATGCAGGAAAACAAACAGGATAAATATGAATTTATCAGTGAAAAAATAAAGGAAAAACCAGTGAATAAAAAGAAATTGGTATATCACGTATGCTTTGTCGTACTTCTGGCAGTTTTATTTGGAATTGTGGCAAGCGTTACGTTCGTGCTTTGTCAGTCGAAAATGGATGATCTCCTTCATCCGAAGGAAGATCCGACCATCACGATCCCGAAAGATGAACCGGAGCAGGAGACGGAAACGGAAGAACCGGATACAGAGACAGAAACAAACGAACCGGATTCTGAGGCTCAGATTGTGTATGAACAGCTTACACTGGCGGATTTCCAGGCATTGCAGAATGAGATGTATGCGATCGGAAAGCAGGCGAATAAGTTTATCGTGGCAGTGACCGGTGTCAAGAGCAATACGGACTGGTTCAATAATGCCTATGAGAGCAAGGGACAGGGTTCCGGTATTATTATTGCAAACAGTGGTCAGGAACTGTTGATCCTGACTGAGAGGAAAGTCATTGCAGGAGCGTCTTCTGTCTATGTGACCTTTGTCAATGACACATCGGTGGAAGCCTCTATCAAAAAATACGACGGAAATACGGGAATTACCGTACTCAGTGTTCCGGTGGATGAGATTGATAATGATACCATGAATCTGATTTCGGTCGCAGTGCTTGGCAATTCGCTTGCCATTACGCAGGGAACGCTTGCGCTTGCAGTTGGAAGTCCGCTTGGAACGAATTATTCCATTTTGACAGGAAATATCACTTCATCTGCTTATTCCATTTCAACAATTGATGCGAATTATGATATTTTTACAACGGATATTGTGGGAAGCAAAAACGGAAGTGGGGCACTTATCAATTTAAACGGCGAAGTGATCGGTCTTGTCACACAGGGATACAGCAGTGAGGGCGATCAGAATACGCTGACAGCAATCTCTATTTCAGAATTGAAACCGGTGATCGAGATGTTGTCCAATAATAAAGATATTCCATACATCGGTCTGGAAATCACTACAGTTACCAATACAATCGCAAAAGAGAATGATATTCCAAAGGGCGTTTATATTAAGGAAGTAAAAATGGATTCGCCGGCGATGGCAGCAGGACTACAGAGCGGTGATGTCATTACAGAGATTGACGGGGAAGCGGTGATCTCGGTTGATGGATATCAGACAAAATTGCTTTCCCTCACACCGGGCGATGTGGCGGAGGTCACGATTCAGAGACAGGGAAATGATGGTTATACGGAGATTAAATGCCCTGTAACGGTCAGTGTTTTACAGTAATACAAATACATAATTTGGAGGAAATAATTGTTATGAAATATATTGAAAGTCTTCGCGAAGGCGAGAGGATTAATGAGATTTACCTGTGCAAGACAAAACAGTCTGCGCTGACGAAGGCAGGAAAACCTTACGAAAACGTTATTTTACAGGATAAAACAGGAATCCTGGATGCAAAAATCTGGGATCCGGGTTCTGTTGGAATCGATGATTTTGATTCGTTGGATTACGTTGCTGTTATGGGAGATATCACAAGTTTTCAGGGAAATTTACAGCTCTCCATCAAGCGTGTCAGAAAAGTGCAGGAAGGGGAGTATGATCCGAAGGATTATCTTCCGGTCAGCGAGAAAAATATTGATGAAATGTATGAGGAACTGTGCGGTATTATCCGTTCGGTGAACAATCCATATTATAAAAAACTGTTAAGCAGTTTTTTCTTAGAGGACAAAGAGTTTGAGAAACGTTTCAAATTCCACTCCGCAGCGAAAACCGTTCATCATGGTTTTGTTGGTGGATTGTTAGAGCATACGCTCAGTGTGACAAAGCACTGTGATTATTTTGCAGCTTATTATCCTATGTTAAACCGCGATCTGATTGTGACTGCGGCGATTTTCCATGACATCGGAAAATTGGAAGAATTATCTGTTTTCCCGGAAAATGATTACACAGACGAAGGACAGTTGTTAGGTCATATTATGATCGGGGCAGAGATGGTCGGAGAGCGTATCCGCACAATCGAAGGTTTCCCGGTTCGCATGGCAAACGAATTAAAGCATTGTATTCTCGCACATCACGGAGAGCTGGAATATGGTTCGCCGAAGAAGCCGGCACTTGCAGAAGCACTGGCACTCAGTTTTGCTGATAATGTGGATGCGAAGATGGAGACGATTCGTGAAATTTTTACAAATGTACCGGAGAACAGTGTGGAGTGGCAGGGATTCAACCGTCTGCTCGACAGCAATATCCGGAGATCCAGTCTGAAATAGGAAAGAAGAATGAATAAAAACGATATTATTACATTGAAGATTGAGGATATGGGAATTGACGGAGAGGGCATTGGAAAGATAGATGGCATGACTTTTTTCGTCAAGGATGCCGTGATCGGGGATGAGATCGAGGCGCGTATTACCAAGCTGAAAAAGAATTATGGTTATGCGAGAGTGGAGCAGATCGTAAAGCCGTCCGGCTTCCGCACGGAGCCAAAATGTGAACTGCACAGACGCTGCGGCGGCTGTCAGATTCAGGCGATGGATTATGCAAAGCAGTTAGAGTTCAAGGAGAACAAGGTAAAAAACAATCTGATCCGTCTCGGCGGATTTCATGCAGACTTTGTGGATTCTGTGATGGAGCCGATCGTTGGCATGGAGAATCCTTACCGTTACCGCAATAAGGCACAGTTTCCAATCGGAAAAGATAAAGAGGGAAATATCATTGCCGGGTTTTACGCCTCGCACACGCACAGCATTATTCCGGTCAAAGACTGCATGCTTGGCGTGGCAGAAAACCGTGAGATTTTAGAAGCGATCCTATCCTATATGCGTGAGTGCCACATAGAACCTTATGATGAGAAAACCGGAAGAGGGCTTGTGCGCCACGCACTGATCCGCTATGGCTTTACGACAAAAGAGATCATGGTATGCCTTGTCGTTAACGGCAGGAAACTACCGGCACAGAATGTGCTTGTGGAGAAGTTGCAGGCAATTCCCGGCATGACAAGTATTTCCATGAATATCAATCAGAAGAATACGAATGTGATCCTCGGTGAGCAGACCGAGACCATCTGGGGACAGCCTTACATTACGGATTACATTCACTTAAGGGACTGCACGAATTTTGAGCGGACAGGAAAAGCAATCTCCTATCATATCTCACCACAGTCTTTTTATCAGGTGAACCCGGAACAGACCGAGAAGCTTTACAGCATTGCGTTAGAGTATGCAGGACTTACCGGAAAGGAGTCCGTCTGGGATCTGTACTGCGGAATCGGAACCATTTCTTTATTCCTTGCCGGAAAAGCAGGGCATGTGTATGGAGTGGAGATCGTGCCACAGGCGATCGCCGATGCAAAGGACAATGCAAAGCGGAATGGATTTTCCAATACCGGGTTTTTCGTTGGAAAAGCAGAGGAAGTATTGCCGGAATTTTATGCGGAGCATAAAAATGAAAAGACAGCTATGCTGCACCCGGATGTGATCGTGGTCGATCCGCCGAGAAAAGGCTGCGATGAAAAATGTTTAGAAACGATGCTTCTGATGAAGCCGGAACGTATTGTTTACGTGAGCTGTGATTCTGCGACACTGGCGAGAGATCTGAAGGTGCTGGCGGAAGGCGGGTATGAGGTAAAACGTGTCCGGGCTGTGGATCAGTTTGCGCATACAACACATGTAGAGTGCGTGACATTACTCCAAAGGAAAGATATCTAAAAATCCTTGAATTTAGGCACTTTGTAGAGCTTTTTCAGTTTCAACAAAATTGGTGAAAATCACAGGGAAAAAGAGCTTGTGAGGAAAGTAACTGTTGTTGCAGCGCTAGACCTCGGTTGTTGGAACACAAAGAATTCTGAATATGAAAGTAAATAGAGAGCTATCAGATATATTGATAGAAAATAGGGATACTTCAAAAGAGTGTCCCTATTTTTTATATTAGGGCATTCCATTAGGAGTGCCTTTTTCAAGTTTGCGCGCCATGGGCGGTCTCTAACAGGTGCAAGTCCTGAACATGTCCAGATAGTGGGAAGTGTATAGTCGAGCAGCAAGGGTGTCTGTCGTGAGGTGGAATCTGAAGGAAGCTGTAAGCAAATCTCTGGTTCGACGAACAGAAATCACATATAAGGCTAGGCTACGAGAGATAAGTTGGCTTAAAGCAAGAAGAACAAAAAAGCAAGTAAATGTAGAAAATCAGGCAATAAAGCTTCTGTCAAAAGAAGAATTAATCAGGAAAATAGAGGTGATTAAAAAAGAACTGAGATCCTATACCTGGCGAGACTTGGAAACAAATGGTAAGTTTGCTAAGAATGATAAACTCTCATTCATTACGGATGACATGCTTATAGCAGGATGCGATATAGGCAGTGAAACTCATTATATTAGGGCAATCGATGTCAGATGAAGAGAATTAAGTAATGGGGCATTCGAGTTTAGCAATACTTCAGAAGGCTTTGCGAATGCCAAGGCATGGATGCTGGCACTTGCGGCAAAAATGGTGCTGCAGCTGACGCTAAAAAAAATCAGCAGGCAGATTATTCTGAAAAAAATAATTTTTATGCTGCTGCCATTCGTGAAAAAAATACTTTAACTGCGCTTTTGCGTCAGAAAAACTATGATAATGTCGCTGCAGCTGCAGATATTTATACCGGTGCCGCCCGTTTTCAGACTGACCATACGGTAGAAGTCCAGTTGCCGGACGGAAAAATATCTTTATACGGCGAAAAAATTTTTATAAATACCGGTTCTGAACCCGTCATTCCTCCGATCACAGGCTTACAGCTGAGCAAGCGTGTTTATACCAGTACTACTTTAATGGAACTCAGCACCCTGCCACAAAGACTGGTTATCATCGGCGGTGGCTATATCGGTCTGGAATTTGCCGCCATGTATGCTAATTATGGCTCCATGGCCACTGTTCTGGAATACGGCAATACCTTCATCCCGCGTGAAGACCGCGATATTGCCAATGTTATCCAAACACGTTTGGAAGAGCTGGGCGTTCGCTTTATCTTTAATGCACAGGTCGATGAAATAACCGACGAAAACGAATTGACTACTGTCAGCTATCTTGAGCGCAGCAGCGGTATGTCCGTTAAAATTCCAGCTGACGCTGTATTGGTAGCCACAGGACGCAAAGCAAGCACAGCAAGCCTTAATCTTGAAGCCGCCGGCGTTGCCGTAAATGAACGCGGCGAAATCATCGTCAATGAATTACTGCAGACAACCGTCCCTCATATCTGGGCGCTTGGTGACGTTAAAGGCGGACTGCAGTTCACTTACATTTCCCTGGATGACTTCCGCATTATTAAAGAGCAGCTTTTCGGTCAAAACGACCGTACAACAGCTAACCGGCCGCCTGTCGCCTATTCCGTTTTTCTAGACCCTACCTTTGCACGCGTCGGCCTCAGTGAAGCAGAAGCACTGCTGTCCGGCCATAAGATCAAAGTTGCCAAAATCGCAGAAGCAGCCAGTCCCAGGGCTCGCCTGTTTGGCAGCACTTCCGGTTACCTGAAGGCTATTGTTGATGCTGAAAGCAACAAAATCCTCGGTGCGGCATTTTTCTGCAGCGAAGCCTCGGAAATCATCAATATCGTCCAACTGGCAATGAAGGCCAACCTGGATTATACCGTTCTGCGGGATAATATTTATACACATCCTTCTATGAGCGAATTTTTAAATGATTTGTTTTCAACTTTAGATTAAAGGAGTATTTTTATGAGTCAGCAATATCCCTTTCAATGTAATATCGCTCAAGCACTCAATATTATCGGCGACAAATGGTCTCTGCTCATTCTGCATGGTATTATGAGCGGACACCAGACCTATAAAGAGATTTACAACAGCCTGGAAGGCCAGATTGCCAGCAATCTGCTTTCCAGCCGCCTGAAAGCGCTTGAAGCCGACGGACTGATCAGCAGCGATTTATACCAGAAGCATCCGCCCCGCTACCGTTATACACTTACACCTGCTGGCGAGGATTTGAATATCGTTTTTAACAGCCTGGTGCTTTGGGGTGAAAAACATCTTACTACCTGCTATAAACGCCTGATCCATAAAAGCTGTAATCATACTGTAGAAACACATTACTATTGTCCCCATTGCCAGCAAACTGTTGCTGAAGATCAATTAGCAGTAGTTGCCGCCGAAGAAAAGGAGCATCAGCATGAGTAAATGGAGTATCTTCGCACTTTGCATCATTGCAGCAGTCGGGCTTTGGTTCTACAACAACGGCGCCTGTCCTTTACAGGCTATGAGCCCCAGCAGCGATACTGCTTCATCAGGAAGCTATCAGCAAATAACTGCGTCTCAGGTCAAAGAACGTCTTGATAAAGGTGATAAAATTACTGTTATTGATGTTCGCACCCCTGACGAATATGCAGCCGGGCATATTCCCGGCAGTCTTTTGATTCCTTTTGATGAAATCAAAGTAAAATCCGATCAGTTGCCGCAGAATAAAAATACTGAAATAGTGGTATACTGCCGCAGCGGCAGACGCAGTGCAATCGCTGCAGATACCCTGATTTCATTAGGCTATGCAAAAATTTATGTGATCCTTGTGATACTGGGCATTGTGGTGATGCTGTTCAACCTGTTGAAGTAACCACAGCAGCACTGTGACCGGGTTTGGCATTTCTTTACTTCCCTTTCACCGCCATCTATGCTATACTGATAGCTAGTATAGAATGGGAGGAGCTTTCCATGGACATTTTTGAGATTCTCGGCCCGGTCATGGTAGGGCCGTCCAGCTCCCACACGGCGGGCGCGGCGCGGATCGGCAGCATGGCCCGCACACTGCTGGGCAGCACACCGGTAAAGGCCGCCATCCATCTGCACGGCTCCTTTGCCGACACCGGACTGGGCCACGGCACCGACCGTGCGCTGGTGGCCGGACTGCTGGGCATGAAGCCGGATGATCTCCGTATCCCCTATGCCTTTGAGGAGGCCAAGAAGGCGGGCCTTTCCTACACCATCGACGTGGTGGAGCTGCGGGACGCTCATCCCAACACCGCGCTGATCGAGGTCTGGGGCACAGAGGACAAGCATCTGGAAATGCAGGCCTCCAGTTTAGGCGGCGGCCGCATTATGGTGGATAAGCTGGACGGCATCAACGTGAATTTCACCGGCACCTACAACACGCTGGTGATTCGCAATCTGGATTACTATTCCTCCGAGGCCGCCGTGACCACCATTTTGAGCCAGTTCCGCATCAACATCGCCAACATGAGCATGTGGCGGCACAAGCGGGGCGGCGACGCGCTGATGATCATTGAAACAGACCAGCATATCAAGCCGGAGCAGGTCACATTTATCGGTCAGCTGCCGGGCATTCTGTCCATAACCTACTACGATAAGGAGGAGGATGACGATGTCTCTGGATTCGATGAAGGAAATCTTTGACCTAATGGCCGAAAAGAACAAGCCCTTCTGGGAGGTCGTGCTGGAGGATGACATGGAGACCCGGCAGGTCACGCGCAACCAGTCCATGGCAAAAATGCTTCTGACGTGGCAGGCCATGGCGGACGCGGCAGACAGCTATACGGGCCGCAAGCGCTCCGTCAGCGGTCTGGTAGGCGGCGATGGCATGAAAATGCGGCAGTACTGCATCCGGGGCGAGGCCCTCAGCGGCGGCTATGTCAGTGAGGTCATTGCCGAGGCGCTGAGCATGGCGGAATCCAACGCCTGCATGCGCCGCATCGTGGCGGCTCCCACGGCAGGCGCCTGCGGCGTACTTCCGGCGGTGCTGCTGCCCCTGTGCAAATATGAGGAATTGAGCCAGCACCAGCTGTTGGAGGCGCTGTACGTGGCCAGCGGCATCGGCGCGGTGATCGCCTATCGGGCCTGCATCGCCGGTGCTTCCGGCGGCTGTCAGGCGGAGATCGGCACCGCTTCCGCCATGGCGGCAGGCGCACTGGTGGCCCTACGGGGCGGCAGCGGCGCACAGATCGGCCACGCGGTGGCCATGGCGCTGAAAAACCTGATGGGTCTGGTGTGCGACCCGGTGGCGGGACTGGTGGAGATCCCCTGCGTGAAGCGCAATGTGATCGGTGCGGTGAATGCCGTCAGCGTGGCGGATATGGCAATGGCCGGCATCGAGAGCCGTATCCCTGTGGACGAGGTGATCGACGCCATGGGCGAGGTCGGCCGCCGCATGCCGGTGGAGTTCCGCGAGACGGCGCTGGGCGGTCTGGCCGCCACGCCCACAGGACGCGCTATCAAAAAACGGATGCATAAGCCCCAATAATCAGCCCTCATTTTACCTGTATTCATCGTTCAAATCTGACGACGAGGCATAATGCCGGAAAGGAGCATTCTATGCTGCTATTTCAATCCATCCGCGCTCTGTCCAGCTTCTGGGAGTTTGGCGAAATGGTATTTCTGATCCCCGCCGCGCTGGTGATAGCGCTGCTGTTACAGGCCGTGATCTTCCGGAACCAAAGGCGTCCGTGGCTGCCCATCGCCGTGATCGGCGGACTGCTGGTACTGTGCGATGTTACGGCTTCTCTCATCATTCTCAAGCTGGAGCGGGCCGCTCTGGGCGTCGCGTTTCTGGGCATGGCGGTGGAAGCGTTTCTGCTGGCAGTCATTATCGGCCTTGCCATCGGGCTGCTGGTCAGTCTGCCGATGAAGAAAAAGGCGGCGTAAAAATCTTATTACCATAAAAAATATCCGGTGCTTTCGCACCGGATATTTTTATGGACTTTACGGAAAAACTCAGTTCTCGCTGCGGCGCTTGTAGGACTCGTACTTGGTCTTGGCGTCCTCCTCCGCCTCGGCAAACAGGGTCTTGGCGTTCTCAGGGAAGCTCAACTCCAGAGAAGCGTAACGCACCTCGCCCTTCATGAAGTCGTACAGGGGCATGGTGGGCTCCTTGGAATCCAGCGTGAACTTCTTGGTGCTGGGATCGTAACGGTACAGATTCCAGTAACCGGAAGCGACGGCGTCCTTCATCTCCTGCTGGACGTTGTTCATGCCCTTCTTGATGCCGTGGTTGATGCAGGGCGCGTAGCAGATGACGATGGACGGGCCCTTGTGAGCCTCGGCCTCCTTGATGGCCTTGATGAGCTGGTTGGGGTTGGCGCCCATGGAGCACTGGGCCACATAGACGTTGTCGTAGGTCATCATCAGCATGCCCAGGTCCTTCTTCTTGGTCTTCTTGCCGCTGGCCTGGAACTGGGCCACAGCGCCCACGGGGGTGGCCTTGGAGGACTGTCCGCCGGTGTTGGAGTACACCTCGGTATCCACCAGCAGCACGTTCACATCCTCGCCCATGGCGAAAACGTGATCCAGACCGCCGTAGCCGATATCGTAGGCCCAGCCGTCGCCGCCGTACATCCACATGGTCTTCTTGGACAGATCCTTCTTGCGCTTCAGGATCTCGTCCACCAGCTTCTGCTCGTCGGCGGAGAACTTGCGGTTCTCCAGCACGGCAACCAGAGCGGCGGTGGCGGGGGTGGAAGCATCCAGATCGTCGTAGGTCTCCAGATACTTGGCGATGGCGGCCTTAACAGCCTCGTCCTTGGTAAGGGCATCCAGCTCCTTCACATAGCCGGTAACGCAGTCGCGCAGCTGCTTGACAGCCAGACACATACCATAGGAGAATTCGGCATTGTTCTCGAACAGGGAGTTACTCCAAGCAACACCCTTGCCCTCCTGGTTCTTGCAGTAGGGAACGCAGGGCATTGCCGCGCCCCATGCCTGGGTGCAGCCGGTGGCGTTGGCCAGATACATCTTGTCGCCGAACAGTTGGGTCAGCAGCTTGATATAGGGCGTCTCGCCGCAGCCGGCGCAAGCGCCGTTGAACTCCACCAGAGGCTGCTTGAACTGGCTGCCCTTCAGGCTGAACTTATCCACCTTGTCACCCTTGATGGGCAGGTTGAACAGGTACTCCCAGTTAGTCTGATCCAGAGACACCTCGTGAGTGGGAACCATCTTCAGCGCCTTGCCGCTCTTGGGGCAGGAGGAAACGCAGCTGCCGCAGCTGGTGCAGTCCAGCGTGGACACGCCCATGGCGTACTTCATACCGGCCAGCTGCGGGCCCTTGGCATCCACCATCACCAGTCCCTCGGGGGCGTTGGCGGCTTCGGCCTCGTCCAGCAGGAAGGGACGGATGACGGCGTGGGGACAGACGAAGGAGCACATGTTGCACTGCAGGCACTCAGTAGCGTCCCACACAGGCAGATGGGTGGCGATGCCGCGCTTCTCATAGCGGGAGGTGCCCAGCGGCATGGTGCCGTCCTCCATGCCCTTGAAGGCGGAGACAGGCAGATTATCGCCCTTCTGTGCGTTGATGGGCACCAGAATGTTCTTGATGACGTAGGGCAGATTATCGGCAGCGGGCTTGATGGCGGCGCCGGACAGGTTCTTCCACTCGGGCTTCACCTTGACCTCCACCAGCGAGTTGATACCGGCGTCCACGGCGGCGATGTTCATGTTGACGATCTTCTCGCCCTTCAGGCCGTAGGTCTTCTTGACGGCGTCCTTCATGTGGGCCACGGCATCCTCAACGGGGATGACGTTGGCCAGCTTGAAGAAGGCGGCCTGCAGCACCATGTTGGAGCGATTGCCCAGACCCAGCGCCTGAGACTCCTTGTTGGCGTCGATGATGTAGAACTTGATATCATTCTCGGCAATGTACTTCAGGATATCGCCGGGGATGTGCTGCTCCAGCTCGCTCTCCGTCCACTCGCAGTTCAGCAGAAAGCTGCCGTGGGGCTTCAGCTCGGAGATAATGTCGTACTTGGTCAGATACGTCTGGTTGTGGCAGGCGATGAAGTCCGCGTTGGAGACATAGTAGGTAGAGCTGATGGGGTGCTTGCCGAAGCGCAGGTGGCTCTTGGTGATACCGAAGGACTTCTTGGTATCATACTCGAAGTACGCCTGACAGTACATATCGGTGGTCTCGCCGATGATCTTGATGGAGTTCTTGTTGGCGCCCACGGTACCGTCGGAGCCCAGACCCCAGAACTTGCAGGCGATGGTGCCTTCCGGCTCAGTCAGCAGCGGTGCGCCGATGGGCAGGGACAGATGGGTCACATCGTCCTCGATACCGATGGTGAAGTGGTTCTTGGGCTCGGACAGGCTCAGGTTGTCGAAAACAGCCTTGATCTGGGCGGGAGTGGTGTCCTTGGAGGACAGGCCGTAACGACCGGCGTAGATCAGAGGACGGTCGGCGTCGTTGATGTAAGCGGCGCAGATATCCTCATACTTGGCGGGCTTGGCCAGGTTTACGGTCAGG
>OGXM01001679.1_pt1 | contig 11741 bp, 7 predicted proteins | sample 1576271 | NCBI WGS metagenome assembly OGXM01 (sample SAMEA3541579, study PRJEB24748) | human gut metagenome | biome: human gut; feature: human-associated habitat; material: faeces | place: China | collected 2012 | reverse complement strand
ACTGCGACATACTTCAATTCTGAAAATCCGTTTTTCTTGCGGCCAAAGTTTACAAAGAGATTCAGGAACAAGATAAAAAGCTTGGAACAAATCATGCCACAGCTTTAATTGAAGAATTAGCGGGAAAAAATCGCTCGAACATTGCTTCAGCGATACTGCAAGATCCGACACAACTTGAAGCTGTTAAGAAGTCCTCGGAAGAGGCATCAGGATCAGCAACAAAAGAGTTAGATAAATATTTAGATAGTATTGAAGGAAAAATTGCAAAGTTACAAAATAGAGTTCAAGAATTTTGGGCGACTGCAATTAATTCAGATTCGCTAAAAGTCGGTATAGATTTCTTAACCAATATTGTCAAATTAGGAACTGGATTTGTTGATACTATGGGAACCTTGCCTACAATTTTAGGTACAATATCATCATTTGGTATATCTAAATTAGGTGAAGGTAGTCTGGATTAATCGTAAGATTACATTATACACAAATGCTTACTCGGTTCAGATAAGTCCTACTGCTATGGCTAAAGAACCATAGATAAAACAGGAACGAACTTGCATTTTGCAAGTAAGAGGGCTTTGGAAAAACACTTTATATAACCGTGGGTGACTCCGTGGTTTACGAAACGGGAACGTTCGTACAAGGACTGGAACGGCTCATGTAACTCGTAATTTAGCATGAGAACCCAATCAGCAGAGAGACGTACTACTCTTTTATTGAGCAAGTGTCACTCCCAGAGACTCCCAGAGTGGGTGGATAAAATATTCATCAATGTAGAGTCCACAACTTATGATTGAGTGTCATAAGAAAAAGTCAATCGTAGCTATGCGATGTGTAGAAAATAGTGAGTAATTATGCTCGTTTTATTAGGCGACTTCTAAAAACGATAATAAAATAAAATAAATTAATTTGATATACAAAACAGAGAATAATAAAGTGGAAGCCATCGCAAAGATGGACTCCCACAGGAATAAAAGGAAATAAATTATGGCTGATACAACAGAATAAAATTATTTAGATTGATGTTTGTCCTTAGAAATCATACGGGTTATGTATTTTACTTTCTCATCACTGAGTTTTGGATTTTTGCAAATCAGTATTGTGGCTACTAATTTGAGAATCAAATATCCAAAGTAACATACTCCTGTACAACCCAAGATTTTCAATAGTTGCGTTAAGACTACTAACAATTCTACCCTCCCTTCTTTATAGTATATCTTAAAGTTGGGAAATTGTATTATTGCCCAGAAAGGGCTGAATATTTATTTCCATAGTTCGTACCAAACTATAAAATGGTACTTCGTATGGTACATATAGAAATAATACCAAGCTTCATGTCGTGCGATGATATGAGATACGATGGCTCATATACAATCAGCTTGGTATTATTGTACCATATTTTGATAATTAAATATAGAGAACGTATATTCGCCAAAAATGCGTTTTTAGCATATTTATATTCCAAATTATAATATTTCTTGAATTTTTAATTCATATATGTTAAATATCATATATAATTTAAAAATAGGAGGTATTTTATGAAATCAACATGTCGTACAAAAACAATTTCGTCAATTGTAAATAAATTAGAAAATGGTGGAATTGTATTAACACATAAACTGCAAAGAGATGAAGGTCAATGGAACACACAACAAAAGGGATTTTTAATTGATTCAATTTTACGTCAATATCCAGTTAATCCAACTTATGCTGTAGAAGATAATGGAACATATGCTGTTATTGATGGAGTTCAGAGATTATCAACTTTGCGTGATTTTATTAATGATAAATTTGCTTTACCAGCTAACCTCTCACCTGTTATGATTAATGGCGAAGAAAAAGATATTAGTAAAAAGAAATATACTAAATTAGATGAAGTAACTCAGGATGCGTTACTTGATGCTGAAATACAAATTTACGAAATCTCTGATTATACTGATGAAGATGTTAGAGAGATGTTTAGAAGACAAAATTCAGGGAAACCATTGAATCCAAAACAATTACGAGTGGTGTATGGCTCTAATGAATTTAATGCTAAAGTATCTCAATTGGCAAATAATGAATTTATTAGCATGATTTCTTCTAAAGCACAAAAGAAAAATGGATCAACTCGTGATTGGATTATCCAGACACTTATGTTAATTGCAACAAATCAAGAAAATGATTTTACTTCATTCAGATCAAAAGATATGAATAATTTTGTTGCAGAACATGGAGATGAATATATTGAAAAAATGAACACTTTAGAAGAAGCATTGAATAGAATGAAAAATGCTTTTGAAACGATTGATGATTTGCCTGCAACTTCTATTCCTATGGTACTCTATTCTGCATATAGAATTACTAGAGATAAAAAATCGTTTAGTCGGTTTGTCGATATTGTAATTGATTTTATTGAACACTATGATGAAAACGAAGAATACAAATTATTCGTTCAAAATGGCACATCTAATCCAGAGAATGTATCTGCAAGATATAATTATTGGAAGAATTTGATTAAAGATTTATAAATATCCTTTACGAAGAGTAGTCTGTTGGCTACTCTTTTCTTATATCTATTGATTGTACGGAATAACCAAAATTATATGAAACGAGGTGAAAACAATGACAAAATTAAATATTAAAATTAAAATCAATAACCTAGAAGAACTAAAACCTATTATTGAACAAATTAAAACACTTAATCTAAATAAAATATCCGAACTCAATCCAGAAGTGGCGATTGAATTCGGATATAACAATTAATCTTCTTTTATAACTTCTATAATTGCAATTTCTGACTTAGAGATGGTAAACGCATTATTCTCAGAATATAAATGCAAATCATATCCTGTAGAATATTGGTGATCAAATATATTCTCACCTTCAAGATTATACTCCGATATTCCCTTGTGACCATAATAAACTTTGTTAATATGGTTGTAGTCTTGGGTTTTACCATCTTTGTTTGTAATTTTGAATGTGTACATAATAAAATCCTCCCTTGTATAAATAATAAATTTACAATCATATTTTACTATTATATACAAGGGAATAATAGATTGAACATTTGTTTTGTTAGATTCTACCAATTATTCGGTTTCCAAGTATAACCACAGAAAGGTTGTGATTGAAATAGATTTTATATATGATAAAATAATTATTCCCATGAATCAATTTGCTGATAGACACCCTAAATTGATGTTTTGGACTCCTGTTGTTATTTCAATAATTGCATTAATTGCTTCCATAGCCAAATAATTTCAGTATCAAATGATTTCAGTAACGCTATAAATGAAATTGTTATTGGAATATAAGTTTTTATCCAATCTCTTTTATTAGAAGTTCTATTCTTTTTCTTATCAGCAAAATAGTTAATACTATCTTTTAATACGGTCACATCAACGGCATAATTGAGATTGTTATGATTTGGACTATACCATTTGATTGTTATGAATCCGAGGTTTTCAAATTCATTCAATTTCTTGATAATCTGTTTATCGGTATATCCATTTGGGTATTCTGTCATTGAATTACTTATTGTAATAGTATTTTTAATATTTGTTTTCAGAGACAGCAGCCAGCGTAATATCTTTTCTTGATCTTTTGTAAGCATTGCGAAATCTCTCCCATTATTCTACCATTTATACCCACACTTTTTACAACACATACTCTTACCAATATCACTACTTGCCAAACCAAACAATCCAGTAGAAAGCCATCGTTTAGTCCCTGAGATTTTTTGTATATCGGTTGAACCACAAGTAGGACAATGAGGTTTTAATGTCTCTTGTCGCTGTATTTGTTGTTTATTAACTGTATCATCAGGCTTGTATTCATTAATAAAATCAATAGCTTCTTTTAGACCAATATGTGTTTTTTCTCGTATAATTTTTATTTTTTCTATTTGCGAAATTTCATTAGATTTTAACCATGATATTTCAAAAGATTGATCGTTAATAGTTGCAACAGGTGTTAAAGGGAAACCACAGTTAATACACTTTTCAGCTCGATCAGATATTTCTTTTCCACATTCAGGACAATTGATTAAAGCCATTAATTTTAACCTCCAATTTGATTATATATTTTAGAAGAATGTATAAATTATAACATAATTTTGAATCTTATACAATGTATGGGTAAGCTATGATAAAGATTCTGGTCAAATAAAATGGTTTGAAAATTTCAAAAAAGAAATACCTGAATTATCTCAGAATGTTTCAGATTTCTTTAATGCAATTAAAGATGATCGTTCATTCGATACAATGCAGTTATCATTTTTAGAACTTGCAGACAATTCGGGTATAGCCGATGAATCATTTAAGAAATTCCTACAAACAACTGCTGAATCAGGAACGGTCTATAACACTTCTGCCGAAGCTTTAAAGGGATATGAGTCATTTTTACAATCATCTGGTAGAAGTGCTACTCTCGCAGCAACGAAAACTAAAGCATTGTCTCTTGCAATGAAAGCTGTATCTTCTGTTGGATGGATGATGCTTATCACAGGAGTAACAAAATTAGTTGGAGTAGGTTTTAAAGCCCTAGACAAATATGTTATTAATCGAGATAAGTATGAAGCTGAAGCTTTAGAAAAAATGTCTGAAAAGGCACAAGACGCACAAAGCAAAATCAAATCTCTTCAATCTGAAATCAAACAAAATGCAGATACAGTCGATGAAGCTGGTAAAAAGTATGCCGAACTCGCACAGGGAGTAAATCAGCTTACAGGTAAAAATATCAGTCTATCCGATGATGAATACAAAGAATTTCTTGACGTTTCAAATCAGCTTGCCGAAGTATTCCCACAACTCACAAAGGGATATGATGATAATGGCAATGCTATCCTTGATCTACAAGGTAATGTCGATGGAATCACGGGAAAATTAAAGGATCTCCTTGAAATTGAGCAACAGTTAGCTCAACAGGAAATCAATAAAAATATCGACACATATTTTGAGAATCAATCTAAAGTGTTCGGTAAGGAAGCAAAAGGACAAAATGATACTATCGACACTCAAACAGAGAAGATCGAGAAGTACAAGAAAGCGTTGGACAATTTCAATGAAAGTGTTTCAAATAATAAACCAGCTTCTAATTTTGAATCTGAATTAGAGAAACAGACATATTATGCAGATTTTCTTGCTGATATGGAAAAAGCGAATATTGATATTGCCGATGCTATTATTAGTCAAGATGGTACTTCGGCAACAGAGTACAATTTTGCAAAGTTATCTAAGGAAACACAGGAACAGATTAGACAGTATTATGCAGGAATAATTAGTACAGCCAATACCGAAATGCGTTCTGCTGAATCACAGTTATCCACAAGCAACGCTGAATTTGCATCTTATGTCAATATGTGGATGCAGAACTCTTCTGGATCATACCTTGCAATGACTGGAAATGATGAAATGCAGTCTGCTCTTAGTAGTATTGTGAGTGGCTTGAATTGGGGAGACATTCTTCAAGGTGACGATTTTAGTGGTCTAAGTGGAGAAGAATTAGAAAGTGCAATCGAAACCAATATTCTTGTACCTCTGCAATCAGCAATGGCAAATGCCGATACGGGCGATCAATTCAAACAGATTATTACCGATGCTTTGACTATCAGCGATGATGATATAAGTTTAGAAGAATCCAAGAATCGTATCGAGGCATATGTACAAGAAATCAATGATACATTAGGTGATGTACTTGGTAAACCTTTGACGGCATCCGATCTTGGTATGCAGAAATATCTAGATAATTATGAGATGTTAATGGATGGTGTTGACAAGTATGCAAGAACTTTCAATGCAGAAGAAGGTACATTATCTGAGGCAGATTTTGTTGAAGCACGATATAAACTATTACAGTTTGCCAAAGAAAATTCGATTAATACAGAAGCAGAAATTCAAACATGGAATAGAATCATGAGTGAATCTGAAACCCGTGAAGAAGCTATGAAGAAGTATCTTACTCGAAAGGGTGTGTATGATACTACATATGAATTTAATCCTGCTACTGCCTTTGATGTGGCAAAATCTGCACAGTCAGAACAATCACAGAATGGTTATTTATCTACTGAAACTATCGAGGCATTAAAAACTGCATATGGAGATTTATCTAAGGTTATTCAGTACACCGATTCTGGCGTAGTTCTCAATAATGAACATATGGCTGAATATACTGAAAATGCAGGTAAAGCAGCACTTGTCAATACGCAGTTAAAAGAAGCATTTGCAGTTCAGGAATACCAAAAAGAAGCAAAGGCTATCAATGATATTATTAAGACAGAGATAAAAGATACAAATGTCCGTAAGAAACTTACATCTGCGAAGAATAAGGGCATTGATGCACTTCGTAAGGAAATTAGTAATCTCAAGAAGGATAATGATGGATGGTCTGAAAGTTTATCTACACATTTAGATAATATTTCTGTGCTTGGTGATGAAATCAATCAATATGATGCACTTGAACAAAGTATTATGGCATCTTTGTCTGCACTGAGTAATTACAAACGTGCGCTAGAGACACCAGATAATAATGATAATTTTGAGTATGTGCAAGGACAGTTAGATTCGGCTCGTAAAGCATGGGAAAATGGCTGGACGGGAACAGATGATTTCAAAACATTTATGGAATATATCGGTTCGGCAAATGATGAATTGGAATACTCTGATGCATTATGGGATAAATATCTTACTCGTGCTGAGAAGTATTTCACCGAAGATATTTCTGGTTTATATACATTCTTGGATGATGCTAGTCAATTATCAGATCAGATTACTAAAAATTCTGATGGTACATTCAAAATAGATGTACAAAATCTGGAACAGTTCTGTGAAGATGTAGATATGTCTCGTTCTGCTGTCGTAGATTTATTCTTGGCTATGACGGAAGCAGAAGGTATTGACATTAATTTCGATAACATGTCGGAATCTATTGTAGATGGTTTAAATGCTATTGATCAGAAATCAGTTGATGCAAGAACAGATTTAGCCGATTATAAAAAGACAATTGAAGAATTAGATAAAGCTGGATTCGATACAACAGAATTATGGAAGCAATATGATTCAGTTGCCGGGGAAATTCAACCAGAGATAGAATTTTATGCACATTTAGCGGATACAACCGATTTGCAAAGCGAAGCTGAAGAAGCAGCAAAGCGAATTTCCAAACAAGATCAAAGTGTTAAAATTGATTTTAGTGCAGATTTAGATGTTAATAGTTTGAATAAGCAGATTAGTAGTTTACAAACGTATCGTGATGGACTTGAAATTGGTTCTGATAGTTGGAAAGATGCACAGACAGTTATCGCACAATTACTCAAACAGAAACAGGAACTTGAACAGCCTGCAATTATGGGTATTGATGCATCACAGGTCGAAGAAGGTGCTCAAACTGTATTAGCGGTATTACAATCTTATATATCTGCAAAACAACAGCTAGAACAGGCAGAAACACTTGGTATTGATACAACCGATGCTGAAACACATCTTGCAAATGTAACAACACAGTTGCAGAATTTACAGGATCAGGGTGAACTCACAAAAATCGGTATTGATGCTGAAATTGATACGGATAAATTCAAGGAACAGTTAGCAAATCTCAATCCTGATAGTTTCTTAAAGGATTCAGATACAAGTATTAAGGTCGATGCTGATACGTCAGCTTATGATAAGGCACTTAATAATGCAGTATCTAAGGCAAGTAAACAGACCGCAAAGATTAAGGTACAGGCGAAGCTGTCTGAGAACTTTCATGCAAATCTACAAAGCATCTTAAATAGTCAGAGTTTTAATGTCAAAGTCAATGCAAGTGCATCTGGTACTACTACAACTTCTCATGGCAATACCAAGACAAGAAAAACAGTTATGTTCGGTAAAGCAAGCGGTACTAATGCCTATAATAATGGTGTCCGCAATGGACAGATTGCATATGATCAACAAGCCCTTGTCGGAGAGGTTGCGCCTGAATTATTAGTTCGTAATGGACAAGCACAGCTTATTGGTAAGCGTGGTGCTGAATTTATGAATCTAAAGAAGGGTGACGTAATATTCAACCATATTGATACCGAGAAGCTATTAAACGGTATTGGTGGTATTCGTGGCAAACTTATTGGTGGTGGATTTGTTAATGGTACATTGTTATCACATGCCTATAGCAAATCAACAGGTTCAAAGACTACTATTATAGGTGGAACAAATAACGATTGGACGAATAGACATAATTCAAGCGGTTCAGGTTCTAACTCAAGTAATTCAAATGATTCAAGCGCACAGGATAAAGCGGATGAGTTTTCAGAAACACTTGATTGGATTGAGGTAAAAATCAATCGTTGTGAAGAAGCTATTGCTCGTCTGAATAAAACAGAGGAAAATACATTCTCTGGATGGACACTTCGTACCACTGCACTAAATGATGAGATTGCTAAAACAGCAGACGAAATCGAATGGGCTACACAGGGATATAAGAGATATTTACAACAGGCAGACAGTGTTGCATTGTCTGAAGATTACAAACGTAAGGTTCGTAACGGAGAAATAAATATTGAGGATATCACTGATGAAGATTTGTACAATCGTGTGCAGGATTACCAGAATTGGTACGACAAGGCAGTAGAGCTACAAGACAAAATCCAAGAACTCAACATATCTCTCTCCGAACTAGCACAAAAGAAATTCGATAACATTGTTACTCAGTTTGAGGACATGGAATCAGAGTTTACAAGCCTTAATGACATCATAGATAAGTTGGTCGATTATGCCGAGACAAAAGGTCGTATTATCTCAAAATCATATTATGAAGCAATGCTTCAAAATGAGAATGAGAACAATAAACTCCTTGTGCAACAAAGAAATCAGATGGTTTCTGAGTTGAATAATATGCTTAATTCTAGTAGTGTTTCACAGGATTCAGAAGCCTTAAATGATCTCAAGCAAAAAATTAACGAAGTAAATGGTTCTATTGTAGAATCCAACAAGTCAATCCAAGAGTTCTATAATAATATTCGTCAGGCTGATTGGGATTTGTTCGATCTTGTACAAGATAAGATAACTGGTATCACAGACGAAATTGAGTTTGTACAAAGTCTATTAGATGATAGAGATCATCTAACTGATGGTCACTTGAATCGTGGACTCACAAATGAAGGTCTTGCGCAGCTTGGTAATTATGCGTCTAAGTATAATATCTACATGTCACAAGCTGAGAAATATGCTAATGAGATTAAGAAGATTGAAGCAGACATTGCCAAAGATCCAGCTAATCAGGATTTAATCAATCGAAAAGAAGAACTCGTTAAGGCACAGAGAGATGTTATACTTTCAGCTAACGATGAACGCAAATCAATGATTAGCCTTGCTCGTGACGCTTATGATGCAATGCTTGAAGTGTTACAGGAGTTAATTGATAAGCGTAAGGAATATCTGGACAACGAAAAGTCGATTTACGAATACCAAAATACAATCAGTGAGAAAACTGAAAATCTGGCAAGTCTTAGGAAACAATTATCTGTTTTCGAGAATGACAACTCTGAAGAATCCTTAAAGAAAGTACAACAGTTACAATCTGATATCAAGGATGCTGAAAAGGACTTAAAGGATACAGAATACGACAAGTACATCGAAGATCAAGAGAAAATGCTTGACGACTTGTATCAAGAGTATTCAGATAAGATTGATGAGAAGTTTGAGCAGACCGAAATACTTATTCAAGAGCTAATCGGTGTAGTCAATGAAAATCAATCCTCTATCAGTGATACGATTACTACTGTTACTTCTGATGTAGGATATACAATATCCGATCAGATGAAGACTATATGGAACGATGCAGGAACAGTTATTTCTGGTTTCTCAGGTAAATTCGACACTTATGCTACAACTGTGCAGTCTGCAATCAATAGTATCCAAGTCACAATTGATAATATGCTTAAAATTGCACAGGCAGAAGCGAATAAGAATATAGCAACTGCTAATAATCCAAGTGGTGTTGCTAACAATAGCAACTCTAGTAGCAATACAGTATCGAAGCCACAGACATCTAACCCAACACCTGCTAAGAATAATACACAAAGTCAATCACAAGCTCCTAAGACTGCTTCTGTTGGTACAAGAGTTAACGCTACAGGTAATTGGTATTATGATTCTTATGGTACTGCTCCAACGGGTAATGTCAACCGATTCAAGCCAGATTACTTTGAGATTGATAAAATCGCAAATGGTCGTGCATATCCATATCATATTCAAGCAATTATCAGAGGTAAACGTGCTGGCGGTAATGGTTGGGTTAAAGGTAATCAGATTGGTTATAAGAATGGTCTAAAGGAAGCAACATACGATCACTTAGCTTGGACACAAGAAGAGGGTGCTGAAATTATCAGACGTTCTGATGGTAGTATCTTAACTCCAATCACAAGGGGTACAACGGTATTCACTCGTGAGATGACTGATAATCTGTGGAATATTGCAAAGCAGAACCCGGAGAAGTTCTATCAAAATGCAATGCCAACTATGAATACATTTGCTACTACTAATCGTGGTGGCGATGTAACTGTATCTATTGGTGACATCAAGTTAGATGGTATTCAGAATCCAGATCAGTTTGCACAAGCTCTTATCGGTGTTGTTAAAGACTATTCTAAGGTACAAAAGGTTCTCCAAGCAGCTACAGTTGATTTAGTTGCAGGAAAAAGTATCAAAGACATAAACCGATTCTAATTTTATGGGGAGTGTTTCGGCACTCTCCTGAATTGTATAAACGTATGTTCTGATAGAATTCTGTAAATTATTGGTATATAATAGTAATATTATTACAGATGATTGGGGAATATTATGAACAAACCACTAATAAAAAATGCTATTTCATATGGAATACCTACTATTATTTCAGCTATTGGGATAATTATGGCATTGGATAAATTAAAAAAATATAATTATTTATTTATTTTTATAACATTATTATTACTGTCAATTTTTCTCTTGTCACTATTATATTATTCCAGACAAGAAAAGTCGATTCAAGAAGAAATTGATGAATTAAAAACAACCATATTAACTATACGAAAAGTTATGGGAATTAATTCTAAAACAATGGGTTCTATCGTAAAATTGTTAGATAGTTGGAATGGTGATATAAATAAAATTGCAAATGACATATTGATTAAAGGTTTTGCAAATGAAAAAGATTGGAATCATGATAAAATTTATAATGATATTTGCGTTTGCTGTAAAGATTCTATTTCTGAGTTTACAAAATTAGATGATAATACAGATATATCTGTTTCTTTGGTAAAATGCTATCATCAAAATAACTCAGAATATGTAAAAATGGTGGCACATTCAAGTCCACAAACAGCTAGACCAGATATTTTTGATAAAGAAATACTACTTTCAGAGTGTAATTATTATTTCGGTAAACTTATCAAGGAAAAGAATAGAGATATTAAGGTTTTAGAGAACAATGATAAGATACAACAATATTTTTATAAACCAAAACCTGAGACGGATTTAAGTAAATATAGACAGTATATTGCAATGCCAATCATATGTTCTAAAAATAAAATTTTAGGAATACTTCAAGTGACAACAAAATATAATTATGAAATAATACCATCAAAGGTAGATTTAATGAAATTTTGTGAAAATTATCTAACACCATTTGTAGAGTTGCTAATTTTAACTGAAAAAATTGAAAAAGGTATATTTGCAAAACCAAATAAATAGGATTATATTATGAAGAAAAAGTATAAAAAAGAAAAGGCTATAATGATTGATTTAAGT
>OGXM01001662.1_pt1 | contig 11836 bp, 33 predicted proteins | sample 1576271 | NCBI WGS metagenome assembly OGXM01 (sample SAMEA3541579, study PRJEB24748) | human gut metagenome | biome: human gut; feature: human-associated habitat; material: faeces | place: China | collected 2012 | reverse complement strand
CAATAGTTACATGGTTAATATGTCGGATTAACGTAAAAATAAAAGTCCCCGGAGTCACATCTCCAGAGACTTTTTATTTTTTTAATAAACATTTCGTATTTATCCATTCTTAGATTCCTATGAAAAACATAATTGTGGTTTACCTGTAAGAATACCATAGATTTTTACTTTATTTTCGCTCCAAATCAAATTTGGTATATTCTCATCTGTCATAATGATTACACATTCACCCATTATGTTTCTCTTTACTACAAATTCATCGCCCTTCTTAAAGCCATATTTAGGTGAATTTTTGACCATTTTTACTCTTTCCATATTTATCATCCTTTCTAATGAAATGCGAATTTAGTCTGCTTCTTTTTCATTTAATAACTTATCTGCATCTCTATCTAAATCCAAGATTTCGTTTGCAACTAAATTTGCAGTCTGCCTATTACATCCTGTCATTTGCATAACCCTGTTTTCCATTATAGTTATAATGTTATTATGAACTGCTTTCAATTCTTCTCTTGTCAACATTTTAATCACCATTTACCTTTCTTAAAAACCATAGGAAACACGCATTTAGTTCTCTTTTATTTTCTGTGCCTCTGTAATAATTTCGTCTAGCTTTTTATAAACATCTTTGCCATAACCAGGATGTTCATGTTCAAAGTCTAAATGTTTTAACCAGTCCTTAATTATTTTTGCGTTCTCTTCAATAATACTCATCCCATTTCTCCTTTCTAATCCATAGGAAAATGCGAATTTCCTATCTTGGCAACATGTAATTGTAATCATTGATTATACTAATCATTGCAAGTTCTTCATCCATCCATCCAGAATCAGGTTCATGAATCTTTTCTAAAAATTCATCTTTTTCCCTTGTAGTTTTGAATCTTCCTGCCACTCTTGGTCTGCCTTCCGTATCTTCCCAAGGAATATAGGTTACTGTCCACCCTTTTTCTTCAATAATATCCATTCTGTTTCTCCTCTTTACTCCGAAATCTCTTTATACGCTTCCACTAAAGTGCAAGACAAACCCTGCATTATCTCTTCGCATATATCAACAATATTCTGAATATATGCATTCTCTTCTTCTGCTGTCAAATCTCTTTTCTCTTCTGCTTCTGTTTCACAAATCCAAGAGTCAAGAGTATTATCTGCAATCATTAAACCTCTAATAATATCAAAATTTGTTCTTGCCATTTTTATTTCTCCTTTCTTATGAAATATCCATTTACTGTTTTCTAAAAACAATCCTGATAAACGATTCCGTATTTTATATTTACTTCTTCTACATTTTTTACAGTTGCATAACTATCTCCGAGCAAACAACTATTAATATATGTATTTGCTTTTAATGCTGCATTCTCTTTACTATTTGCATACAAAATACATGTCCGATTCAGCCATTCATAGCCTGTGTCAATTTGTAATGCCACTTTGTACATTTTCATTTTCATCACCCCTACTTCCGAGATATCTATTGCTAGTTCCATTGTTCCAAATCATACATAACATTATAAATTCCAATATAAAGTGGACTGTCATAATATTCGTCAATACTATCTTCTGTAAATCCATTCTCTTCTTCAGTGAAAATATAATTGATCTGCTCACATAAATTAGCAAGTTTGTCTTTTTGTTCGTCTGTCAGTTTGTCTAACATACTATCACTCCCATCTTTTATAAATCCAAATCATCTTCATCGCAAACAGATCCGCACTGTCCATCTGATGTAAGAATTAAGGCTTTATAATCATTTCCTCTAAATGATGCTATGCCTTTGCCTTCTTCAATATATCCAATGCGTTCTCCATACATATCACCTGATGGCTGAAAGACAATTTTCATATCTTCATCGTAATCATCCAACATTCTTTTTAATTCTCCAACTGTCATATTACTTGTCCTCCTTGTTTTCTACTGTATTGGGATTTTTCAAAGTCAAATAAGACTCTTTTAACATGACGATTGCCGGATTGCCGTTAAAACTAAGTGCCCACGCAAGATCTCTCGCATATGCCTTTGAAAAAGTCATAGCCTCTTCTCCATCTTCCCACTTAGCAACCTTGACTTCGTTCAATATATTTGTTACATATTTGATTTCCGTTCTCTCTTCATATGGAAATAATATTCCAATTACATATTCTTCTGCTTTCCGTGCCATTTTTATTCCTCCTCACTTTTCTTCAAATTTAAACTGCCTTCATCGACAATGCACCAACATCCGAATGAATCTTCAACCATGTCGTTATCAATTCCAAGCGATCTAAGTATTTCCCAAAATGTTCGTTCATCATAATCATTTCTGTAGATTTCAAGATATTTTTGTCCTCGATCTACATAGTTTTCTTCCGTTCTACTTCTAAAATAATCTAAGGCAGCCTGTAAATTGTCTGCTTTCCATTTTGTGCCATTCCAATATGTGAAATAAGTTCCAGAACGCCACTGTTTATCTTCTGGTTGCGTTGGATCATATCCGGATGCAACTACATACTGTGTGTCACTTTCACTTTGTAATAATGCATAATCGTCTTTCCGTAAAAGCTCTATCCATTTCATTTACCTTCACACCTACTTTCTGAATCGTTCCATGTTTAATCCAAGTTCTTTGTTTAGACGCTGTGCTAATGCTCCGTTGATTTCTTTTCCATGATTAGGGAATGAGCAATGGATCGTGATTGTCTTTTCCCAAATCTCATGCCCTCCATTGCTCCGTTGAAGCCGGAAATTATTTGCCTTTAATGCAGCTCGAAATTCTCTTGTTGGTACTCCTGGTACTTTTGCCATGTGTATCACTTCCTTCCTATTTATATATACCGTGTGTTTTAAGAGACCGTATAGCCGTTATCACAGCTTATGTATGTATATTCGCTTTTAGATTGCTTTTACCTTTGTGTTTCGTTTTACTGTCTTGCGTTTCTTTTCTGTAAATGGAGATTCCATTTCATAACGAACAATTTTTGTCATGGCATCATCTCCATCATAAAATCACTCAATATCTCTTGCATCTGTCCAACAGTAAACGCATTTTCTTCTTGAATCTGCGGATAGTTGAGATAGTCCATATCTTCACAACATAATTTACATAACTCAATCATTGTCCGTGTTGGTTTGCCTTTACGCATAGAATAATCATACTCTGATTTATATTTGTATGCGTTTGTCGCAATTTCTTTTTCTGTATACACTTGACAATTCAGATTGTTAAAATAATCGGCAATGTCATAAAAATCTTGGTATTCCATTTGCATTTCTCCCTAGTTCCATTCCTGTGTTGTCTGTTTGTCTTTGTATGCATCTTCGATGTCTTTGATCGTGATAATTGGCATAGTAATAACCCCCTTCCTACAACAATGATGGTGCAAGCATAGTTATTATAATTACTGCTGCACATACTAATGCTTCGCCTAATTTCCGTAAGTCTACGACTAATACAGGCGTTCCGTTTTTGAGTTTCCGTGTACATACCATGTGTTTCATTTTGGCATTCCTCCTTTATTTTGCCTTCTCAAGTTGACAGACCGCATCCGTAGTTGTGCCTATTGTCGCCGAATAAGCTATCCAGATACAGTCTGTATAGTTACGTTTGCCTACTTGTTAGCTTCGATTACTGTAAAGCCTGCGGATTCTGTTTTACGTACTTCCTCCTTAGACATTACCTGTGATCCGATGTAGTTTCCGTTTAATGTAATGATGTATGACATATTCAACAACTTCCTTCCTTTATTCTCCTATTTGGATTATTTTGATTTCAAAAAAATAAGAGCAGACATTTTCTACTCTTTGTTTGCGTTTTCGCTTATGTATTCCCATGCTTCAGATTCTGTAGGAAATCTGATGTGACATTCTGGAATATACCAGTCTCCATATTTTTGATATGGCATAATGTGCCTCCTTCCTATAAATCACGCAGATAGTTATTGTGTCTCCGTTCTGCATCGTACAAATTTGTATCAAATGCTGTGCGGATTGTTTCACCATTTCGGTTGACTGTTTCCGTTACATATCCGTTATTGCATGGATAAGTTGATACAAGATGATTGTGTTTTACTGTGCGTTTTGGCATTGTGTTTACCTCCTTTTTTTTGAATTTTGGGTATAAAAATAGCACCCTATCGGATGATGGGTGCCTTACTGTTTTGGTTGATACCAAACTAAAAATTCTGCATTTCCCTTTATTTCATTATCTACTCGTTTCCAATCTTTAACATGATCGTTATTCAAAATACAACGATTTGCCTTTTCTTCTGAATTGAATCTAACTAAAAGCATTATCACTTTCCCTTTCTAGTCACTAGATTTTATATTTGTTTTAATTTCTCTTGAAGTTCAGCTATTTGGGTTTCTAAATTCATTTTATGTTTATCATTATAGGAAGATGCAATTTTAGAATCAAATTTGATTTCCATTATATCGTTTGGAGTGCATTGTAAATATTCGCAGATCCTGCCTATGGTTTCCGTTGTTACAGCTCCATTATGCTTTAATCTAGTCAAAATACTTCCTGACAGATTAAGATCTTCACGCATTGTTTTTTGCATTATTCCTTTCTTTTTTAACATATCAAATAAACCTTGATAGCTAATTTCCATATTTTTATATGCCTCCAAATTTTATCATCTCCCTTCTATAATAACATATAATTTCAATTTTGTACAAGTTTATCTAGTGACTAGATATATTAAAGAAGTTTAATATTTATATCTATTATTTAGTATCTAGTCACTAGATTTTCCTTTTAATCTTCCATTCCAAAAAACAAATATGCGTAGATATTTCCCCTATATTCGCTAGGAATTTCCATTTGCCTTTGTATTACATCGTCAATGGTTTTGAATCCATTTTGGCGCAAATACTCTAATGTTTCCTTACGAACCTTTAAAGTTTCTATGCTTTGTTTTTTGACTTCATCGGGAACTTTTTGTACAATTTTAGACATATATAATGCCCTCCTTTAATTTTTAGGCACACTGTACCTATCTACAATGTTACCATAAAAACAACCTCCTTTCAATTTCCGTTTCGCTTCTGCTCATCGGTTACGGACTTACACCGTAAGACGGAAGACAGATTGTTAGTCTGCCTTGATGTAATTATCCAAAAGATAATGTTATTTTGCGTTCTGTATAAGTACGCAAGTTATTGTCCCAGACTGTACCTTCTGTATACGAATATGTACATGGTAAACCTTCACATTTTAAATCTGCAAGACATATATCCTTTAATGGTTTATTAGGCAATTCAATGTCTAAATTTGCTTTTATAAGTTGAGATATTATATCTTTTGCTTTATAGTTGCCTTCTTTGTCTGAATAAATTGTTGTTTGTATATTAAGCATGGTTGTACCTCCTATTTCTTGTATTCTGATCTTTTTATAGCAACTTCCTCTTACTTATAAAAACATATTGATAGCTGTACTGGACAACCAAAATCAATACAACTGACATCACGCACTTCTTCTGTGGAATCTTCTATATAATGCATAGTATGAGTATGTGATGGTAAATCTATTTCATGCAATATATTTATATTTCCTGTATTGATTTTATTTGCAAAATTATGTATTCTTGAACTTGTTAAATGCATAGCTGTAGCTGTAATATTATTTCTTCTCATCATAACATTACCTCCTTAATTATAAGATTGTATAAAATCGTGTAATGGATTCTTTGAACATTCGTAGTCTGTGAATGTTTTATCAGCACGGAAGTTTTCTTTGTCAAGCCGAATACCCGAACCGCCTGACTTGTGTTTTCTTGCATGATGCATCATATTTTGAATGTTTCGTATATGTCGTTCTTGTCTAGTCACTAGATTTTTTTGTGTATCCTCTTCTTTGAACCAGTGGCATTTTGTCCACCACAAACGCATAGTTGTAGCCCATTGACAGATATTTTGTGTGGTTTCTGAATCTTCACGTACTTTGATCCAGCATGTGCCATTAAATCTACGCAATTCTAATTCATTACCGTTCTCAGGCTTGCCGTGAACCGTGCAAAACCACCAACCGACAGAATCGCAGCCATACCATGCATTAAGTGGGATATGCTGATTCCAGATGTATTCATAGTTATTTTTGCATACTGAAATATTCATATTGCAATACCTCCTTGTTATATTATTTTTAAATCTAGTCACTAGACAACCCATATCAATATAATTATCTAGTCACTAGATTTAAAAGCATTAAAAAATCCGGATATATAAATATCCGGATAGCATTACAAAAAGGGCGGAATTTCACCGCCCCTAGTTAAATAGCGCGTTAGTCTGCTATCATGTTATCAGCAAGCCATTTTTCAAACGCTAATTTATTAACCTTGTATTCCTTGCCGTTATATGTCAGCGTTGCGACTTCTCCAGCTTCTTCTTTCGTGTCTGATTCTGTTGTTGTGGTTTCCTCTTCCTTGTTTTCGCCTTCAGTTTCTCCAGCTTCTTCTTTCGTGTCGGTGTCCTTTTTCGCCTTCTTTTCGGCAGTGTGTACCATATCTTCTAATGTTCTTGCAGACATTCTAAAAAGGTCGACTAACTGAATACCTTTAAATACTTCCGGATTGCGAAAAATTGCTATAATTTTATCATATGAAAACGGAAGAGAACCGTAGGCGAAGGTTGCAAAATAACCGTTATCAATTACAAGTCGCATAGCAATAACCCACCGTGAAATTGACTTGCTGGAACGGTTAACAAGTGTAATAAAATCTGCCTGCTTTGCTGGCTTTGCACATGTTGCTTCACCGTGTACAATACCCTTACAATCGGTATAGGTTGGAATTGTTACACCCGTACCATATGCACAAAGTAAAGCAATATTGAACACGGATTTTTCTACCATCGCCAACCGTGTGTTGACTTCGTTTAATACCTCTTGCGTGTCCATGCCGTTTACTACTACATCAATAATTGAATTACTAGCTGGAGTGCCAGCTTTTACCATTGTTTCTTTCTTTGCTTCGTTCATGTTTTTTTCCTCCTTGCTTGCTACTGCTTCCTTGTTTGCTGTTGTGTTGTTTGTTGTGGTTTTTTTCATATTAACCAACCTCCTTATTTTTTTGTATCTAGTCACTAGATTTTATTTTTGTTTGTCTAGTGGACTAGATTTTTTTATATACTTCTTCCGCTGGGCTTATGCCCAACGTTTGAGTATAAGATACTACCTTTTAGCGTATTTGTCAATACCTTTTAAAGATATTTTTTTAAAAAATACGATATCATTATAAATTATAGCTAGCTATAATTTTTTCTTATAACTCAATAGACTATCTGTTATATATCAACTATAACACACGGAAAAATATAGAAATACCGTGACTAGGGGGTACTAAAAACTAAAAGCATGAACTGGGAAAGGCGCAAGCCTGATAGCTGATTCATCTATACACCAACTTCAAAATTTTATCATCAAAAATCCCAAATCCCCAACAAAATCAACCAAAATCACAATTTCACCCATCCCAAAACACTTATCGTACCCCATATCGTCAAATCCCTTATTTTTCAATCATTTCACACACTTCAACCCTTAATTTTTAAAATCCCATCACACTAAAACCATACCCACAATTTCAATGTCTTCCTTATTTATAAGCATTTTCACCGATAACCAGTTTTCACAAAAACTATCCAATAATCGTGACATAAACTTTCAAATCAAATCTAATTCAAAAAATATAAAATTACATATCTCATATCGCACTCATTGCTAACCACACACCTCAAAAATTTCTAACCCATGATTTCTTGACTAAAACACACTAATTCGACTCAATTTTCAATCAAAACCACTTCAATGATAAATTGCATACCTAACAACCTAAAATCGAAAATCACCCCTATTTTCTTTAATTTACTCTAATGATTACTAATGATCAGTTGGGTACATTAAAACCACACAGAAATCAGCAATTATATCCCACTACACGCCAATAAAAATAGCAAAAATAAAATTCCAAACAGAGAATATATAAAACATATAAAGACATTCAAAGAAAGGATTTTAATAATGAACACATATTTAATACCAACAACGGCAGCATACTGTTATGAGCCATATAATTACATTTATTTTGTATATGCAAACACACCACAAGAAGCATATTTTAAAGCAAAAACTGAATTACAAGGTGAATATATTCCACAAGAATTACCTGAATATGAGTTTTATCCATACAAACTATATAAACCAGATGATACAAATACATTTCCATTCCACGAATCAAGAAAATATGATATACTTACAGAAGCATTTCAAAACACAAAAGGAGCAGAACACATGTCATATTTTCAAGTAAACTGGAATAAGTATACCGAACAATTATCAAAAATAGTAGATAAGGAAAAATGGTCAAATAATACATATCCAAACAATGGAATTCTTGCAAATTATATTGTTAAGACATATGACAAACTTACTTCTGAGAAAAATATTGTAATTGGACAAAATTACGCATTATTTAATACAGGATTGTTTAATAAATATTTTGATCAAATATATGCTTATCAATCAGGAACAGAAATATCATTTCTCACAGGATATGAATTGAGCAATATTGGGATTTCAGATAGACCAGAAAGAGCGAATTATTTTGAACATCCAGAACTATTACTATTTGATTGGCACTATCCTATTGATGTTCATTATAAACACATTCTTGATGATGAAAAAAATAAAGATAGATTACCAAAAGAATTTTTAAACAGTGGTAATAAAATTAATATTATTAATGGTGCATTAGATACAATGAAAAAGAAAGTATCTGTAAATTATAAACTTGCAATTCCTCAATATTATGATGGAAAAATACAACTACTCTTGCCATTATGTTTAAATTCAGATAATATTCCTGATGTAGCTCTTGCAGTTACAAAGAAAAATAATTGTTATCAAGGTCATACCTGTCTTACTCTTGATATGGCATATAATAATGCAAGACTTATCGCCAAACCAGAATCTAGTTGGCTAAACTGAATAAAATAATATAAGTTATTTGTTTAAAGGTAGATGAAAAAATCATCTGCCTTTTTATTTTTGCTCAAAATTAAATTTTGAAAAAGAGAATAATATATTACCAACAAATAAAAGAAAGGAATTATATTATGAGCAATAAAAATAACATAACAGATTCAGAGATACCAAAATATCTAAAACAAAAAGAAAGTAATGTATCAAAAGCAAAGAAAAAATCAAAACATAAACACCAATATGAAGAATGTTTAATTCAATATAATTCAAGCATTAAAAAGGGACATCTAATTACTTTATTAAGCAGCTATTGCACTATCTGTGGCAAAATTGAAGACAGATTCAAAGAAGATAAATCTATTGTAAAGGATTACAGACGTACAGTTGATACTCCTATTGGAAAATGCTACTCAACAATACCAAGCGAAGAATTATATGAAAAATATCATGATAAATTACCAGTATTCTCTGTAAAGGATAGTTTGAGAGAAGGATATGTAAAAAAAGAGAATAATTATATAGAGAGATAAATAAAACATTTAATCAATAACAATCAAAAAAATTTTAACGGAGTAAATGGGCGTTAGACCATTTACGAAGTTATTATACTTTTTTATATTATTTATGCTTTTTTATATAACTCTTTATGCTTTTATACTATATACATACTTTTTGGGAAAATTTTCACATAAAATTTTTAATATAATGGGAAAATTTTCACACAAAATTAACTATATGCTTAAATCTATGGGAATATTTTCCCAAAGAGTTTTTAATGAAAGGAATGATGAAAAATCGAAAATTATATTTATTTATCTGAAACAGATAAACAAACAGTATCTGTAGGATTCTCAAAACAAGAAATCAAAATTCACAAAGGTATTTCAGGGCTAAAATATTATCTTATTGTGATGTATTTAAGAAAACATATTCAAACATTTGGTCTAATTTCTCTTACATTAAATGATCTTTTACAAGAATGTGGATATTCTACGAGAACAAATAATAAATCTATTTATTCAGATTTTAGAGAAATTATTAAAACAGAAATCATTAATAAAGGATATGCAACATGTAATATAAATATATTCACAGTTAAACCAAATGATATGTTTTATCTTCAGTTATCTTATGAGAATAATATTTTCTTTACAAACGAGAATTTTGTTCAGATTACTATTACAGAATATGAAAAAATTTGCACTATAAAATCAAAAATTAATAAATCTATCTTATTAGGAGTATTTCTTTATATAAAACAATTTATTATGGATTATTCTGGTAACTTCTCTCCTGCTAAAATCTCATTCCCATCAAAAACACAAATTGCAAAAGGATTAGATATTTCTATTCCAACAGTTGAAAGTTGTATATTGGCATTAGAGTCTAACAAGATAATTTACATAAGAAGGAATATGTTTGTGGAGAATAAAAATGTAGAAGGACAATATGTACCTACTAGAAATGTATATGCTCTTGATTCAAAAGAACTGGAAGGCAATGCAGTTTTGGTTGAGCTGGAAAGAATATATGGAAAGAGAATATATAATCAGGAGGATGTACCTGGTGAGATTAACTATTTAACAAAACAGAAAGGAGAATGAATATGGGAAGAAAAGTGATTATTGCAGGAACTAACGAATCTGGTGATTCAAGTCAATTATATAAAATTGGAACAAAATGGTTCAAAGATAAAGAACATTACATCAGTACGTTAAACAATAGTAATATGTCATATTCTACAATTTTAGATTTATTAGAATCTGATAAAAATTGTTTATTTTCTGATAGTGTAAAAAATAAAATTGTTAAATTATTACAATCAGAATTGTAAATAGAGAATAAACATATGTAACCAATTAACACAGCACTTAAAAGGAGCTGAAAAATTATGAATACAAATTTTAACAAACAAAAAGGAGAACAAAAATTATTATATGAACAATTACATGAATTATATTATGCAAAATATTACAAAAACCAACCATAATACTTATGGAGGATATATTACCGAGTATGATTTTGATACAGATTATACCAACGGTCATATTGTAGAGAATATTATCTCAGATTGGAAATTTGATCAAAGATGCAAAGAAAACACAGAGGCAAGAGAAAGGAGAATTGAGCATGCTTAATTATAAGAATGAAGGTTACACTATTACTATCCCACTACCAGATGGTAAATATGATGTGGTATGTACATATATTCATGATCAGGAGCTAGATCAATACAAGGTATCAATGTGGCTGCATTGGGATACAATTGATGACAGATTTAAGATTGATGCACAGGAAATCGGAATGCAGTATGTTGAGAGTACAAAGAAGACTATTAAGACTGATATTTGTAAGCTTGTTGAAAAATTATATAACAATGGACGATTGGACAAATATATGAACTTGTATCAGTATACTTATGATTGTTTCGACATTGGAAATGATTCAGTTGAAAGTAATCGTGCAATGGTGGAATACTATGACGAGAACTGATGAATATTATTTTACCAAGGCAAGAAATGTATCAACTTGCTCTGACTTTCATAAGACACACATTGGATGTATCGCTGTTTATCAAAGGCACGTCATTGCAGTTGGATATAATACAAACAAGACACATCCAATTCAACAACATTATAATAAATATAGAGAGAATAATAACATAGGATGCTTTGCGGCAAAGCTTCATGCTGAAATTAATTGTCTTAATTCTATCCGTCATCTGGATATAAATTTCTCAAAAGTAAAATTGTATATGTACAGAAGTCGTTGTGATCAGGAATATGGAATGTCACGCCCATGTCCTAGTTGCACATTGTAAGCAGAGTTGCCCACCTCCAGATCGTTTTCTCCGATAGGGATGTTGCTGGTTTCATGGGTGTAGT
>OGXM01001651.1_pt1 | contig 11880 bp, 7 predicted proteins | sample 1576271 | NCBI WGS metagenome assembly OGXM01 (sample SAMEA3541579, study PRJEB24748) | human gut metagenome | biome: human gut; feature: human-associated habitat; material: faeces | place: China | collected 2012 | reverse complement strand
AAGACTGAAGTTTTCCATCAGAATCTCTCCTTGAGTGGTGTATTCTTTTACGAGCCGATTGGTTTCTTCTCCATTTACGTAAGCGATAATAGTTACTTTTAACCGTTTTCCCGATTCCTCGGAAGTACTTGTTGCCGAGCCTGAACAAGTCATGAAAAAACCGTCTTGTCCCGTTTGGCAACTCACTCTGTTACTTTTCATTTTGCCTACCGAATACGAATCACCCAAGTAATCCCCGTTTTCGTCATATAGTCTTGCCGGTCCGTTTACGTTTGTAGCTCCGAATACGAGGTTCACCTCAAAATCTTCGGTGTTCCCAGACTGTTCTACTACGATTTTATGAATACCCGTCCTCATTCCGTGGTGATCATTTTTATGGTCGTCGTCTCCACAAGATACCAGGGCTAAACTTAAACACAAGACCATAATACTCCATACTGATAATTTTATTCTTTTCATATTTTCGCTTTTTGGTGGTTGTGATTTTACTTGACTATGGTTTTCCGGATAATTTCATTCGTTAGTGTCGGCAAGATATGAAAAATATATTAAGTAACAAAGAAGCTTTGGAAAAATAATGGTAAAAGGTTCTCCAAAAATAAAGGAGGCCCTTGAACCTCCCTTATTTAAATAGATATTTATTCCTTACTTTTACCGCTGATTTTTTCGGCCATTTCCGGATTCTGTTTATACCGTTTGTTCAGGCCGTTTACTACGTCTTTTGTAATGTCGTACTTAGCATTGGCTGCCAAAATATTGTCTCCGGCCTTGCTGATGATATAATCGAATTTCTTAGATTTATTGTATTCACTTTCATAATGATCGATATTAAACATAGCAAGAATTGCAATTACATCATTTGCATCCATTCCATACCCATAAGTGTCTCTTCCCTCATACCAAATAATTTTCTTCTCACATTTCCCACCAATCCCCATTTCCTTTTTTAGTGCATCAAATGCTCCACGTTTATCCGCGAGAGATGTCTCACTAACGCTAATACTACTATTTTGAGCAGCGGCAATTTGAGATATTCGAGAGGGAGTGTATATACTTTTTCGTATCGTCAACTTAACCGTTGCATCTTTTAATTGGGGATTTGTTTGCGAACTGATTATTGCCTTCTGAGTATGCCCACCATTTAGTATTCCCATTCCAGTCTCAAATGATAGTTCTATAGTATCTTTTTTAGGGAAAGTCACAGACTTTGCAATAGCCGATATTCCTAAATTGTTTTCAAAAAAATCTAAAGGCCGATTATTTAATGTTGCTAACATATCACGATATGGGCCTCTTGGATCCTGTTCAGGTTTACGAACATTAGCTTCTATTGGTAATTCTTTATATTCATGACATTTGATGTAAATAGTGTATTCTTGACATTGGTCAATCAAAACCGGCGTTTTTGATCCTGCAAAATATTTCATTGTAATTGTACATGGAGTGGCTATTGAACTTTTGGGCATGACATTATCTCCTTTTTCTAAATAATTCACAACAATAAAGACAACATACTAAATATAAATAAAACAATTTTATTATATACCAATATACACCCTATTAGCAATATTTTTGTCCTATCCATATTTTATTTTCTATATTCCTTAACACCACTTAACTTCGCATATTTCCACATGCGATCAATTAGGTCATCAGAATAGGCATCAAAATCATTCTGAATAATAACATTTTCAACCTGCTGTATCCGTTTATTACGTTCTTCAATTTTGACAATATAATCTGGACTCGGGATCTTATTATTCTTCTTCAAATTACAAGCTGGACAGGAAAGAACAAAATTCCATATCTTGTCATCCTTAACAAAAGACCATGGAATAAAATGATCAACATGAATACCAGTCTGAAGCTTTTTCCCACAGTAAAAGCAGGTATCTTCTTCAAATTCTTTTCTCAGTATTTCTCTATAAACAGACAGATTCTCTCTTCTTGGCGTTGCCAATTCTAGCTTATCAATCACCCTAATCAAAGAATTATCATCATTCACTTGCTCTAAAAATTTTGCCCACAAATAATAATTTATTTTTTCCAGTTCAGCTTTATATTTAAGCATAAATTCATGCACGGCAAAATTCAAGGTCAAACCTTCTGATTTCAGATCAAAGGAATAAATAATGCCATCAAAATCCTCATACAAGGCACCAATGACACATTTTTTGCATTCAGTAGTAACCTTCTTGATTATTCTGTTTTTCTTTTCATCCTCAACTGTTTCAAATTCAAATGATGCAAGTAAAGCATTCTCTGCTATTTCTGACTTCAGGATGGTCTCTATCTTTGAAAATACGGACTTCCTATCTGCTCTCATCTGTCTCAGATTATACTTAACCACCAAGTTCCAATAGTTCTCTGCAAATCTAGCAAATATCTCTTCGTAAGTGAAGAATACACCAATATTGGTCTTTTTTCCGTTAAAAGCATTGTCTAAGAGCGACTTAATAAGGCCAAACTTGTATGTATTTCTTTTTCTACTTGAATCTGAAAATACATAATTGAAAAGGGACCAAATCCTGTCTTCATTTGGATAATATTCAGTTATTGATCCACATTTCAAATTCCATCCGGCCATTTTAATTCACCTAAAATACTAATCCTTTCGCAACTTCAAATAATGATGTTAGATTTTCACTCATCTGACCAATATCTGTATCGGCTCCCCAGCTAATTCTTATCGCAGAAGAAATTCTATCTGCATCTAATCCCATAGCCGTAAGCACATAACTCGGCCTATAATCATGTGATGTACATGCGGAACCATTTGAAATACCACAATATTGTTTTGACGAAAGCATTAAAGCTTCTGATTCAACACCATTAATACTGATATTAATTGTATTTGGCATACAATAGTTTTGATCACCATTTATACTAATGTCCATCCCCGAATCTGCGATAATCGATAATACCCTTTGCTTTCTTTCTATATATGCCACAAGATTCTTTTCATAATTCTCATTAGCTATCTCACAAGCTTTTCCTAAACCAGCAACTAATGCTACAGGTATCGTTCCCGGTCTTATTCCATGTTCTTGCTGGCCTCCATATGTAATAGCTTTTACTGGCGGCAACTTATATCTCTTCTTTCGTAGGATCAAAGCACCAATACCTTGAGGACCGGATAGCTTGTGAGCACTTAATGACAACATATCATACTTAAGTTCTCTAAGTTCATTAATCAATTTTCCACAAGTCTGGGTCGCGTCAATATGGAATAAAACGCCCTTTTCGGACAGATAATCACCTATTTCTTTTACTGGTTGAATAATTCCAGTTTCATTATTCGCATGCATAATGCTTATCAGTAAAGTATCATCTTTTATTAGATTGGTGATCTTTTCTACATCAATGCGTCCACTTCCATCTGGTGATACTAAATCAATTTTAAAACCATGCTTTTCTAAATTTTTAACAGTTTCTAAAACTGCCTTATGCTCAATAGTTGATGTAATAATATGTTTTTTATTATTCGCTATTGCATAATCCATAAGTCCTTGAATTGCAATATTATTGCTTTCTGTTGAGCCACTAGTAAAAAATACTTCATCCGTCTCAACACCAAGCAAATTTGCCACTTGTGAACGGGCATCTTCTACTATTTTTCTTGCCCGTTCACCATAATCATGTGTTCTGCTATCTGCATTGCCATATGAATTCTTATATACATCAAACATGTAATCCAACACCTCAGGATTTATTGGTGCCGAAGCATTATAATCAAGATAGATTCCCATTACTTTTCTCCTGTTGTTAGATGAACTAAATCATCTAGGTTCTTAATAAAATTTGTTCCGGATAAATGCGCAATTCCTCTCTCCAAATGAAGCTTAAAATACTTTGACAAAGTTTCTTCATCTGTTGACAAATTCATCCTTTTACACCAAGCAATCATTAACGCATCGTATATATCACTGTATTCCCCTCCAAAGGTATACCAAGACATTTCTACATTGCTATCAGAAATTATAGGAAGATCAGTTGGCATTGTGTTTTCGGATAATGAATAACATAATGCCCATCTACATAACACATTCCAGTTTTTTATTCCTGTTTTACCTTTTAATCGTCCAAGTCGATCCTTGGATATATTGGATAATTTTATCTGCTTTATTATCATTCTAGTGCACCCTTCCAACCAAAATATCCTGGTTTTATTGTAGTTGTTCTTGTTTTGTCACAATAATTAAGTGTATATTCGTCCCCAACACTATCTTTCATCATAGAATAGTATTTCTCATCTATTTCTGAATCTGTTGACAGAATAATCATCTGCTCACTAGCATTAGGAAAATATATTTTAGTGAGTGCTTCTCTGTGTGCTGAGTCCAAACGCGAAAGCGGCGTATCAATAATAATCGGCAATTTTTTCTTTGAACAAATAGCTAATGCCCAAAGAAGAGCAATAACCATCAACTGTTTTTCACCTGCTGAAAGTCTTTTCTTTGCAATTTCCTCACCATTTCCATCCATATAATGCAAATCCAAAGTGTCAGCATCCATCTTAATTTCATAAACTAAATTTTTTTTGTTAGCTAATCTCTTGTAACACTCTGTCATTGTTTGAGCCAAGATATCAGTTTTCCTTTTCTGAAGTCTAATTCGATATACCTTTATAATTTCAATAGCCATATTTGCATATTTAATAGTTCTCTTATCCTTATCAGCAGTTTCTAACATAGCTAATGTTTTCTCCGCAAATTTGCTAAATTCAGATTCCGCTGACAAAAACTCGCCATGTATCGAAGTTCTCTTTTTTTGCAAATTATCAATTGTTATCTGCCTTTCAAGTATCTCTCGTTCTTTCTCTTTTATTAAAGTAAAAATCTTCTTTAGAGAGTCATCATCAATATCAACAGATAATGAATTATCTATTTCATCTATTTTTCTCTGATGAGAATTTCTTTTAGTTATTAAATTTTTTGCTTTTTCAACGCACTGATTAATTCTATTAGAATTAAGCGTTTCTACCTGATATAGATTCATATCAGACAAACTATATGCTTCTTCATAATTCACTTCTGTTTCTGATTTTATATAGTCGATAAACTTATTTATCTCTTCTGATTGTAACGGAAATTTACCATAAGCTTCTTCTATATGCTCAAATGCAATTGTGTTGATTTTCTTTTCATGAGCAAGTTTTCCTATATGATCAATATCTACCAGTAGATTCGAAACAAGTGCCAATGGAAGTTCAGCCGATACTAAATCTAACAACTGCTCTTGGCATCCACTAACAGACGCAATAAATTCTACACGCTGGTTAATCAATTTATCCTTTTGTTTAAGGATTCCACCACCCTTTACGGCATATTCCGAGTTCAACTTCTCTAGTTCTAATTGCAATTGCTGTATTTCAATCTTTTGCTTTTCTAACTCAATATCCGCATTATGTAATACTTGTTCAGCGTTTTCTTTCTTATAACGCAGTTCCTCCAGTTTTTTTAAATCTTGTTTTCCTTCATTCGCTTTGCAAAGACGTCTAATAATTTTACTAATGTCACTCTGTAAAACATCTAACACCGTAATTCCTAACATCGCTTTGATAGATTCTTTCATTTGTTCGCTGGTTTCTTCTACAGCCAACTCTGCTATTTTTTCTCCATCAAAGAAAAAGAAACTAGATAAAGCACTAGGCAAAATATTTTCAACAAACATTGACCAGTTTTCTGTTAAAAAAGTGCTTTTTTCACCGTTCTTTTTTACAATTATTCTTTCATGAACACGAATACCTTTTCCGTCCCATTCTCTACGAACATTATATACTTCTTTGTCTCTATCATCCATTGAAAACTCTATTTCAACATAGGTTTCTAATGTTCCATCTATTTTATTTACATAGGATTTTAAATACTGTCCATATGTCTTAAATTCACTCTCTGTATAAGCAAATGATTTAGATCCATATAGGCTCAGCAATACCGCCTCCAATATTGTTGTTTTTCCTCGTCCGTTCATTCCTCCAATAAGGACAACGGGTTTGTTACTTATAAACTCTAATAGATTTGTAGACGAATACACACCAAAATTGTGCATAATTAGTTTCTTAATTATCATTGCTCATCATCCTCGTCAATCTCATCCTCTTCTGTTAGATCATCATATGAATTATCCAATGCTTTTTCATTATACTTTCCACCTAAGTTTTTCTTTCGTGTTATCATATCCAAATAATATGCTGTTGCATCTTCCTCATTCTTATAGAATGTTTTATGAATACATGACTCCAATGAGTCAAAGACGCCCTTCCTCTGATTTAATGAATTAGAATGATTTTCAATATCAATTAGACTATATGCCATTTCAAATGCCAATTCTTCATCAGGGTACAGTTCATTTACTACGTCTTTTAAAATATCCCATTCTTCCCCCTTAAATGCTTCAGGTGCAATCCATTCAGGATCAGAAAAGCTTTTTTCCATTACATCTTCGTAAATAGATGGAAGTGTATCTGTAAACTCATGCTTTTCAAACACCCAAATTCTTCGAATATTTCTTAATTCAGGCAAAGTAATCAGCTCTAGGTTGCTAAACTCTTCTGGTCCATTCTCATTTATATCTTTTTGAATAGTTAACAAATCTCTCAGCCACTCTTCTCTTACTTCTTTTTTATAAGGTCCATGGTGCAATTGTTTATAACTTCCCTGTAAGTATCCGGCCATCTTTCTGAAAGAACGTCTGTCTCTATCAAGTTCTTCATTACCAAATTTATTTCTAAACTCCAGCAAAGGTGTCATCCACGCCTTCTCTTCATCATTTGAAATCATGGCCTCCATAGATTTATCCCGGGAAACCATGGTACATACCCAACATCCAAATCTACTTTTTCCACAGCTAGGCAATCCTTTTTCAACCATCATAGGACATTCATTATCTGCTGTTGCCCCTTTATACAGAGTTAATAGCTCCTTATTGGAATATCCCCATGGATTTTTATATTGCATCAAGAATACCCATACGTCATTATCATTCCAATCTTCAAGCGGCGAAAAAACCAGCTCATTAACCATTGTCTGATTAGGACTAAGCAATTCTCGTACTCTTTTTTTTTCATAATAAATCATAGTCTTTGCTCTTCTTGCACTTTCTGCCTTTCGAGTACCAATAACCATGATAATTTCCCCATGTTCTGCAATTTTTTCTTTAACAAATGTATTCACGGGTTGAATTTTTAATCTATCTGTACACCAGCGGAGCTTTTTCCTTGGAAATGGATACCCACGTCCAATAAAATTCACCCAAAAGGTATTATCCAATGCTGGTGTCAATCTATGAGTGATAAACGGCAGGTCTTGTTCTTCAGCTGCCTTATCCATCATTTTCAATGACTTTTGCACCCACTTAGAGATAACAGGCGACTCAACCATCGTATCGGTATTTATTATATGCACCTGTTTTTTCACTCGTTCTTTAGGGAGTTTCGAGAGAGCTAACCATACCAACTGAAGAGTCGCTGTACTGTCCTTTCCTCCCGAATAACCAATTACCCAAGGAATATCATCACACAGATACAGGTTTCTTATTGTTTCCATCAAACCATTAATCGTATCTTTATTTATCGTAACTCCTTGTTTATTTACTTCACAGCTTACACATCTCTCTGCCATGTCAATAATTCTCCTAAATATTTATAGAATTAAGAAATTGGGCTTCCTTATTCTGTTCTTCCTCAGACAAATTTAATCCAATTTCTTTTTTAATTTGTATCGCAGTTAATAGGATAGCCTTATTACTTGTAATAATTTTCCCATCAGATCTAATAACTCTCAGTTTCCACTGCGATGCGTTTCTCTTCCAGTCAATTACTTGTAATTTAGAAAGATACTTATTCATATCCAGAGTTGGATTATGATAGAAGTATGCTCCTATAAGCCCAAGTGCTTGAACTACAACACCTTGAGTCACAATATAATTCTCTCTTAAATCTACTTTCGAAATTTCTTTCTTAATCAACTCATTCCACTGGACAATATTCTTTGACACACAAGTCCAAAAGGAAACAAGAAAATGTTCAGCAGTATCAGATAAATCTGTACTACCAACAATTTTCTTATTAGCAATATAGAAGGTATTCAATGTAAACAAATTTGATGAATACTTTCCAAGAATATCTTTCTCTTTATCTGTATACTCATTAAGAAACGGAACTTGCAATATCACATTCCGATTGATAACTGCCAGCTCATCTCTTGAATCATAAAGCTCTGAGATAGAGTTAGATGTTTTTACAGCATGCTTATTTAAGTCAGTAAAGATCTGCTGACTTCGTGAAAGCCCCTGATCCTCATAGAAAACAACGGATATTGTTTCTTTTCCCAGCGTTTCATCTTCATTAAGAGCGTCTAAAATTGCCGCCTTTCGATGTTGTCCATCATTAATTAAGAACCTAGCATCCATAGATACTTCTAAGATTCCTACCCCCATCCCTTCAGAGGTTTCATGAAATCTAAATTCACCATCTATCGAAGCTGCCAATGCTGAGAATACATACGAATCTCTATTATCTGTAATATATTTACTAATAACTGGAATTCTAGACTCATTCAGTTTTCTTTGTGCACGATACTCCGGCAAGACATATTCGCTCTCATTTGGAAACAATTTCGAAATCATTTTAAGCGGAACCATTGCAATAAAATATTCTCTTCCTGCCTGTATACCTCTAACAACAGGAAATTTATACGTAAAATCCATAAATCCTCCACAGCAAAACATGCTATACTTAAGTAGTCTACTTAAGTATAGCATGTAGAATCTGTTTAGTCAATTTGTTCTTGTAATAATTCCCAAAATGCTTTGTCTTTAACGTAAACAGGTTTGCTGTTTCCTATTTTAATAATACTATGATGCTTCTCCAAAGATTTTATTGCACTATATAACTGTTGATTTTCTGTCCCCTTTGCCACTGTCTTGAAAACAAACTCAACATCAGAATTCTTCAAATCTGATACATTATGAACAACCCACGTTAATATATACTTTGAATAATCATCCTCACCACTCCCAAAATGTTTCAGGAACTGTGTTGACAAAATAGTACCTACACCAAATTCTCTTCCTTCCTTCAGGATTTTTTTAAGTGCTGCGAAACCTTCACTCATGAAATTATCTGCTTCATCAACAAGAATCAACTTTGTTAACTGTCGATAGTTGCCTTCCATTTTACTTGATCCAGCAGCTTGCATCTGCGAATAGAACAAGTCAAGTGTTATCGCAATAATCAAACTCTGAATATCTGGATCATATCCAGATAAATCAATAACAACAACTCCTTTTAATAGATCAAACAACGTCTTTGTCTTACCTGGACTAGCTTCAAAAACTTGGAACATATGCAATTTATCAAGTGCAGCTGATAAGGAATCTCCTTTCTTTATTTCCTCATCATTTGCATATCGTTGATAAACCTGTTCAAATGTCGGTGCTTCGTTCTCCCAAGTACTTGGATTTCCCGGATTAATTCCACTGACAGTATAAGTATCCATTATGCACTGCAATAAAGTGTTCTGCTGTTTTGGACCAAGGTTATATACTTTAGAGATAGTATCCTTAAAGGCATTTGCAGTGTGCAGAGGTAATAAAGGCTTAAATACCGCAGACTTTGTTAATGCTAATGGATTAAATGGTAACTGATAAGGTTTATATATAGTTGCATTAGTGGCAGTAACAAAATCAGTCTTACTTTCATTATAATCACCTTTGTAATCAAAAATTAGAATTCCTAATTCCCTGCCTTCAACATTATCCTTCTGTTGTCTATACATCTGTGTAATCAGTGATTTTGTAAACTGTGTTTTTCCAGTTCCCATTGTTCCAATAATACCTGTATTCGTATGGAAAAGTTGTGATGTGTCATTTGGCGTCCATAACACCGGTTTGCCATCTTGCTCATTTGTTCCAAACAGAATTTTCATTCCATTGAAAGATTCTTCTTCACCGTCTGTGTTTCCACCTGGTTCACTCTCTGCACTAGTTTTATCGCCGTTTTCCACATCATCATTTTCTTCCGGACCCGGCTCCTCTTCTGGTTCTTCAGGTGTGCCATTCCCCAATTTGCTCACTTGCAATTTTGATAAATCACCCGTGAGATTTCGAACTGGTATTTCATCAAAAATCATCAAGTCGTCAGTACGTTTTTCTCTTATATCTGAATATATCTCCGTTACATCTTTTAATATCAATCCAAATTCATCACTTTCTGGCACTTCAATAAAATTAATTGAATCCTCCTTAAATGATGTTTTTCTTGATATCAAAGATTTTCTAAACGAAAGTACCGCTCCCTTTCCTAATACTTCTTGAATATCATCTGATAAAATGTAATGTTCATTTAACAGTGCTTCCCTATATATCTCTAAGACCTTATTCCAGTCTTGTGAATCATCCACATGATACACTTGCATCTTTTTACAACTGGTAACTAACATTTGCATCAAGAAGTTTCTATTTACCTTGTACAAGATAGTCTGCAAAATTTCCTCGTCTGAATTAAATGCCTTTTGCAACCCATCAGCTGTAGCTGATGCCTGTTCAAATGCTTTTTTGATTACTGCATTATCATTGTTTCCTGTTTTAACTTCTGTAGGATATAAGTATATCTTTGGTTCGTCACCACTTATATTCAGACCAATAAATAACAAATCATCACTGGTTGGTCCCTTTTCAAATCCAAGGTTTTTAGCAGACAGGACGCCTTCATCTTTAGATAATCCTGCTCCACCTGATACTCTGAGCATTTCCTCCAATGAGACCGGAACCCACAAAATATCACTATGTTTCAAAAATGCCAGCATAAACTTAATCGCTGCAACAATACTAATTTTCTCACGGCTAAACGTAGAGTCCTTATTAGCCTTCTTAGACGAAACTAATCTTAATAGCCAATCACCATTTACTGCATTAAATAAATTAATGATTTTGTGAACATCATCGACATTGGCATTTACACCTTTTGTCTTCAAATATTCTTGAATCACCTGCGAATACTGCTGAGACTTACGAGTAACAGTTATCGCATCATATCCACTACTTGAAGTATACTGATCACTATAATGAATAATCAGCAGATCACTCTTAGCCTCCTTTTCACTAAAGAAATCCAAATCTACTTTTGGATCAACAAATACCACCCAGTTTGAATTCTTGTAGATATAATCCATCTTATTCTCAGCTTTTTCATCTATCTGAGTAGAAATACTGGTTCCTGCATAATAAGGATTACCTGACTTCTCAACCTGCATTAACGAGTTATATCTCATAGCTAATTCTATTAGTTTATTTTGCTCTGCGTATTTCCCACCAAAACCAGTTCTATACTTATGTCCATATTTACTTGAAGGAATCCCTGACAAAATTCCTCCAAGTGATGCACCCGTTTCAATTTGGCTCATTGTAGCTGTCTCTGAAGTGATTTCTGATTCCATCTCATAGAATGAGATATGAGAATATGCATATTCCTTTCCGTTATCTTTGTGGAAATAGCATTCAATATTCTTGGACAAAATACCTTCCAAGCTATTCATCGATGTACCATTTTCAACCGACAGTTTTAATTCTTCCAAATAGGTCTTAAGAACACTATACTCTTTGATATTGGTAAACACATTGCCATTCATATCGTTATCATAAATATGAATCTCAAATCTTACCAGTTTATCAATATCTGCATTTCTATTAATAGCGTGGATAAAAAATTGCGCTATTCCAACAAATACCTCACTGCAATCACCCATATTGATAAGATTAATTCTTATCGTTTTGTTATTAATATCATCAAATATGTATCTAAAGTGAGAAATAAATTCTGATATTTTCTCTTCTACAAGTTTAGGTACATATCTACGACTTCCTCTATATTTTTTATTC
>OGXM01001650.1_pt1 | contig 11880 bp, 9 predicted proteins | sample 1576271 | NCBI WGS metagenome assembly OGXM01 (sample SAMEA3541579, study PRJEB24748) | human gut metagenome | biome: human gut; feature: human-associated habitat; material: faeces | place: China | collected 2012 | reverse complement strand
GATGCTGGTGCTGGAAAGCTGTGCGGAATACAGCGTCCTGCCAGTTGGTTCCTCGACCCAAGATAGATGGGTCTGAGAAATCAGGACGTGCCTGATCCTGTGAAATCCATCCGTTGCTTACAAAGTCATTATAATATTCTGAGAATTCACGAAGATTCAGAATGTCAATACGCTTTCCCTGGTATTGCCATGCTGCCATGCCGTCGTATGTAAATTTTGCTTCTCCAGTCTTACCCCGTTTGGTTGTGATAAGTACAACACCATTTGCACCCTGGGCACCATAGATGGCTGTAGCAGAAGCATCCTTCAGGATTTCCATACTGACGATATCGGCAGGGTTGATAGTTGACATTGGTGATACGGTAGAAACAGAACCGTTTCCTAAGGCATCTCCCAAACCTAATGAACCGCCGCTTGAACCGCCGCCCTGGAAGATGACACCATCAATGACATAAAGTGGTTCTGCACCGGCATTGATTGTTGACTGTCCGCGAACTCGGATTGAGGTAGAAGAACCTGGAGCACCTGAAGTCGCTACGGATGTGACACCGGCAACGCGACCTTGGAAACTCTGGTCCAAGTTTGTGATAATCGAACCTTTGATTTGGTCTTCTCCCATGGAAACAGAAGCTCCTGAGATATCGCTCTTCTTCATGGTACCATAACCTACAACTACCACCTCGTCAAGACTGTTGTTGTCTTCTACCAAAGTGATGTCGTACTTGCTCTGGCCTCCTACTTTGAAAGTTTTGGTAACATAGCCTACGTAAGTTACCTCTACAGTCTGTCCGGCACCTACATTCAGTGTGTAGTTACCATCAAAGTCTGTCACTGCGGCATTTTTTGTGCCTTTCACTTTTACTGTTGCACCGATGATAGGACCCATTGCATCGGATACGTTACCAGTAATCTTCTTGGTCTGTTGCACAGCCTGATTCGTTGTGATCTGGGCTGCGAAAGTTTGCTGAGGGGAGATGCCGAGAAGACTCAGGGCAGCTACACTAGCAAGCAACTTTTCTCTACTTTTAAAGTTCATACAATTTTTGTTAGTTGGTTAAAACAGTTTGGCTCTTTCACTTATATGATCGATACGGGAAAGAATCCAAAACGGATTAGTGCTCTCTGATTATTCCTTCGTCATCTTTTTCTGATGAGAAGAAAGGGCTAGAGGCTAGCTCTAGGTTGCATTTGCTTTTTCCATTGTTGTGATTATGTTTATTTGTTTTATATTGTTTATTCTAAACCTTTAGGCTATTTTGTAAATCTGCTGCAAAGATAGCTATTTTTTGCAAAATAGCTTGTACATATTTTGCTGATTACTAATACTTTTCTGCTTTATTGAAAATAAAATGTAATTTTCGTCATATTTATTAAAGATTAAGTGTTAGCGTTACAATTTATTTACTTGATGATTGATTTATATTGATTATTCTATTATATGTCTATTATATATAAGGTACGCGTACATTATTTATTATATGAATTGTCATAACCTTTTGTGCTTTGTTAATTGATCTTTGGGCGTTTTCGGTCAATTCTTGAGTTAAATAGAGTGTGTGTTTTGTCGTTTTCTTTGCTTTTTCTGACTTGATGTGCGTCAATTCTTATTTCTGCTTTCTGGTATTTTCGAATATTTTTCTGCCTTTGCAACAAAGTATGTTTATTCAGCAAAATAATACACGGATATATCGGAAATTATGCCTAACTTTGCAACCGTAAAACAGAATGTTTAACTAACAAGATTACCAACGACAATATGAATCATCGTATAGCAAATGTTTTTAGGTTAATAATTATAGGTGTTCTGATGAGTGTGCTGGGGACTTCAAGCCTCAGCGCACAAATCAGAGGAAACAACATCGTGGTAACGGTAACTCCTGATCATCAGGACTGGAATTACCGGGTGGGCGAGAAGGCTAACTTCACGGTGAATGTGAGAAAGAGCGGTACGCTACTCAATCAGGTGAAGGTAGATTACGAAGCCGGTCCGGCAATGTTTCCGGAGGTGAAGAAAAGTACCACTCTCAAGGACGGAACCATGAAATGGTGCGGCAGTCTGAACAGACCGGGCTTCTACCGCCTCAAGGTTATCGCTCATGTTGATGGCAAGGATTACGAGGGACTTTGCACGGCAGGTTTCTCTCCAGAGAAGATTCAGCCTTTCGCACAGGAACCTAAGGATTTCGATGCTTTCTGGAAGAAGGCACTGGATGAGGCAAGACAGAATGACCTCAATCCTACCAAGGTGCTTCTGCCTGAGCGTTGTACCAAGGATAAGAATGTATATGAAATAAGTTATAACAACAACCGATGGGGCTCTAAGATGTATGGCATCCTGAGTGTACCGGTAAAAGAAGGTAAGTATCCGGCTTTGCTCCGTGTACCTGGTGCGGGTGTACGCCCTTATGCCGGCGATACTTATACGGCTCCTGCTGAGTGCATCGTACTGGAAATCGGTATTCACGGTGTTCCTGTTACCATGCAGCAGAAGATTTATGATGATCTTGCCAACGGCGAACTGAATGGTTACTGGGATACCAATCTCGAGAATCCTTATCGCAATGCTTACAGACGGGTAGTAACCGGTGCTGTCCGTGGCGTGGATTATATCGCTTCGCTCCCTGAGTGGAACGGAAAGACTATCGGCGTAACGGGTTCATCACAGGGTGGATTCCTTTCCATCGCTGTAGCAGCTCTCGATAAGCGTATCACATTCCTGGCTCCAGTTCATGATGCCATGTGTGATTATGAGGCTGAGATTCACGGAGTTGCAGGCGGCTGGCCTCACTATTTCTATAAGGAAGACAAGGCACTGGGGGCTGCATGGAAAGAGCAGAAACTTACGGATTTGGAAAAGGCAAGACTCGAAGGTGCACGCTATTATGATGGCGTCAACTTCGCCCGTCGTATCACTGTTCCTGGCTGGTACAGTTTCGGTTATAATGATGAGGTGGTTCCCCCAACATCGTCTTACGGACTTTATAATTCGGTAAAAGCGCCTAAGACCTTGAGTCTGTACCAGATGACCGGTCATTACTGGTATCAGGAGCAGTGGGATGAATGGCAGGCTTGGATTATTCTGCAATTAAAGAAATAGATATATGATAGGAAAAAGAATTTTGATTGGTGCAGCTTGCCTCATGGCGATGCAAGGAGCTGTGGCACAGGTTGATGGCGTTACGGGCACATCAGTCCAGACTGCCAATACTTCCTGCTGCAAGGGTAAAAAGCAATGTTGCAATACTCCGGCAGAGCAACTGAAGGTCAGACTGCAGAAATTACTGAACAAGGGAATCATGCTTGGTCATCAGGATGATCCGGTGTATGGTACTACTTGGAAATGGGATGAAGGAAAGAGCGATGTATTACTCACTACAGGTGATTATCCTGCCGTGATGGGCTTTGATCTCGGAAAAATAGAGTTGGACAGCAAGGAAAATCTCGATGGTGTTTCTTTCGATCGTATGCGAAAAGAAATCATTGCCCAAAATGAGAGAGGAGGCATCGTTACTTTGAGTTGGCATCCTTGGAATCCGGTTACTGGCGAGAATGCCTGGGATCCGAAAGGTGATGCTGTTGCTGCTATTCTGGATGGAGGCGCCCAGCAACAGAAGTTCGACGGATGGCTCAAGAAGGTTTCCGATTTTATCCTTTCTTTGAAGACAAACGATGGTAAACTGGTTCCTGTCATCTTCCGACCATGGCATGAAATGAATGGCGGATGGTTCTGGTGGGGAGCTAGCAGTTGCACACCTGCACAATATAACCAATTATACGTAAAAACCCTAAATATACTTACTAAGGCAGGGTGCAATAACATCGTTTGGGCTTGGTCACCAAATCTCAGCGACGAGAAGACGGTAGAAAAATTCCTGGAGCGATTCCCGGGAGAAAAGTATGTGGATATGCTGGGTGTTGACGTCTACGAGTTCGACAACAACGATGCCAACTATCAGCAGAACCTTGCTGCTACGCTCGATGTGCTGATGGAGGCAGCCAAGAAGGTTGGCAAGATTCCTGCCCTCACCGAAACGGGTTGCAGGGGTATCGCCAGCAAGAAGGATTGGTTTACCCAAACCCTTTGGCCTGTACTTCAGAAGTATCAGTTGAGTTATGTACTCTTCTGGCGTAATGCTTGGGATAAACCTCAGGAGGAAGCCTATCTTCCTGGAGTAGGCGATGGAGCCATCATTGACGACTTCAAGGCATTCAAGAAGGAAAAGAAAGTCCTCTTTGCCAAAGACATTGTAAAGGTAAAAAAGTAAAAATGGTAAAAAAGTAAAAAAAGATATATTATGACTACATTTCAAGACAAAGTGAAAGCACTCCGCGCTCATCATGAGGAATTGCTGAGTCGTAAGAATGAACCCGTAGAGTGGGGAAATGGTATCTACGAAAAGTATAAGAACCCAATCCTCACCGCAGAACATACACCATTGGAGTGGCGTTACGACTTCGATGAGAAGAGCAACCCTTATCTCATGCAGCGCATCATGATGAATGCTACCCTCAATTCGGGTGCCATCAAGTGGAATGGTAAGTATCTTCTCGTTGTTCGTGTTGAGGGTGCTGACCGCAAGAGTTTCTTTGCTGTAGCCGAGAGTCCTAATGGTGTTGACAACTTCCGTTTCTGGGATGAGCCTATCACCATGCCGGAGGATGTGGTTCCTGCTACCAACATCTATGATATGCGACTCACAGCTCATGAGGATGGCTACATCTATGGTGTGTTCTGTGCTGAGCGTCATGATGATGATCAGCCTGGCGACCTCAGTGCTGCTACTGCTACAGCAGCCATTGCCCGTACCAAGGACCTGGTAAACTGGGAGCGCCTTCCTGACTTGAAGACCAAGAGCCAGCAGCGCAATGTGGTTCTCCATCCGGAATTCGTTGATGGTAAGTATGCTTTCTATACCCGTCCACAGGATGGTTTCATCGATACAGGTTCTGGTGGTGGTATCGGTTGGGCTCTTGTTGATGATATCACTCATGCCGAAATCAAGGAAGAGAAGATTATCAATGCCCGTCACTATCATACCATCCAGGAGGTGAAGAACGGTGAGGGTCCTCATCCTATCAAGACTGATAAGGGCTGGTTGCATCTGGCTCATGGTGTTCGTGGCTGTGCCAGCGGTCTCCGCTATGTGCTCTATATGTACATGACTTCTCTTGAGGATCCTACAAAGGTGATTGCAGAACCAGGCGGATATCTCCTCGTACCGGAGGGTCCTGAGTATATCGGTGATGTAATGAATGTAGTCTTTGCCAATGGTTGGATTGCAGATGAGGATGGCAAGGTATTCATCTACTATGCTTCTTCTGATACCCGCATGCATGTGGCAACTTCTACCATCGACCGATTGGTAGACTACTGCATGAATACACCAAAGGATGATTATCGTACTCAGTTCTCTGTAGAGAAGATCAAGGCTTTGGTAGCAAAAAACAAACAGACTTTAAGTAAATAGTTTCAGGTATTAAGATTGTAGGGATTCGTACTCTTCATCCGTATTATTGTATATGAATGAGGAGCGAATCCCTCTTTTTGGTAGTTAAAAGTTAATAGTTGATAGCGGCTTCGCTGTATAGCAAGATTGCTGAGGTAGTTTTTGCTATAAACTATAAATTGTAAATTATAAACTAAAATAAAATGGCTCGTTTAAAAGAAAAAATAGCTTATGCATTGGGTGATGCCGCTGCGGGTGGTATTGTATGGAAGGTGATGTCTATCGCTTTTCCTCTGTTTTTTACAAATGTCTTCGGACTCTCGTTTGCGGATGCGGCAGTATTGATGCTCGTAGCCCGCATGTTCGATGTGGTTACTGACCCGCTGATGGGTACTCTTGCCGACCGTACCCAGAGCCGTTTCGGTACCTACCGTCCTTGGCTCATCTATGGTGCCATTCCTTTCGGATTGATATTCGCCCTCTTGCTCTATACTCCAGACTTCGGTCCTGTGGGCAAGCGAATCTATGCTTACGCCCTCTATCTGCTGATGATGGCGGTATATACCATGGTGAATGTGCCTTACGGCTCATTGCTCGGTGTGATGACCGAGGATGATGATGAGAAGAACCAGTTCTCTTCTTTCCGTATGGTAGGTGCTTATGCCATGGGATTCGTTACCCTGCTTTCTTTCCCTTATCTCCAGAAAATGGTAGGTGGTTCTGCCGCTCATCAGTATGCTGTCATTGGTGCCGTGCTCGGTATTATTGCAGCTGTGATGACATTGGCTTGCGGACTCCTGACCAAGGAACGTCTGAAGCCGAAGCGCGCTGAGAAGTTCTCTTTCCAGCAGTTTGCCGACCTCGTTCACAACAAGGCTTGGCTCTATATGACAGCCATCGCCGTGTGTACCAACTTCTTCAACGGATTCCGCTATGCCGTTGCTGGCTATATGTTTGATTACTGTCTGCATGGCAATGTAACCATCGAGGGATTGATTATCAACTATACCGTTTTCATGGCATTCGGTGAAGTAACCTGTATGATTTTCGGTGGTGTATCTCCTTGGTTCACCCGTCTGGTAGGCAGCAAGCGCATGGCATTCTTCTGGGCTGCAACTCTCTGTCTGGTTCTCTCGGTTGTCTTCTTCTTCATCCCGATGAATCCGTCGTATATCTGGGTGATGATAGCCATTGTTATCCTTACCTCTATGGGTATCGGTATCTATTCGCCATTGATGTGGTCTATGTATGCCGATGTAGCCGACTATCATACCGAGCATTTCGGAACATCTGCTACAGGTCTTATCTTCTCTTCCGGTACGATGAGCCAAAAGTTTGGTACTGCCATTTCCGGTTCTCTCATCGCCCTCTTCCTGGGCTGGGCAGGTGCCAACATGATAACAGATAAGATGGGTAATACGATGATCGACCCAGCCAGTGTCACCGACTCTGTGCTTACGATGGTATGGTCATTGTTCTCACTCTTCCCAGCAGTCATCGCCTTCCTGCTGATGGTGCTTGCCTGGAAGTTCCCTATCCGCAAATAATTGTTTTAACATAACTAATAATCACTATAAAGAATGGAAAAATGGAAAATCTTAAAGAAACGATGCGGGATGTTCTGGAGAACAACATCCTCAGCTATTGGCTAACGAAAGTGAAAGATGAAGAAAATGGTGGCTTTTACGGACGTGTAGACGGTAACGACCAGGTACATCCTGTAGCCGAGAAGGGAGCAGTGATGAATGCCCGTATCCTCTGGGCGTTTTCTGCAGCCTATCGTGTCTTGAAGAAGCCGGAGTATCTTGAGGCTGCCACCCGTGCCAAGGATTATATGCGCGATTATTTCCTCGACAGGGAATATGGCGGCATCTACTGGAGTGTTGACTATCAGGGCAATCCGCTCGATACCAAGAAGCAGACTTACGCCATCGGCTTTGCCATCTATGGTTTCTCGGAGTATGCCCGTGCAACAGGTAACAAGGAGGCGTTGGATATTGCCATCTCTCTGTATCATGACATAGAGAAGCATGCCTTTGATGCCAAGAACAATGGTTATATCGAGGCTTTGACCCGTGAGTGGAATCCGATTGCAGACATGCGTCTCTCTGATAAGGATGAGAATGGTTCCCGTACGATGAATACCCATCTGCATATCATCGAGCCATATACCAATCTTTATCGTGTATGGAAGACTCCGGAACTGGAGAAGAGCATCCGCAATCTGCTCGATATCTTCACCGATAAGCTTCTGAACGAGGAGACTTATCATCTCGATCTCTTCTTCAATGACGAGTGGGAGGGCAAGCGCAACATCGAGAGCTATGGTCATGATATTGAGGCGTCCTGGCTGCTCCACGAAACCGCGCTGGTTTTGGACGATAAGATATTGCTGCATAAGATAGAGCGCATCATCCGTCGTATAGCCGATGCAGCAGATGAAGGCTTACGTCCGGATGGCAGTATGGTTTATGAGCATTGGAAAGATGGAGATAAGTATGATCTCCAGCGCCAGTGGTGGGTGCAGTGCGAGAACATCATCGGCCATATCGACCTCTATCAGTATTTCCGTACCGAAGAGAATCTTCTGGTTGCCATCTCCTGCTGGAACTATGTAGCCAAGCATCTGCTGGATAACAAGAACGGTGAGTGGCACTGGGCTATACTGGAAGATGGTACGGTGAACAAGGAGGATGATAAGGCGGGTTTCTGGAAATGTCCTTACCACAACTCCCGTATGTGTCTCGAACTCATCGAACGTGACTATTAACATACAGATTCCCTGCAAGGCAGGAATAGAATACAAAAATCCAAGCAAATCATATATTTGCTTGGATTTTTTTGTTTATCCCGATTTTTTATTGTACTTTTGCAGCCAATGCGGCGTCAGCCCCATTATTCATTATAAATTGTAAATTATTCGTATTAATAAATGTATATAGCAATAGCAGGAAATATCGGTAGTGGCAAGACAACACTCACCAAGATGCTGTCTAAACATTATGGATGGAAACACCATAAACTTATAATAGAGCTTGCAGGCAGAGATAATTCTGTTGTGAAGCTTATGCCTCCGCTTGTAATTGACAAAGAAACTCTCATAGAGGGACTCAAGGCTCTTAAAGCAGCTTTCGAGGATTGCCTTAAAGAATTAAACTAAAGATAATTTAAAGTTGAAACTTTTAACATTAAAATCTATTTGCATATTTTTTAGGGAAAAGGCTTTATATTTTCATCAGAATATTGTATAATATATATGCAGCGCAAAGCTAATATTAAAGTAGCAATGCGTAAATAATTATGGAGTGTGATAAAAATGCCATTAGTTAATGCAAAGGAAATGCTTACAAAGGCAAAGGCAGGTCATTATGCTGTTGGTCAGTTCAACATCAACAATCTCGAGTGGACAAAGGCTATTCTCCTTACTGCTCAAGAGCTTAACTCACCAGTTATCCTCGGTGTTTCAGAGGGTGCAGGTAAGTATATGTGCGGCTATAAGACAGTTGTAGGTATGGTTAACGGTATGCTCGAGGAACTCAACATCACTGTTCCTGTTGCTCTTCACCTTGACCACGGCAGCTACGAAGGCGCAAAGAAGTGCATCGAGGCTGGCTTCAGCTCAATTATGTTCGATGGTTCTCACTATCCAATCGCTGAGAATATCGAAAAGACAAAGGAACTTGTTGCTATCTGCAATGAGAAGGGACTCAGCATCGAGGCAGAAGTTGGTTCTATCGGTGGTGAAGAAGACGGCGTTATCGGTATGGGTGAGTGTGCAGACCCTAACGAGTGCAAGCAGATTGCTGACCTCGGCGTAACAATGCTCGCAGCTGGTATTGGTAACATTCATGGTAAGTATCCTGCAAACTGGAAGGGACTTAGCTTTGAAACTCTTGACGCTGTTCAACAGCTCACAGGTGCTATGCCACTCGTTCTTCACGGTGGTACAGGTATCCCTGCAGATATGATTAAGAAGGCTATTTCTCTTGGCGTTTCTAAGATTAACGTTAATACAGAGTGCCAGCTTGCATTCGCAGATGCTACAAGAAAGTACATCGAAGCAGGTAAGGACCTCGAGGGCAAGGGCTTTGACCCAAGAAAGCTTCTTGCACCAGGCTTTGAGGCTATCAAGGCTACTGTTAAGGAAAAGATGGAACTCTTCGGTTCTGTCGGCAAGGCTTAATCTGATTTTATTAAGTTTATTCTCCCTGTTTGAGGAGGTTATTCTGATGGTATATGTAATAACTGCAATTATTGTAATTATACTTTTAGTTGTTGGCAACAAAATGTCAAAAGACCAAGGGTATACTATCGGTAAGGGTATGTTTAAAAATAGTGAACATTATCTCGATGAAGATAATGAAAAATCAAAGGACGCAAGTGACTTTGACTATTGGAATAAGAGCCAACTTAAATAAGCATAGAATATAAATTTAGTAACCATAAAAATGTCGTATTCCAATCGGAATATGGCATTTTTGTATTTGAAAGCTTTTAATCAAGCACATATTAAATAGAAAAGCTAAGCAGAATAAAACTGCTTAGCTTTTTGTATGTTACTTATCAGCTTAAGATTTATTATGCAAGAGCCTTTCCAAGCTCGTTAAGAGCCTCGAGTGTATCTGCCTCAGGAGCATCATTGCAGATAACAGGTTCTGCAACAAGAACTGCACCATCATTTTCGCAAGTTGCTTGCCAGTTTCTCATCCATTCGCCATCGCCCCAACCGTATGAGCCAAAGAGAGCAATTTTCTTGCCTTTGAGATTAGCCTCGCAATCATTGAACATTGGCTCAAATTCGCTGTCCTCAAGCTGTTCGCTGCCCATTGAAGGGCAACCAAAAGCAATAGCGTCAAAATCGTTTACCATTCCGCCATTGAAATCACTTGCACTAAATTTAGAGCATTCTGCACCAGCAGCCTCTATACCCTCAACAACAGCGTCAGCCATAGCCTCTGTATTGCCTGTGCCACTCCAAAATACTACTGCTATTTTACTCATTATAGATTCAACCTTTCTAATATTTAGATGTGTATATATTATCGCATTGGATTTTATCTGATGCGAGAATATGCGAAATTATTTTGCCACAGCTGTGGCGGTTAGCTGCATAAGAGGTTTTCCTCCGTTATATAGTTTCTGATAAACCTTTCTGCATTTTTTATATTTTTCAAAGATTTTGAGTGTTTCATTTTTGTTGCAATAAACCTTCCAAAAGCCAGTGTATAGACTATTTTTTCCTTTGTTTTCGATAAAACCTGTAACATCTCCAAGCGGATACCCGAGAAACAAACCTATTTCGTGAGGAAAGCTTTCTGATTCACAGATTCTTTTGTTTAGCCTTTCGATACAAGCTTGAATATTAGTAATATCATATCCGTAAGAGAAAAGAAATTCAGCGACACCATTTTTTTTGAAATCCTCTTTAAGCTGATTTTCACGATACACATAAATCAGAGCATTTCCTCTTGAAAATCTTAGAACTTTTAGTGAAACGCCTTTAGAATTAAGCCGTCTGTTCCAAAGAGCGATTATAAAAGCAAGTTCTGCACGAGAATGTGAACCATATTGGCAGTTGAAAAGATTTGCAGTTTTTATTCCTGCAAGAGTAGGAGAGCAATATTCTACAAGAAAATTAGCAAGCATAGTTTACACCTCAGAAATTAATTGACAAATTTTCCTAAAGATACTTAAAAGTTTTGCTCAAGCTTTTTCAAAAGCTTGCGGATTCCAAAGGCAGAGCCTTTGGTGGGTTTTAAGGGTGAAGCCCTTAACATCTCTTTTTTCTCAATCGGCGGATAAAATCCGCCGATTAATGTTTTTAGTAGCTATTTCCTTGAAAGATAATAGCTTAATAAAACTTTGAATTTAAACTATCTATAAATAGTTTTTCCTGAAAATCAAAGAGAAAACATTTTAAAATATGGAATTAGATATAACTAACTCAAATTCAAAAAAATATGAAATTTACTATATTCTACCGAATATGAGAAAATTTCATAATTAGTCTAAACTAACCAACAGAATTATAATAGCATAGAATTATTATAAAGTCAAGCGGTGTATATGAATTTATGTTGGCTTAACCTAACAAAATAGCTTTTGTTAAATTTTGTATATATTTATCTTTGGAATTTAAAATGCATAGTCCTAAAAAATTAACTCTGCAAAAGTGAAAAACATCGCAAAATTGACATTAGATAGGAGTTGTATTATAATATATGCGAGATTTAAAAAATATATCTTGACAACTTGAGTTTGATTTGTCATTATTAGAGCATAATTAAATATATAAATATAAAATTAAAAGGCGGTTGAAATTATGGTAAACGCAATGATATTTGCTGGAGGTACAGGTACTCGTATGAAAACCTCCGATCAACAAACCCCTGGAAGAACTGGATACGCTCTACGAGAAGTGGCTCTATGCACT
>OGXM01001636.1_pt1 | contig 11927 bp, 8 predicted proteins | sample 1576271 | NCBI WGS metagenome assembly OGXM01 (sample SAMEA3541579, study PRJEB24748) | human gut metagenome | biome: human gut; feature: human-associated habitat; material: faeces | place: China | collected 2012 | reverse complement strand
ATAGCAATGGCGCCATCGCCGGTTACATTGCAGGCGACAAACTGTCTTCACGAACATAAAAAGTCGGCTCACCGTTTACGGCTTTTCACCTGTCAAAAATTCAATACTTCTCTCAATTGAATCCTTGGAATTGCCCCAATCTTTACCGTGGTTGCGGTAATCAAACATTGAGCAGAAATATGTGATATCTTCTTTAAGCGACAGCAGATATTTTTTTGTAAGACCTGCCGTTTCGGCATAGAACTGCGGTAAAAGCTTTGACGGCAGTTTGCTCTTTTGGGTTGCAACATTCATAATAAAATCGTAGTGTTTAAAGCAGATAAACGGCTGTTCGTTGTACAGCTTATAAAACTCCTCTCCCTTTGCCCACTCAACAAAAATCGTGTCGCAAAAATGGTGCATATCCCACTCAATTCTGTCGCATACATAACACGAATCAAGTCGCTTTTTAATGACTTCAAGCTGTTTCTTATCAGGCTTGCCCTTCAGCTTTTTCGGCACATCGTTATCAATAATTTCCTGAAGATGACTTTCAAGAATGAGCGCATTCGGCAGTTTTTGTCCTTTTTCAAACATCTGCGAAAAATGGCGGTGACAAAAGCCTTTTTTGTTGGTTTCAATCCTGATATTAGGCTCCATCATCGCATCGCCCGTAATGAATTTTACATACTGCTCCTCAAGCATACTCTCCATTCGGCAAAACGGACAACCGCATTTCGGCATAAATATATCGTTAATCGGAATTGTGCAGATAGTTTCTTTCACAATAATTCTCCTTTTTAGTTAATGTAGTGGTGACAACACACCGTTTTCATCATATCAAAACATATGTGTTTAAACAAAATGTTTCATCAAGACTGCTCCTACAGTCGGGACTGAAAATCTGTTTTACAAACAAACTGTCTTCCCGAAATTCATTTTTCATTTTAAATAAAGTATATCATAATTTGCCCGAATGTGATATACTTTATTAAGAAAATTTCGGCGGTGAAAATCATGGAATGTATTGAACTCGACAACAAAATCAAAATAACCGATGTGCATGACCTTGACCTTGCGCAGACTCTCGACTGCGGTCAGAGCTTTCGTTGGAAGTCGCAGGACGACGGTTCTTTTCACGGTGTTGCCTACGGCAAAAGCGTAACCGTCAGCCTTGACAAAACGGATATGTACATTGAAAATGCAACGGCTGACGACTTCAAAAACATCTGGTACAGCTACTTTGACTTTTCGCTTGATTACGGAAAAATCCGTGAAGAAATCAGCACAATACATCCCGTTCTGAACGAGGCGGCAAAATACGCCCCGGGCATAAGAATTTTAAGGCAAGAGCCTTTTGAGGCACTCTGCACATTCATCATTTCGCAGAACAACAATATAAAGCGAATCAAGGGTATTGTTGAGCGTTTGTGCGAGAACTTCGGCACACGGCTTGATGACGGAGAATTTGCGTTCCCGACAGCCGAAACACTTGCAAAACTTTCGCCCGATGACCTTGCACCGCTGAGGGCAGGATTTCGCAACCGTTACATTATTGATGCGGCACAAAAGGTTGCAAACGGCGAGGTGAAGCTTGACAGCTGTTTCACGCTTGGCTATGAAGATGCAAGAGCGGAGCTTATGAAAATTACGGGCGTCGGCAAAAAGGTTGCCGACTGCACACTCCTTTTCGGTATGCACAGAATTGAGGCTTTTCCGATTGATGTGTGGATGAAACGGGCAATGGAAAAGCTGTTCCCGAATATGAACGGTGACGATTTCGGTCAGTACGCAGGCATCGCTCAGCAGTACATTTTTCACTACAGCCGAATGCACCCGGAACTGTTTTAAATGGAAAATTAATGTCGGGAAGATAGTTTGTTTAGTACAAAACATATTATGCCCGAGCATAGCGTTGTAATTGTTTACGCAATTTCGTAGGCACACATATACTTCCATATAAAGCAAAATGCATCAGAGCCTTATTCAGGCATCTGATGCATTTCGTTTATCTAACTATCTTCTCAAATTACGGGCGGTGGTACACTGCCAACATTAATTTTACATTTTCAATTTTCTGATTTATTTCGCTTTTTTCGCTGAACTGTCAAAAAGCAATACAAGAGTTGCGTTATCGGCTGTACCTGTTTCTTTAAGACCGTTGTTTTTCTGGAATTTCTTAACAGCCTCGGCTGTTACTTCGCCGTAGTAGCCTGTCACATTGTCCTTGTCGGCAATGTAACCGATGTTATAAAGGCGGAGCTGCATAGCCTTTACCGTGTCATTTTCATCTTCCTGCTTGAGTGAAAGGTCTGATGTAATGGTAAGATTATACTTATCGGCAACCGACTTTGAATTGCTTGCGGTTGTTGTCGCCTGAGTTGCGGTTGTTGCGTCAGTCTTTGACGCTGTCGCATCCTGAGCCTTTGTTGTGTCTGTTGCAGACTTTGGCTTGAGGTCGGGATACATAAAGTAAACCATTTTTTCAAGTGCTTCCAGAGCAGTATTGCCGGGTCTTGACATTTCTTCAAGCGAAACCTCAAGAATTTTGCCTGTCTTGACTGCGCCAAGACTTGCGAGTGTTGTATCGCCCTTGATTTTATCAAGAGTAGCATTGTCTGCATAGAAGATAAAGTTCGGATTTGCAATCTTGAGAGTTGCAACATCAACATTGTTGTCGCTGATGTTTACTGCGGCATTAACCGCCCCCGTATAGCCGAGGAGCATATCGCCGTATGTTCCGCTTGTCATCATCTTGAGCCTGTCGTCTTCTGTATAGAGATAACAAACCGTATCAAGAATGCCGGAATTTCTGTTATTAACCTGCTGTTTGTAGTTGTTCATCTTATCAAGCAATTCATTGTAGGTATCTTCACCCTTCTTTGCGCCCGTTTTTGTGCCGCCGCAAATTTTGCCGATTGTCACATAGTTTGTTTCAACCTGCTTGGGAGTGTCGCCGTGTGACATTGTGACAACCTGAATACCCTTGTCCTGAAGCTTCTTCTTTGCGTCCTCATTTATTGACTGACCTGCAAACACAAGGTTTGTGCCGGAATTGATAATTTTGTCGGTATCGGGATTTTCATAAGAACCGACGCTTGGGGCAACTGCGATTGACTGCTGGTCAACCTCATCACTTCTGCCCACAATATATCTGTCATAGCCTGTTGCGATGAGGATATCAGCTGTCGGCGCATCAAGAACAACAATGTTCTTTGGCTGACTTTCAATCGTGATGTTTGCCACCTTAACAGGATATTCTCCGTCAGAACAACCGCTGAAAAGCGTAACTGCCGAAAGCATTGTTACAACTGCAAGAGCAATTGAAATTATTTTTGTTTTCATAACTGACCTCCGATTAATCAGCAAAACAGCGATTCAACATACTGTCTTGCACATCTTGGCGAACGACCGCCTCTTGAAAGTGCAAACTGCTCAGCACCGAGTGCAAGCTCTTCGTGAGTCATCTTGACACCTCTCTGCTCTGCAAGAGAATATACAATTTCAAGAAAATCATTCTTTGAAGGAATTGTGTAGCAGACTGCAAGACCGAAACGGTCCGAAAGCGAAAGACTTTCCTGCATATTGTCACGAACATTGATATCATCAACAGTATGCGTTCTGTCGGAAATGCTTTCCTTAACAAGGTGTCTGCGATTTGATGTTGCATAAATCAACGCATTATCGGGACGAGCCGCAAGTCCCCCCTCAAGCACGGCTTTAAGGGTTGTATAGCTCTGATCCTGATGCTGGAACGAAAGATCATCAATAAATATAATGAATTTAAGCGGAAGAGCGGCAATCTTGTCAACAAGAAGCGGAAAGTCAATGAGCCTGTCCTTAGGCATTTCAACAATGCGGAGTCCGTCCTTGCGGAACTCGTTTGCAATTGCCTTGACTGTTGAGCTTTTACCTGTACCCTTATCACCGTAAAGCAGGCAGTTGTTACAGCTCTTGCCCTGAATAAATGAAAGTGTGTTGTTTACAACCTGACTTCTCTGACGCTCATATCCCGTAAATGTATCCATATCAATCCTGTCCGGATGCTCAACAGGCTGAATGTCACCGTCACGCCAGATGAATGCCTTGTAACGGGCAAACATTCCGCAACCGTTTTCCTTATAATAAGCAGAAAGCTTGTCAAGTGAACCGTCAAATCCGTCAAAGCACGGAGCGCACTTGCCTGTCTGCCACTTTGGAAGAATCGGAATAAGCTCCTTGATTTCATCGGCATAGGTATATGCCTCAAGCACTTCATCGGAAGTAAGCTTTGCGGCTGTTAAAATAGCGTCGCAGTCTGTCTTAACGGCAGAAACAACATTTTCGGGTAACTCGCCCTGTCTGCCGGCTGTTGCGGCACGGGCAAAACAGTTATCGTCAAAAAGAGCCGTTTCGCTGATTGCAAATGCGAACTTATCCGCACAGCCTCTTTCGCAAAGCATTGAGCAAAGCTTGCCGTATGCGCCGAGAAATTCCTCAGGCTTTTTGTCGAGCGAAAGCAAAAGCTCATAAAAGGCTTTCGGAACGCTTCTGTTCATTATACCTCTGAATACAGAGAGTGATGACAAAAGCATTTTACACTTATTTACATTATTCATTCTAAACATCCCAATCTGTTCTAATCTATTTTATTGTACACATTTTTATCCGTTTAGTCAATAATTTACGGCAAACAACGGCATCCTATTTTTTACGCTTTAACAAGCCAAAATATGTATAATTTTTCACCGCATCAAGTATACATTGGGTTCAATGACGGTTAAAACGGCGATAAATCGTGATAAATACGGGCTTTTCAAGGTTTTAAAAGAATTTTTAAATTTTTTTAAAAAAAGTGTTGACATTTGGTGCAGCCCGTAGTATAATCAATACTGTTCTCAAGAGAGAAACAAAAGTTAATAAGTTGGTGTTGATGACGCTGAGGGTCCACCTGTTCCCATACCGAACACAGAAGTTAAGCTCAGTGGTGCCGAAAATACTTGGCTGGTGACGGCCCGGAAAAATAGGGAGATGCCAACATATAAAGTGTCCACCCAGTAGGGTGGGCGTTTTTTTTACTCTTTTTGCAAACAATTACAATGCCATATACACTAATTGGAGTATCCATATGTTTAATATAACCGAACTTTTAAAAAACGAAATATCCGTATGGGAACGACTGAAAAATTACGGAAAGCCTGTTGTGCTTTACGGAATGGGTGACGGTGCGGACAAGGTTCTTGCCGCATTTGACCGATACGGAATCAAAGCGTCTGCCGTTATTGCAAGTGATGATTTTGTGCGTGGGCAGAAATTCCACGATTTCACGGTGAAGAAGCTTTCCGATGTTGAAACCGAATTCGGCGACATTATAATCGCCCTCTGCTTTGCAAGCCAGCTCCCTGATGTTATGGAACACATAACGAAAATTTCCGAAAAGCACGAAACGCTTGTCCCCTCCGTTCCTGTCTTTGGAAACAAACTTTTTGACAATGATTTTATTACTGAAAATAAAGAGCAAATTGAAAGTGCATACAGTCTGCTTGCCGATGACCTTTCAAAAAAGGTTTACGAAAACATTCTGAAATTCTACTACACAGGCAGAATTGACCTCCTCCCCCCTGTCACAACCGACAAGGACGAGGCTTTCGGCAATATTTTGAATCTCGGTGAAAACGAAAGCTATGTTGACCTCGGCGCATACAACGGCGATACGATTGATGAATTTCTGCACTACGCAAACGGCAGTTACAAGCGTATAATCGCATTTGAACCTAACGCAAAGAATTTTGAAAAGCTGAAACTTCATTGCAAGGGCATGGCGAATGTGTCGCTTTGGCAACTCGGTTCATACAGCAAAAACACGGAGCTTATATTCAACAACAAGGCCGGTCGCAACAGCGCAATTGCCGACAAGGGCGTTGCAACAAAGGTTGCGACAGTCGATACAATTCTCTGCGGAATGGCGGCAGGCTACATTAAAGCCGATGTTGAGGGGGCGGATATGGAAACCCTCATCGGTATGCAGAAAACAATGAAAAACTGCAAACCAAAGCTGAATTTTTCGGCATACCACAGGTTTGAAGATATTTTCCGCCTTGCACTATACATTTACAGCGTGAATCCCGACTACAAAATCTTTCTCCGCCACCACCCATATATCCCTGCATGGGATACGAATTTATATTGTATATAATTTGCCGACGGCAAGTCGCCGTACGGGCTTTATACAAAACAAAAATGCATCAGACCTTTTCGGGATCTGATGCATTTTTTAATAATTTCAGTTATGTCTTATTATTCGCTTACGAACAAGTGACAAACACCGCTAAATTATAATCAATGATTATTTATTAGATACTTTAAGTGCTCCTGTTGTCTTGTCGAAGCTGAATGTATATGTACCGCCTGATGCGATAAGTGTTACACTAGCTGAGTAAGAGCTCTTGAGTGTCTTTGCACCGCTGTCAACAATCTTTGAACCGATTGTGTATGCTGTACCGTAGTTATAAATCTTGAATGAGTATGTACCCTCACTAAGCTTTACTGTACCCTTTGCAACATTGCTTTCGCCGCCCTTGTCATCAAGTACGAGGTTGATGTCGCCCGATACATGAACATCATCAGCTTTCTCATCCTTTGCAGGAACATAACCTACAACGAGTTTCTTTGTTTTTGTGTTGAGTGTGAATGTGTATGTACCGCCTGTTGCGTTGAGTGTGAGGTAGCTTGAATACTTGCTGTTGAGTGAAAGTGAATTTCCGTTTGTTGTGTTGTTGATTACCTTGTTGTAACCGTAAACCACATCACCTGAAGAAAGCTTGAACTTGTATGTACCTGCTGCAAGATATGTTGAACCAACTGCAATAGTCTTGCCCTTTACAGGTGAAAGAATTGTGTTGAGGTCACCGATGAGGTAATCATTCGGGAGGTTATTGTCATACTTAACAACGAGTGTGTTTGTCTTTGTATTAACCTGGAATGTGTATGTACCGCCTGTTGCAACGAGTGTTGCGCTGCTCTTGAACTTCTTGTTGAATGTAAGACCCTTTGTCGTGTCTGTAAATGTCTTAGAGTAACCGAGAAGTGTGCCGTAGTTGTCAAGCTTGAATGTGTATGTACCCTTCTGAAGAGCGATTTTTCCGCCTACTTTATCTGTACCGATTGATGTAAGCTTAAGCTTGATGTTGTCGCCGTATACATAGTAGCCGTCTGTAGGAACATCCGAAGGAGCAACTGTTGTCGGCTGTGTTGCCGGCTGTGTTGCTGTTGTGGGCTGTGTTGCCGGCTGTGTTGCTGTTGTCGGCTGTGTTGCTGTTGTGGGCTGTGTTACAGTTGTAGGCTGTGTTGCTGTTGTAGGCTGAGGAGCTGTTGTTGGCTCTTCGCCCTGAACGAGAACTGCATTTGCAGTAAATACAGCACCTGCTACTTTGTTAGCACTATTGTCAATATAATCGATGTCCTTCTTTTCGCTTTCGAAGAGCTCCTTATATGTATCAGCCTCTGTACCTGTAAGATAATCAACATTGAGATTTACTGTTGTGTCACCGCTGCCTACAACATCAAATGTAAATGTGCAATAAACATTCTCTGACTTGAAGTTGAAAAGATCAAGGCTTGAGCAGGTGAAGAGAACCTTATTTGTAAGGCTTGGATTCCAAACGATGCTTCTCTGGAATACAGGGAAAACCTTTTCCCTTGTATTTGTTGATGCAAGCTTGAGAACCTTGCTGTCGTATGTAAGACTGCTCTGTGCATTAACGATCATGTGATCTGCCTTGAGAAGGTAAGTAACAACAACCTGCTCTGTCTGTGCATTGTAATCATACGAAACAGGATCTGCCACATTTGATGTAACATTGATCTTGTTGCCTGCACTTGTTTCTTCGCTTGTTTCGGCAGCACTTGCTGAGAAAGGCAGAGCTGTGAACATGCACAGCACCATCATTACCGCAAGAACCACAGAAAGCTTTTTCTGAATTTTTTTCATACTTGCTGCTCCTTTAATAAAATAAAATTACCGTTCGCCACAGTTTTGTGGCAATACTTCTAAGCTTCGGAAACTTTAACAGTACAAAATTCCCGAGGACAACTAAATTATAGCACATTTAAGTTGTTCGGGCAATGAATCTGTTATTCTTTCAACGGAAATGTTTTAGCTAAAAATCTGTGCAAAATAACGGTGAAATTGTTGCATTGTACAAATTTTCGTGCTTATTATTGTGTATATTGCCTTTTTATCGACCGTTTTTACATATATTGACAATTACAATATAAGAATTTTCAGTGTTTTACGCCTGTTCATTTCATATAAAAAACAAAAGCCCGAATTCGAGAAATATCGGATTCGGACTTGCTTATTATCAGAATTTATCAGAATGATTTAAAAAGCTCAATTGCTTTTGCGGGATCTGCGGCTCTGAAAACAGCCGTTCCCGCAACGCACACATCAACGCCTGCCTCTGACGCCTGCTCAATGGTATCTCTGCCGATTCCGCCGTCAGCCTCAATAAGAATATTGTTCAGACCTCTGCGTTGGCATTCCCTCTTGATTTCCTTAACCTTCGGCATCATCTCGGGCATAAAGCTCTGTCCGCCAAAGCCAGGTTCAACCGTCATAACAAGTACAAGGTCAAGCTTTTCAAGATACGGAAATACTGTCCAGGCAGGAGTGTTTGGCTTTAGAACCAGTCCGGGTTTGATTCCTCTTGACTTGATTTTCGCAATTGTATCATCAATGTCAGAGTCACATTCAACATGGAAGGTGATGATATCCGCACCTGCATCGGCAAAATCGTCAATATATTTAAGCGGATTGCTTATCATAAGGTGAACATCAAACGGGCGGTTTGAGAACTGTCTTACCGCCTTGATTACGGGAGCGCCAAAGGTTATGTTCGGAACAAAGTGACCGTCCATAACATCAAGATGCATCCAATCGGCACCCGCCAGATCCATTCTTTCAATTTCTTCACCCATTTTTGAAAAGTCACAAGACAAAAGTGACGGAGCTATTTTCATATTTTACATCCTTTCCTACGGTTTTTGGACAGCCGGAGCAAAAACAGCGGCGGCGCCCCAGAACAACGCATAAATCAATACTTCAAGCGAACCCATAACCTGTACACCGGCATAAAGCGAAAGTGTTGACGCAACGAGCAATCCGAAAATTACGGCAATCAGCTGAATTATGATTGAAAGCGAAATATTGTGCTTGATTTTTACGCAACCCGTAACTGCACGGGCAAGCGATGCGGCTTTGCCGTTTGTAATGAGATATGAACGGGAGGTTTCCTCAACCGTATCCTCAGCCTCCTTGAGAACATTTCCGAGTCCTGTCGGAAGCACCTTGATACTGCGGTAGAACAAATCGTAGAGTTTTGCAATAAGGTCATTTGTAACATTATAATCTGTTGTTCTGATGAGAAAGCTTATGCCGTTGGTTTCGGCTCTCTGCATTTCAGCCTTGAGCTGAGCGTCGGGAGTGTATCTTGTAACAAACATTGCAACAAGTCTGCCTGCTCTTGACAGATATGTGACCTGTCTGCCCTGAGAAGTATATTTCTCCTCATATTCCATATTCGGAACTTCCACGCTGTACTTTTCCATAAGCGTGCGTGAACCCACAAGGATTCTTTCACTCTTAATCCATCCCACAAGTCCGATTTCATCCTCATAAAGAACGCTTTCAACCTCGGGAAGAGTTTCCTCGGTTTCTGCAACTACCGAATCAAAAGCATTTGCAATCGGATTCTGAGCCTCTTTAAGAATTGCAATTCCGCAGAGAAGAGATTCATCAATGCCGTAATCCTCAAAGGTTTTGATGCCCTCAAGCGAGATTGACTCGGCAGGGAACAATTCATTTGCATCTATCATTATAGCCGTACTGTCGCAGAACTGCTTTACCGACGGATAACCCGAAAGCATTGAGCCGTAGGAGAGCAGGGTTTTGCAGAGCTTTCTCACGGGGGCATTAACAGAAAGAAGTGTTGCCACCGGCACAGACACAGCCGTAATAAGTGCAAATGCATTCAAAGCGTCTGCAAATGACAGCTTAACAACACCGTACATTACCGCAATGATTATTGATGCAATTGTTGTTATCGGGGCAAGCTTTGACGCCAAATCCTCGCTCGGATCGGGTGCATAAGATATTTTGAGAAAGTTTGACGGAAATTCGGTCTTATGCTGATAGGCAATTATCGGACGGTCGGCGGCAGTACCGCTCATCATCTGCATTGCAACAGACTCGTTGTTGTAAATTTTTGACGCATATTTCTGTCCCTTTGACGAAACAAACTTAAAATTGTCCTTTACACGAAGAACCATATAAAGCTTTCCCACATTATTTGCAAAGAACGCAAGCATAGGAATTACCGTGTAGTAGTTCACATGAAATCCGTTCAAATCGCCAAGGCAGAAGAATGAAACAATTATCTGAACCATTCCTGCCGCACCTGCAACGGCAACGGCTGTATCGGAATTACCTTTGATATGTACAAGCGGCGAAAGTCCGCTGAGCATTGCCACACGGTTAAGCACAAGCGACGCCGCCATAAGAATAAACAGCAAAATTGCGTATGCCGCCGGTGCAAAAGGAACTGCCGAACATATTGCACTCGGAAAAATTCTTGTAACGATTGTGAGAACAACCACAACTACGGCAATTATTCCCGACAACAGACTTCTCATAAAGAGCTTTCTTATATTATGATTCAGCTCATAGAGAATACTTTTTTCGTCCTCCTCGCCTGTATAATCCTCAACAGGCTTTGAATTTTCCTCTTTTACGGTATCGTTATCGTCGGATTCATCCTTTGAAAAGATTCCGACAAGGGCAGAAATAACCTTTTCGCCTATAGGGCGGTTATCCTTATGCTTTTCCTCGGTCGGGGCGATCTCCTCATCAACGATTGTCGGCTCGGGACGAAGCACATGAGCGATTACCGAAGGATTCTTTGAACGCACATACTCCTCATACTCGTTCGCTACAACCTCGGAAAATCTGCCTGCCTTGACATTTAGAATATTTCTCGGTTCATCGGGACGATACACGGGAACTTTTGCAACCACCTTGCGAGGCGGTTTTTCGGTATTCGGAAACTGATGAACGGGAGTCTGCGAAGCCTCTTTCTTTTCTTTGGTTTCGGTCTTTTCCTTTGGCTTATCCTCGGGAATGTCGATATCTATGGTATGGTAGCTTTTAATTTCAGCCTCGTCACGAAACTGGTCAACCTCTCCGAGCACTTCGCCCGAAAATTCTGTATTTTCATCATACTCAGGTGTGAGGGTAACTATCTTATTTTCTTCCTCGGCGGCTTTTTTCTTTGCCTCCTCATACTCACGCTTGGCTTTTTCGGCTTTTTCCGCAGCCTTTTTTTCAGCCTCTGCTTTAAGCTGTTCGGGAGTTACAAGGTCATCGTCATTTCCGTCCATTATAAGCTCTGCCTGCATTGTGGCGGCAGTCTTATCCCCGACTATTGAGTTTGAAGTATCAGGTTCGGATTCATCAAGCGGATTTGTATTTTTTAACCTCGGCTTTTTATCGGCATTGCTGAAAATCTCTTCAATCTTCGGCTTTGCACGGTATTTCTGTGCCGTCTGCTCCATTCGTTCCTGATCGGCAAGATAGTGGGTTTCTTCGAGTATGCTCTCGATTTCAAGCTCTTTAAGCCTGTCCTTGTCCATATCAGCCAAAGCATTCACTCCTTTTTATTTACTCTCGGGCAGATAGTTAGATTTATCGGAAACTATGCCGCCCGAGCGTTGCTATCTGTTTTTACAATCTTTGACATTTAAACACACAACTTTGATAACATCAAATGATTTTATTTAAACATAATATTTCATCAATGTGGGCGGATGATATCCTCCCGTCTGAAATATAGTCGCAATGCGTCGTGCATAAATGCACTGCCTTTTGCTCGTTATTTCAGACAGCGCTTTGCTCCCTTTTTCCGCCACCGGCG
>OGXM01001632.1_pt1 | contig 11947 bp, 10 predicted proteins | sample 1576271 | NCBI WGS metagenome assembly OGXM01 (sample SAMEA3541579, study PRJEB24748) | human gut metagenome | biome: human gut; feature: human-associated habitat; material: faeces | place: China | collected 2012 | reverse complement strand
CCGCCGCCGGCGCCGACGAGGAGCTGATGGAGAAGTTCTTCGAGACCATGGAGCTGTCCGCCGAGGATATGGCCAAGGGTCTGAAGATCGGCGTCCGCGAGGGTACTGTCTGCCCCGTGCTGTGCGGCTCCGCCGTCACCGGTATAGGCGTTGACATGCTGATGCAGACCATCGTGGATCTGGTTCCCGTGGCCACCGACATGCCCGCCGAGGCTGCCGAGGACGACGACGGAAACGCCATCGAGGTCGCTTACGATCCCAACGGCACCACCGCCGCTTTCGTGTTCAAGACCATCTCCGACCAGTACGGCAAGTACTCCATGATCAAGGTCATCCGCGGCAAAGTCACCGGCGATATGTCCCTGTACAACATGACCACCGGCAACACCGAAAAGCTGGGCCGTCTGTATACCATGAAGGGCAAGAAGAGCGAGGAGACCAAGGAGATCTGCTGCGGCGATATCGGTGCCATCGGCAAGATGGACAAGGTCAAGACCGGCGACACCCTGTGCGAGCCCAAGACCTACGTCAAGTTCGCGCCTCTGGCCTTTGCTCCCGCCTGCTATGAGCGCGCTATCTCCCCCAAGACCAAGCAGGAGATCGAAAAGCTGGGCACCGGCCTGAACAAGCTGAACGAGGAGGATCCCACCTTCTCCGTCACCAACAACGCCGAGACCCACCAGACCGTTATCTCCGGTGCCGGCGATATCCAGATCGACGTGCTGTGCAGCAAGCTGAAGTCCCGCTTTGGCGTGGATTCCGAGCTGAGCACCCCCCGCGTCGCTTACCGTGAGAAGATCCGCAGCACCGTCCGCAAGCAGGGCCGCTATAAGAAGCAGACCGGCGGCAGCGGCCAGTTCGGTGATGTTCATATCATCTTCGAGCCCCAGAGCGAGCAGGAGGATATGATCTTTGAAGAGAACGTGTTCGGCGGCTCCGTGCCCAAGAACTTCTTCCCCGCTGTGGAAAAGGGCCTGCGCGAGAGCTGCCTGCACGGCGTGCTGGCCGGCTATCCCGTAGTGTTCCTGAAGGCCACTCTGGTGGATGGCTCCTACCACCCCGTGGACTCCTCCGAAATCGCCTTCAAGCTGGCCGCCAACCTGGCCTTTAAGGCCGCTCTGCCCGAGGCCAAGCCCGTGCTGATGGAGCCCATCGGCGAGCTGAAGGTCACCATTCCCGACAGCTATCTGGGCGATGTCATGGGCGACCTGAACAAGCGCCGCGGCCGCGTGATGGGCATGAATCCCACCGGCGACGGCGAGCAGGTGCTGGAGGCTGAGGTTCCCATGGCCGAGATGATGAGCTACGCCATCGACCTGCGCTCCATGACCCAGTCCCGCGGTACCTTCACCTTCAACTTCGTCCGCTACGAGGATTGCCCCGCTGCGGCTCAGGAGAAGGCCATCGCCGAGGCTAAGGCTCTGGCCGAGGCTGAGTAAGCTTATATGATGAAAAAAGACCGGTACGGCATAGCCGTACCGGTCTTTTTTACATATTTTCCGGACGTGGCGGAGAGAATAAAAGGCGGCGGAAAATTTTTCTGAAAAATTTCAAAAAAACTCTTTACAAATCCAAAAGGGTGTGGTAGTATACCAATGCAAACGATAATTGTTAGCGATTAAAGAAAGGGGGAATGCCAATGGAGACAGCCACAAGATACAGTCCTAAGCGAGAGGCAATTTTGAAGTGCCTGCGCTCCACCACGTGCCATCCCTCGGCGGAATGGGTGTACACCCAGCTGAAGCCACAGATCCCCGATTTGTCGCTGGCCACGGTGTATCGTAATCTGGCCCGCTTCCGCAGCGAGGGCGCGGTGCAGGTTATCGGCTGTGTGGATGGCGAGGATCGCTACGACGGTAACGTCGCCCCTCACGGACACTTTATCTGCCGCGGCTGCGGCGCGGTCATCGACCTGCCGCCCATTCCGGTGGACGCCCCGGATCTGGCTCAGGTGGGACGGCAGGAGAGCTACAGCGTTACATTCTACGGTCGGTGCAATCAGTGCCTGGTGAAAGAGAAAATCAGTTGACAATGGCTGCTTTTTGGACAAGAGCAGCGTCAAAATAAGAACAAAACAAATATTTAATTACGACAATGGAGGTAAAAAGTTATGAAGAAGTGGGTCTGCCCTGTTTGCGGTTATGTTCATGAAGGTGATGTTCCCCCCGCTGAGTGCCCGGTGTGCCATGTTTCCGGTGAGAAGTTCACCCTGCAGGCCGAGGAGAAGTCCTGGGCTGCCGAGCATGTGGTAGGCGTCGGCAAGGTGTTCGGCGACAACGTGCCCGAGGAAGTCCGCAAGGAGATCATCGACGGTCTGCGCGCCAACTTCGAGGGCGAGTGCTCCGAGGTCGGTATGTATCTGGCCATGGCGCGCGTGGCGCACCGCGAGGGCTATCCCGAGATCGGCCTGTACTGGGAGAAGGCCGGCCTGGAGGAGGCGGAGCACGCCGCCAAGTTCGCCGAGCTGCTGGGCGAGGTCATCACCGACAGCACCAAGAAGAACCTGCAGATGCGCGTGGACGCCGAGAACGGCGCTACCGCCGGTAAGTTCGAGCTGGCCAAGCTGGCCAAGCAGTACAATCTGGATGCCATCCATGACACCGTCCATGAAATGGCCCGCGACGAAGCCCGCCACGGCAAGGCCTTTGAGGGCCTGCTGAACCGCTACTTCGGCAAGTAAGCGATATTAGACCAATACAATTCGTAAAAAGCGGAGAGGGATGATCCCTCTCCGCTTTTTGGTTACCCTACCGCACTGTGTTGATGAGACATGGTACGTAGGGCGCTTTTCCTAACTCATCTAAGCAGGAAAGCAGAATAGCCCAGCGTTGCCAAGGCATAGCAGATGCTGAATCCGAGGAAACCCATAATGCAGCCTCCTCTCACAAAGTCTAACATTAGAATACTATTGTATTTTTTTAATTTGTCAAGAATTATGAGACAATAGTATTGAAATAATTGACACCCGGAGGAGCTATATGCTAGGACAAAGATTACAGGAACTGCGCGGCGGCTGCGGCTGGAGCCAAGTAGAGGTTGCCAAACGTCTGCGTGTGACCAAGCAAACCGTGTCAAACTGGGAGAATGAGAACATTCAGCCTTCCATTGACATGCTGGTACGGTTGGCTCAATTATACAATGTGTCAACAGATTATCTTCTGGGCATGGAGAGTGTGCCGAGACTGAATGTTGACGGAGTGCCTTCTGGCGTCGTGGCGCACTTGTCCTTGCTGATCGACGATTATCGGAATAAGTAAGTAAAGAGCGGAGAGGGATAATCCCTCTCCGCTCTTTGTTTTTCGGTGAAGCACAGTGCTGCCTTAGAAGCGGTGACTGCACTTTGCTGGTGTTTCTGAGAAATAATGAATGATTATTCCATATCGCCGCATCGCGCGAAAAAACCGGAAATACGGCATGTTTGCACCGATTTTTTATTACAGAATGATTGTTTACAAATTGTGAATAAAGGTTTCCGGGGGACGGATCACCACGCGGGCGTTGTCCGCCACGGATTCGGTGAGGAAGGCGTTGCCGCCCACCACGGCGTTTTCGCCGATGACCGTCTCGCCGCCGAAGATGGACGCGCCGGAGTAGATGGTGGCGCCGTCGCCCACGGTGGGGTGGCGTTTGCCGCTGCTGTGAGCGCGACCGCCGCGGGGACTGAGTGCGCCCAGCGTCACGCCCTGATACAGCTTCACATGGTCGCCGATGATGGTGGTCTCGCCTACCACGATGCCGGTGCCATGGTCGATGAAGAAATAGCTGCCGATCTGCGCGCCGGGATGAATGTCGATACCGGTGCGGCTGTGGGCGTACTCCGTCATCATGCGGGGGATGGTGGGCACGTGGCGCAGGTACAGTTCGTGGCTGACCCGATAGGCGAAGATGGCGAACAGGCCGGGATAGGCCAGCACGATCTCCTCCCGATTCTGGGCGGCGGGGTCGCCGTCAAAAATGGCGTCAATATCCGTCAGCAGAAGCTGCTGGATGCGGGGCAGCTGCTCCACCACCTCGCGGGCGATCCGGGGTGCGCGGCCCTCGTCTTCCAGGGGCAGCGCCAGCGCGATCTGACAGGAAAGGCTGGTTTCGATCCGCTCCAGCAGCAGCGCGGCATAGTCCGCCGCCGCCAGCGTCATCAGTGCGGGGTCGCCGAAATAGGCGGGGAACATCAGCTGCCGCATTTCCTTCAGCAGTGTGATGATAGCCTTGCGGTCAGGCAGGCGCAGGCGGCTGCCGTACATGGGAATGTCAGCGTTTTTCATGGTTTCGGCCATTGTGCGGGCCGCGTTGCAGATATATTCCTCGTACACGGTTATTCCTCCGACCAAAGGGGTGTGGACAGGTAACGGTTGCCATCGTCGGGCAGCAGCGCCACGATGGTCTTGCCCTTGTTTTCGGGGCGGCGGGCCAGTTCGTCGGCAGCCCACAGAGCGGCGCCGGAGGTGATACCGGCCATAACGCCCTCGGTACGGGCCAGCAGACGGCCGGTGCGGTAAGCGTCCTCGTCGGTGACGGTGACGATCTCATCCACCACGGAGCTGTCATAGTTGCCGGGGACGAAGTTGGCCCCGATGCCCTGTAAGCCGTGAGGGCCTGCGTGGCCCTGACTCAGCAGGGGAGAGGAGGCGGGCTCCACCGCCACGATGCGGATGCTGGGGTTCTGCTCCTTCAGGTAGCGGCCCACGCCGCTGATGGTGCCGCCGGTGCCGACACCGGCCACGAAAATGTCCACGTGACCCTCGGCGTCCCGCCAGATCTCCGGGCCGGTGGTCTTGTAGTGGGCGGCGGGGTTGGCGGGGTTATCGAACTGGCTGGGGATGAAGCTGCCGGGAATGGACGCGGCCAGCTCCTCCGCCTTTGTCACGGCACCGGCCATGCCGCCGGTCTCCACCAGCACCAGCTCCGCGCCGTAGGCCTTCAGCATGGCCCGGCGCTCGGCGCTCATGGAAGCGGGCATGGTGAGGATCACCCGGTAGCCCCGCGCCACAGCCATGGCTGCCAGACCGATGCCGGTGTTGCCGGAGGTAGGCTCGATCACGGTGCCGCCGGGCTGCAAAGCGCCGGTGGCCTCCGCCTGATCCAGCATTTCCAGCGCGATACGATCCTTGGCGCTGCCGGCGGGGTTGAAGCGCTCCAGCTTCGCCAGAATGGTGGCGGGCAGCTGACGCTGACGGACATAGTTATCTACGCTCAGCAGCGGGGTATTGCCCACAAGCTGCGACACAGAATGATAAATAGCCATGATATCGTTCCTTTCTTTTTCTCAAATCTTGTTCAATGTATGATATGTAGAAAAAAGCAGAGGGTGTATGAAAGCTCATACACCCTCTGCGTGAATCAACACACCTTCCGCGCCTATTTGACGCGGCGGGAAAACGTATGACCTTCCAGCGCACAGCGAAGCGTGCCCATGCAACACATGGACAGACAGCTATCACAACAGGCGCGAAGCATCATACGGTGTTTTCTCCTTTTCAAAAGTCTACTGCTATTATAGGCTTATCTCCAACACTGTGTCTATGGGCAGGACGCACAAAGTCCGTCGGGAAAGAACGAAAAGTATTCAGCAAATAGCCGAAGACCACGGCTCCTTCGCCACATAGAACATGGCCAGCGCGCCGGGGCCTACGTGGCTGCCGGTGACAGGCTCGTAGTCCACGAGGATGATACGGGCCTTGGGGTCAGACTCCTTCAGCATGGCGGCCAGCGCCAGCGCCTCGTCCCGGCATCCGGCGTGGGCAATGCCGATGGGCCAGCGGCCCAGCAGCTCGGCGTTGGCGGCGAAGTTGTCCGCCAGCGCACGGACGGAGCGCTTGCGGCCCTGCACCTTGCCGAACACCACGATGCGGCCCGCCTCGTCGCCCTTCAGCAGCGGCTTGATCCGCAGGGCCGTGCCTACGGCGGCGGCGACGCCGGACACCCGGCCGCCCCGGCGCAGGTGCATCAGGTCGTCCACGGTGAAGATCTGGCGGATACGGGGACGCAGCTCCGCCAGCTCACGCACCGTCTCGTCCAGTGTATAGCCCGCCTCGCGGCATGTGGCGGCGTGAAGCACCTGAATGCCCTCGCCCAGCGAAGCGGCGCGGGTGTCGAACACCACCAGCCGCCGCTGGGGATACTCCTCGCGCAGCTCACGGGCGGCCATCACCGCCGACTGGTACGCGCCGCTGATGCCGGAGGACATGCCCACGTGGAGAATGTCGTGGCCCTCCTCCAGCAGCGGCTCCCACAGCTGGCGGTACTGATCCATGGAGATCATGGAGGTGCTGGCGGGCGTGTGCCGCAGCATTTCGTAGTAGGCGCCGCCGTCAAAGGCGGACAGGTCAAGGCACTGGTGCTCGACCTCGTTGACAATATAGGAGAACGGCAGCAGATACAGCTGGTGCCATTGCAGCTCGGCGGTGGGCAGATTGGCGGATGTATCGGTAGAGATCACAAAGGACATGATAGATACCTCTCTTATATCTAATGAATGATATTATTATATAGAGTTTTCGGGACATGTCAATAGCGTCCGGCGATTTGACTTGTCATTTTCCGCAGTATATGCTATAATTCCGACAAATACACACGCGGGAGAGAGAAAAGAACGATGCAGGAGATTTACGATTCCCGGCTGGTGGCCGGAAAGCTTCGCCGGTGGAGCCACTATTTGCAGCACTACCGCCTGCCCACATGGGAGCAGATCCCCACGCTGGGCCTTTATATGGATCAGGTGCTGACGCTGCTGAGCCGGTATCTGCCCTTTTTGCCCAAAAAGGAGAAGGAGGAGCAGATCATCACCACCAGCGCCATCAACAACTATGTCCGCATGAAGCTGATGCCTGCGCCGGAGAAGAAAAAGTATAACCGCATCCACATCGCCTACCTGATCATGATCTGCGCCTTGAAGCAGAGCCTGACCATGTCGGAGATCCAGAAGATCCTGCCCAACGGCCTGACGGAGGACGAGGTGAAAAAGACCTACGAGGCCTTTGTGGATCAGTACACCGATTCCGCCCGTGTCTTCGTCTCCATGGTGGAGAGCATGGCGGCCCAGCTGCTGGCGGCGGAGAGCGCCGATGCGGCGGATGTCAACAGCTTTGTGCTGTCCACGGCGGTGATGACCAACTTCTCCCGGCTGCTGACCACCAAGCTGCTGGATCTGCAGAACGCCCCGTTTACGGAAGAGGCGGTGGCGCTGTGGAACCCTGAGGAATAACGCAAAAAGAGACACCGCCGGTGTCTCTTTTTTATGTGGTCTGAAAGCTTAACAGCCAAACTTTTTTATGTGGGGAATAGTAAAATAAGGGAACTTAATTTAAGCTCTCCGCGTTCAGCGCAAACAGCTCGTCGATGCGCTGCTTTAGCCGCCGGTGCTCCGGTGCGGTCAGCTGGTCGTCACCGGCCAGCAGCTCCCGTGCGGCGGTCTGGGCCTCGGATAGCAAAAGCATGTCGCAGTTGAGGTCGGCAATTTGCAGCATGGGCAGGCCGTGCTGCCGCTGGCCGAAGAAATCGCCGGGGCCCCGGAGCTTCAAGTCCTCCTCCGCGATCTTGAAGCCGTCGTTGGTGTCCGTCAGGGCCTTCAGGCGGCGCTTTGTCTCCTCGCCGCCGCCTTGCGACACCAGCACGCAGTAGCTCTTCGCTTTGCCCCGGCCCACACGGCCCCGCAGCTGGTGCAGCTGGCTCAGGCCGAAGCGCTCGGCGTTTTCCACCACCATCAGCGTGGCGTTGGGCACGTCCACACCCACCTCCACCACGGTGGTGGACACCAGAATATCCGCCTCGCCGCCGGCAAAGGCCGCCATGACGGCCTCCTTCTCCTTGGGCTTCATCTTGCCGTGAAGTACCGCGATCCTCAGGTCGGGGAAGGTCTCCTCCTGCAAGGTCTTTGCATAGGCAGTCACGGCCTTGCGCTCGTCGGGCAGCTCGTCGCCGTCGCCCACCAGCGGGCAGACGATGAACACCTGATGCCCCTCCTCCACCTGCTTGCGGATGAAGCCGTTCAGCCGCGCCCGATACCGCTCGTCCACGGCGAAGGTGTCCACCCTCTGCCGTCCCGGCGGCAGCTGGTCAATGACGGACACATCCAGATCGCCGTAGATGATCAGCGCCAGCGTCCGGGGAATGGGGGTGGCGGACAGCACCAGCATATGGGGATTCTCCGCCTTCTGTCCCAGTGCCGACCGCTGAGCCACGCCGAAGCGGTGCTGCTCGTCGGTGACCACCAGGCCCAGCCTTTGGTACTGCACATCCTCCGTCAGCAGGGCGTGGGTGCCGATGCAAAGTCCGATACTGCCGTCGGCCAATCCCTCCAGAATGGCGCGGCGCTCTTTCACTTTCGTGGAGCCGGTCAGCAGCGCACAGGAGATGCCGAACCGCTCCAGCAGCGGCGACAGATTCTCATAATGCTGCCGGGCCAGAATCTCCGTGGGCGCCATCAGCGCCGACTGCCAGCCGCTCTGGGCCGCGAACCACACGCAGGCGGAGGCCACCATGGTCTTGCCGCTGCCCACGTCGCCCTGACACAGCCGGTTCATGGGCCGCGAGGAGGTCATGTCCCCCACTGCGTCGCCGATGGCGCGGCACTGGGCGTCCGTCAGCGGGAAGGGCAGCGCGTCATAGAAGGGCTGCATGTCAGCGACGCGGCACATCGGGCCCGCCACGTCCACCCGCCGGGAGCGCAGCAAATGCAGCCCGCAGGTGACAAGAAACAGTTCCTCGAACACCAGCCGCCGGTGAGCCTGGGCCAGTGCCTCGAAGCTGGCGGGAAAGTGGATGTTCTCATAGGCATAGTTGACATAACACAGCTGATGGGTCATGCGCACTGCATCCGGCAGCACGTCCGGCAGCAGCTCCCGGCACGCGTCCAGCCCCTGCCGCACCGCCTTTTGCAGCAGCAGCTGGCTGACGCCCCTGGTCAGCGGATACACCGGCATGATACGGCCCGTCAGCTGGTGCTGCCCGTCCGGCTCCATCAGGGGATTCACCATCTGGCGGCGCAGGAGGTTGCCCTCCACCTTGCCGCAGAACACGAAGCTGTCGCCGGGGCGAAGGCTCTGGCGGTACGCCTGATTGAAAAAGGTCACGTCCAGCGTGCCGGTTTCGTCCACCGCCCGCACCTTCACCACCGTGCGTCCGCCGGGGATGCGGCGGCTGGTGGGGACGGCGGCGATCATGGCCCGGCAGCAGGCCGTCTCCCCCACAGGAAGCTCCGCAATGGGATAGATGACGCTGCGGTCCTCATAGCGGCGGGGAAAGAAGCCGATCAGATCCCGCAAAGTACGGACGCCCAGCTTTTCCAGCGCCTTGGCTCGTGTCTCGCCGATACCCTTGATGTAGCGCACATTGGTGTTCAGGTCTGCCATTCTCCCGCCTCCCTTTTCTTATTTTTCCCCATTATACCAGTTTTCCGCCGGGAATACAATCGAAAAGAAACCTGTCCCGACGGTTGCACCGGAAGCGGGAATCGATTATAATAGAGCCACCAGACAAGAACATCGGAAAGGAGCCGCTTCTATGGCCGAAAAACGCAGTATTTGTCTCATCAACGATTCCTTCCCGCCGGTGATCGACGGCGTGGCCAACGCCGTCACCAACTACGCCACCGTCATCCAAAAGGGCTACGGCGACGCCACGGTGGTGACGCCCTATTACCCCGATGCCGACGACAGCGCCTATCCCTTCCCGGTGCTGCGCTATCCCAGCATCGACATGACGAAGCTGGTGGGCTACCGGGCGGGTTTCCCCCTGTCTCCGGAGCTGATGGAGCAGGTGGAGGGCCGTCACATTGACCTGATCCACAGCCACTGTCCTGTCACCTCCACGGTGCTGGCCCGGATGCTGCGGCAGCGGCTGCATGTGCCGCTGTTGTTCACCTATCACACCAAATTCGATATCGACATCGCCAACGCCATCCACAGCAAGCGGTTGCAGGAGGCCTCCATCAAGCTGCTGGTGGAGAACATCTCCGCCTGTGACGAGGTGTGGACGGTCAGCCACGGCGCGGGAGAGAACCTCCGCTCGCTGGGCTATCAGGGGGAGTACATCGTCATGCCCAACGGCGTGGACTTCCCCGCCGGACGGCTGCCGGAGGAGAAAATCCGCGCCGTGGGCGAGGGTCTTGACCTGCCGGAGGGCGTGCCGCTGCTGCTGTTCGTGGGCCGCATGATGTGGTACAAGGGTCTGCGGATCATTCTGGACGCCCTGAAGCAGCTGAAGGACGAGGGCCGGGACTTCCGCATGGTGTTCGTGGGCAAGGGCACCGACGGCGACGCCATCCGGGCCTACGCCGAGGAGCTGGCGCTCTGCGACAAGGTATTCTTTCTGGCGCCCTGCTATGACCGGGAGATCATCCGGGCGTGGTATTGCCGCGCCGACCTGTTCCTGTTCCCCTCCACCTTTGACACCAACGGCCTTGTGGTGCGCGAGGCGGCGGCCTGCGGCCTTGCCAGCGTGCTGATCGCCGGAAGCTGCGCCGCCGAGGACGTGACCGACGGACAGAACGGCTTTTTCATCGAGGAAAACGCCGGTTCCATGGCGGCCATGCTGCGCCGTCTGCTGCCCCAGCGGGAGCTAATGCGGCAGGTAGGCGAGAACGCGCAAAAGGAAATTTATATTTCGTGGGAGGACTCCATTGCCAACGCCTGCCGCCGGTATGAGGTGGTGCTGGACAACTTCCGCCGTGGCCTCTACCCGGCCCACGATACCCGGATGGACGATCTGCTGCGGGGCACGGCGGAGTCGCTGGACGCCATCAACCGCATCCGCGCCATTCCCCAGCAGCTGCGCTCCGCCATGGACGAGGACGTGCGCCAGTGGCACGACGAGGTGCAGGAAAACCGTCTGCGGGCGCAGGAAAACCGCCAGAAGCTGCAGGAAAAGCTGACGCAGCTGCGCCAGCGGATCGACCGGTATCTGTAAAAAAACTTGCGGTATGGTCCGCGTTATGATACCATAAAGATATCCCGCCCGTTTTCGGGCATTGAAACAAAGGAATCTGCATCATATGAATATAAAAATTTCCGCAGACAGCACCTGCGACCTGTCCCCCGAGCTGGTAGAGCGCTACCGCATCGGCATCGCGTCGCTGTACATCGTCCGGGACGGCGAATCGCTGGTGGACGGCGTGGATATCACACCCGACGAGATCTACGACCATGTGGCCAAGGGCGGCAGCATGTGCTCCACGGCGGCGGTGTCGGTGTACGACTATGAGGAGTTCTTCCGCAAGGAGCTGGAGAGCGCCGACGCGGTGGTGCATTTCCACATCTCCGGCGACATGTCCGCCTGCTACCAGAACGCCTGCATCGCGGCGGCGGAGGTGGGCAATGTCTATCCTGTGGACGCCCGCAATCTCTCTACCGGCATCGGTCTGCTGGTGCTGGAGGCGGCGGAGCTGGCGCAAAATGGCCAGCTGACCGCCCAGGAGATCCAGCAGCGGATGGAGCAGCGGCGTGAGCTGCTGGACGTGAGCTTTCTGGTGGAGCAGCTGGGGTATCTCCGCAAGGGTGGCCGGTGCTCCAGCGTGGCGGCGCTGGGCGCCAACATGCTGTCTCTGCGGCCCTGCATTCAGGTGAAGGACGGCAAGATGGGCGTGGGCAAAAAGTACCGCGGCGCCTATCAGAAGTGCCTGCTGCAATACGTGAAGGACCGGCTGGAGGGCCGGGATGATATCGATCTCCGCCGCATTTTTATCACCGAGTCCGGCGGCTTCACTCCGGAGGAGGTAGCCGAGGTGGAGGCGGCGGTACGGAGCTATCAGCCCTTTGAGGAGGTGCTGCACACCCGTGCCGGCTGCACGGTATCCAGCCACTGCGGCCCCAGAACGCTGGGTATCCTCTATTTCCACACAAAGTAAAAAGGAAGGACGCTAACGGCGTCCTTCCTTTTTACTTACAAGAAGCGCCGCCCCATAGACGGGTGTCCGTAAAACAGTTAATCCTCCGTATGGCTTAGACCATGCGGA
>OGXM01001625.1_pt1 | contig 11974 bp, 11 predicted proteins | sample 1576271 | NCBI WGS metagenome assembly OGXM01 (sample SAMEA3541579, study PRJEB24748) | human gut metagenome | biome: human gut; feature: human-associated habitat; material: faeces | place: China | collected 2012 | reverse complement strand
GCGGAACGGAATCCAAGTTCAGCCTGCATAAGAAGAAGGAGGGAACCCAATGAAAACAGCGGTCCTGGGCAGCGGCGGCTGGGGCACGGCCCTGAGCATGGTGCTCTGCGACAACGGACATGATGTGACCTTGTGGTCCCATGACCCGGCGAAGGCTGCGGAGTATCCTCCGGAAAGGTAAAACGTTTGTTGCGGTTCTTGTACTTCCGGTAGAAGTCCTCCCGTTGTTTGTAAAATATATTCTCAATTATTTTGCTCATGCTTTACACGCTCTCATTCGTAATTATTCACTTTCTATGATACAGAATTTTTTGTTGATATTCAATCAGAAATTATAAAAAAATATCTAAGAGTGTTAATAAATCGTGCACAAAAAATTATTTATTTCGAATTCCGTTTTGTAAAAATTGTACATAAAATTTGTAAAATCGTATTGCATATTTTGGAGAAGGATGATAATATATTTTTTGTAGCAAAAGAAACAACTCTGTGGGGGAGTTGTTTCAGTAATGTATTGGGCGTGATTAGGATGTGGAAAGACATTTTTTGTGGGGACAAAGGATGTCTTTTTTCTGAGCCAAAAACAGGGAACGATCGTGAAAAACAGTTTATATTTTGTGGGGATTTATCATTGTTTTTTATCGTTTCTTCAGTCCTGTTTTTTGGACAATTACATTTAGAAATTACATTCTGATCAGCCGGGAAGGAGACTTTTATGGCTTTACGAAAAAAAGCAATGGCCATTGTCCTGAGTATGGCAATGGTGGCAACCTCGCTGTCGCTCCCAAATATGACAGCGAAAACAGCAAAAGCTGCCGGAAGCAGCTTTCAGAACCTGAACCAGTCGCAGATCACGGAGGCGATGGGGGTCGGGTACAATCTCGGAAACTCACTGGAGGCCGCAAGTGCAGGCACTCCGAACGAAACAGCCTATGGCAATCCAAAGCTCACAGAGGATCTGGTTCTTGCAGCGAAGGATGCCGGCTTCAAATCAATCCGTATTCCGGTATCTTATCTGAGCATGATCGATGACAATAACGGATACAAGATTGATTCTACATGGCTTGACCGTGTGCAGCAGGTGGTGGATTATTGTGTGGACAATGATATGTATGCCATTGTGAATATGCACGGTGACGGCTACACCACAGTAAACGGCGGATGGCTGTTGTGCGGAAGTGGTGACCAGACAAAGATTAAAGCAAAATACAAAGCATGCTGGGAGCAGATTGCCGATCGTTTCAAAGGTTATGACGAGCATCTGATCTTTGAGTCTATGAACGAGGAGTTTGATGGAACTTACGGAACCCCCGGCAGAAGTGCCTATGCAAATATAAATGCGTACAATCAGATTTTCGTGGATACCGTACGCAGATCCGGCGGTAACAACGATCAGAGATGGCTGTTGATCCCTGGATGGAATACCAATATTGATTATACGGCAGGGGATTATGGCTTTGAAATGCCGACAGATAATTATCTTTCTTCTAATATCGCATCCGGACAGAAAAGAATTATGATCTCTGTTCATTATTATGATCCATGGGATTTCTGTGGTACTGAGTCCGGAGCTGTAACACAGTGGGGAGACAGTGTCACAGATGCATCCAAAAAACCAGGCTGGGGCGATGAGTCTTATATGGCATCCCAGTTCAAAAAAATGTACACCAAATTTGTTTCCCAGGGATATCCTGTGGTCATTGGAGAGTTTGGTGCCATCAATAAGGAAAATTACGACAGTCAGAATAAGATCTGCCGTGCCGAATATTATCAGAAGGTTTGCTACTATGCAAAGCAGTATGGTATGATTCCGGTTGCATGGGACAACGGTTATAACGGAGAATATGGATTTGCAATTATCGACCGTTATTCCAATAAGGTTGTTCATCAGGAGCTGATGGATGCCATGATGGAGATTTATGGCGGAGATCAGTCTGCAACTGCTACAGGAATTACACTGAATAAATCATCTCTGACTGTTCATATCGGAGATGAGAAGCAGCAGCTCACCGCAACGCTGACACCGGCCGACAGCAAGGATAAGGTTGTGTGGAGCTCCAGCGATGAGAGCGTTGCTTCTGTGAACTCCAAGGGACAGGTAACCGCAGTTGGAGCAGGAACCTGCACCATTACAGCGTCTGTGCCTCTGGGATACAAGGCAACCTGTCAGGTGACAGTGCCAAAGGCAGAATATGTACGAGCTAAAATGTATCTGCTGGAAACCGCAAGCTGGCAGTCTGTGATCAGTGATGAGTATGTTGATATTTATTCCGGCGGCGGAGACTTCTCGTTGTCTCTGGAGGCAACCAAGAGCCAGCTGCAGAACATTGGCTCTCTTTACATTAAAGATATCAATGTGGCAGATGATGAGGCCTCAGTATTTAATAAAGCAACGGTAAAGGTAAAATCCTTCGAGATCAATGGACAGAAATATACCATGAAAAATGATACCTTTACCTATGATGTATCACAGAAGGCATCCGATGATGGTCTGATTTGTCCAATCTTTAATTTCTCATTTATTAATGTTTGGGCAAATACCCACATCAATAATGTGACGGTAGAAAATTCAAATTATAAGGCATACTTTAATAATGTAAACTATCAGACAATGAATACCGTTAAGATAAACTTCGAGGTATCCGGAATTGACGGAAATGTAACAGAGCCAACCGTTGCCCCAACAGTAAAACCAACTGTTGCACCGACGGCAGAGCCGACAAAGGCACCAACGGCGAAACCGACAGAAGTACCGACCGTTGCACCGACAGCAAAACCGACAGAAGTACCAACGGTAGAGCCGACTGTTGCACCGACTGTAAAACCAACAGAGCCTCCGGTGATCACAGGAGAAAAGGTGATCGTATCGAATCTGGCATCCACTTATGCAACTAATGATGCATCATGGCTGGTGGATGCAGCAGATGATGATATTGTAACAGTTGTTTATACCTGTACGGATCCTTCTCACGGAAACTGGGGCATTCTCGGCTGGGGAGCGTCGGTAGATGATCAGTGGCAGAACGGTGATAATTATTCAGCCGCAGGCAATGCTGCAGAGGAGATCACCAGAGTATATACAGTTAAAGAGCTGAAAGCATCTTTGAATATTAAGGACAATTCCAATGTATCATATCTCTGCCTGTCTGTATGGAATGGTGGAAAGATTGTGAAGCTTTCCATTGCAGGTAATGGCAGTGAGACACCGGAGCCAACGGTAGAGCCTACTGCAGCACCTACAATTGCACCAACGGTAGAGCCGACCGTTGCACCAACACAGGCACCAACAGCCGCACCTACTACAGAACCGACAGTGGCGCCAACCGTTGCACCTACTACAGCGCCTACCACAGCACCGTCTGACGACAGCAAGGTAACAGGAACCGTGAAACTCACCAGTGACTGGGGCAGCGGCGGAATCGCACAGATCACCCTTACAAATAATTCCGGCGTAAGCTTCACAAACGGCTGGATCGTTGAGTTCACGCTGGACCGTGAGATCACATCTATGTGGAGCGGCGAGTGCACAAGCCTTGGCGGCAATCGTTACCGCATAAGTAATCCGGGCTGGGACGGTAACTGGGCTGCCGGAAAGACCATTACCCTGAATTGTGGTGTTGGCGGCGGAAGTGGCGCACCGGTTATCAGTGATATTGTATTAAAATAGCCTTTCTGTGATAAACAAAAAACCAACAATTTTGCCATAGTATAGTAATAAATAGACGGCATTCGCAATTTATCGGTTGCGGATGCCGTTTTGTTGTAATAAAATATAAGTGGAATGCTTATATCGTTGTGACATATGTGAAGGCAACATTAGGAGAAAAACGTGTCTGTAATCGTTATTTTGATGGGCTGATGGTTACAGCATCCTGGGCCGTAATTTTTGACGGAGTAACGTCATGGACGGTAAATCATCAGGATATTGTCCCGGCAATTCTTGTTTTGGGGATTTATGTAGATTTTGAAAATCCGGCCATCCGTAAGCTGACACTCCATAATGAGCGGATGATCGAAGGTTTTGCGACTCTGGTGGAAAAAAGGAGGAAATAATGTATCAGATAACATTATATGATGATTGCAGTAATCCGATCGCAGATGGTACGGTGTCCTATTATGTGGACAGTCTTGAGGAGTTTGAAGAGAAGTGGGTACCTTATGCCGAGAAGAATATGAAAGAACGGTTAAAACGTTATTATCGATCCAAAGCGGGAGAGATTGTGACGGATTATTACAGTGATTCAGAGAAATTAAATATCGTGCAGCAGGATGAACATGCTGAGATCCTGGAGGAAAAGAGCTTTGAGGAAAAGGAGCTTGATATCACATTGTCCAATGTGTATTGGTGTACGACGGATTTTCATATAGCAGATCTGAAGTATGTGATCCGTAAAATAAAATATAACGGAAAATATCTGCTGGTGACAAAATATGATATTAAAGGAATTTACCGCAAAAAAGAATTCCCGGATGGAACGGGATATTATTGCGACATGGCTGAATTTTGCGGAAATGCTATCTGTGAAGTAAACCTTACCCCGAATTTTGACTGTGAAACCATGCGTAATAAATATACTACAGCAGATGCTTTTCTGGAAGATACCATTAAATGCTTTGTCTGGATACCGATGGCAGAGAGCGAAAAAGAAGAGGAGCTGCAGATTCAGCGGTTGCCTATGCAGGAATTAGAGTGGCTGCTTCGGGACATTCCGGGGGAAGCCGGATGATCACGGATGTACCGGATACATTATATCAATAAAGAAATAGAACCAAAAGAAAGGAAGATATATTTGGAGAAAAATATACGTTTGCGGGGACAGATAGAATTAGAGGAAGATCTACATAAAACGTTGACCCTGATTTCTTCCAAGTGGAAAATGCAAAATAACAGGAAGGATCAGCAGACAAGCTTTATTTATAGGACCCAGTCGTTGGAAGAATGTCTGCGGCAAATTGAAAAAACAGGTGTTGATATGAATTATGCACTTCACCGCTGGTACAATTTTAAAACATCGGTACAGTGTGAATATATTTTTTGTGAGTATGGTGCAATTCATGAAACAAATGTATATAACCATGATGTGGACATTTATATTAACCATGTTCCCTTTGATGTGAAACTGACTGTGTATCCGGCAAAGTTATATTCCAGGCCGTACGATCTGTCCACCAGAGAGGGGAAGGATGCAATGATTCGCTGGTATTACGCCAGTCAATCCCAGCAGAGCAGGAAGCAGCTGTTAAATCGTCTGTATGTAGTATGTGATGGGGCTGACGGGGACGAGAAGCTTGCGATGAAGAGCAATTTTTCCCTGATGAGGGAGCAGATCTCGGCGTTTATGGAGCAGGTGAAAGAAGATGGATTGCACGAAATTACGATTACGGATCAGGGCAAAACATACCGGCTGAAAAGTGATATCATATATTTACATTAAAAGAAAAAGGTGAAGCGGATTACTTCACCTTTTTAAATACAAAAATATATTCGTGTTTAAAGATATAAAAGTCATTTGTGATGGCACGGTATCGCCAGATGCCCTGTTGATTTGCTTTTCCCTTGGTTTCTCCAAAGTTTTTCACCAGAATTGCTTTTAATAAAAAGCCTCGTTCCATAAATTGATTCATACAGTAAAATCCCAAAGGGATCACCTGGCTGTTGGCATATTTATCACCGATCACACAGGCACAGTAACGGTTCTTTTCCAGATGTTTTGTGGAATTGTCAATCACTTGTCCGAAGGATTCCAGAAATTCATCCAGCGTGGAAGTGTTTGACAGATCCTTTTCATTGTCGGAAAATTTAATGATATCCCAGTACGGCGGATGCATCATAACAAATTGCAGCTTGTCAATGCCGACGGATGACATCACCTCCTCGATGTTCACTGTGCGGCTGTCTCCGGTTACGGTCCTGACAATGCAGTTCTTACGCTGCTCCGTCCGGATCCGTTCTTCGGCCTCCTGGACCACATCCGGCTGCAGATCAATACCGATAGAATTTCGTCCCAGACGCTGTGCCTCGATCAGGGAAGTACCACTCCCCATAAAAGGGTCGAGGATCCAGTCACCCTTTTTGGTATACCGGGTAAAAAGCTGATGGGGAATCTGTGGCACGAAATTCCCATGATAATCTCCGGAATGTGCACCGGAATTGTCCCGCTTCTCGATCAGCCATAAGGAATCCGTATTGATATCGCTGTATTCTTTCCATTTTTTTGGATCTAAATCATTATATTTTGCCATTTTACTTGCCCTTTTGATGATTCCCTGATGGAAAACGTTATTTTCTGTAATTGTATTATTTGATCAGACAGTGCAGATATTCCTTCGTGGAATTTGCCTTGATGTTGCGGTTTTCGTCTTTGTCTGCCTTGAATCTCCGGTAGTCCGTTGTAAAGGTCTGATATTTACCGTAACGGGACATAATTTCGCAGATCGTTTCCAGAGACATCAATCCTTCATTGTTGTAACTTAAGAAAATATATTTAAAATCCGCATGCCGGATCAGGTCATCAAAGGTTTCTGCTACGGTGCGTTTGGAACAGTATTTGCTCTTCTGTTCGGTGGAGCTGCGCAGCCCTGTTACGCCACGAAGCTCCGGATGATCATATCGGGCAATTGTCTCCAGAACATGATAATTGGAACAATATTGTCTCGCATTGTAAGGCGGGTCCAGATATAATACATCTCCATGAATGGACCGGATCAATGTATTGATATCCTCATTATAAACAGTCCCCACCGGTCCATCAATGACCGGAAGAAGCTCCAGCTGAAATTTCTTCTGGGCAGATTTTTTGATATGCTTCAGAAAAGCACCATAAACCGATGCGGTATTTGCATATTTATCAATGGAATTTACCAGACTTGCCAGATAATAAAAATAAGTATGGTCATCCATGTCACCAGCTGTATGAAGCCGCTCCAGCTCTGTTCGGATCGCATCGCATTTCATGCCGTTTTCATTTGTAAAATAATTTCGTCCCGAACCGGAACCCTCACAATAATTCCGGTAAATAAAGCCCTCCATAGGGGGAAGAGCGTTTAATGTATCCAGCCACTTGGTATCTAACTCCGGTACATTCTCGATATAGTGTTTATTTAATACATAGCTGTAATATTGAATGTCATTTGCAATCACAGTACAGCCCTTTGACTTGTAGGTCTGGCCTACGACACCTGTGCCTGCGAACAGATCTGCAAAGACATAATCACCGTTTTTGTAGCCGGTCACCTCTTCAATGGTCGTTTCCAGAAAGTCCATTAGAGAGTATTTCGAGCCAATATAATTCATTTTAATCCTCATTTCTAAGTCGTATGTTATACATCTATACAATGAAAAAGAGTACCATATTTCGAGGGAAAAAGCAATCAAAGGGGGAGGGGAGGATAGATTTGGTACAGGAAGAAAAAAGGAAAAATATAATGACAGGAAAAGGGATTGCAGAAAAGATATTTTGTAGAAAAATGCAGAAGGATATGGTAAAATGATTTCATCTTATATAAAATGAAGTTTCTGGTAAATCGGAAGAATTTACAGGGGGGAGAAAAATGCCTAGGAAGAAAACAAAAGTAGAACTGTTTGAAGAATTAGCGGAAATTGATGAAAATGGCTGCAGCAGATGGGTGAGTGTAAAAGAATTTGTCGGAAGATACGCAGAACTCCAACTCTTTAACGGGGCGGGGTGGTCCCGTGACGATGGACCCTTTGGTAAAAAGTATCAGGTAGAACGTGACAGAAGCAGAACTCCGGGCAACAGGGTTGATGCACTCAGAACAGTTGGCTTTGCGATAGACAGTGCGCGTACAGCATATATTGATCCGGAAATAAAATCTATCATTAAATCAAAGAGATGTGTTGTTCTTGGAACTTCTAATCCGGAAGTTGATCACAAAAATGGAATGAAAAATGAAAACCGGGTTATGCAGAACATTGATCAGAGATTGTCTGATTTTCAACCGTTAAGTAAAGCAGCAAACGATGCAAAACGACAATTTTGCAAAGAATGCAGGGCATCAGGAAAGCGGTTTGATGCCACAAAGTTAGGGTATCCTATGTCGTTTTATCAAGGAGGACCATATCATCATAATGAGGAGGATGCCTGTGTGGGATGCTACTGGTATGATCCTTTGGAGTTTAAACGTCATTTGCAGGAGAAAAAATAAAATCCGGTATCCAAAAGGATAATTTTGAAATCGGATATCATCTAACATCAAAAATGACTTCTAATCATAAAAAAACGCTTAAATACTATTTTAAAAATATTGAACGTGTGCTATAATTAATTTGCTTATATAATATCTGGATAAAAATTATTGATACGAAGGGAGAACAATAATATGTTATTGGTAGGTGTGAAAGAAGAAGCTGGCTGGTTAATGTCCAGATGGAATCTAACGTATCCGGTGGAATGGGCAAAGCTTTGTAAAGCGGTTCATTTTGTATATGACTATTATGCTGATGTAGAGATATTAATGGATAGTCAACAGGTACAGATTGGCAATAAAATGGAGCTTCTCCGATTAAAAGAAGTCAGCAATCTCACGGTCAGGGGAATGTCTAAAATCATAGGAGTCCCAATTATGATTACATTTTATAATCAATTACAGGTGGTTGATGTGAATGTTGCGGGGATGACGGAGGAGTTCCAGACGGCAGATTATCAGAAGTTTAATATGTCGATGGGGCAGTATATGGATAGTATTGAGATTGCGATGTATAGGTAAGATGAACATAATTTAAAAAATATATAAAGGAGTGTATTTATGTATCTTTCATTAAAACAACACGACAAATTTCGCACATTACTTATGGGATTTGAAATTCCTTTTAGATTGTTTGTTGCAAACTCTGTAATAAAAATGTATACAACATATTCTGATTTTGAAGATGCTTTGATTATGCGAAAAGACAGATTATCGCCTTCTGATCCAGTTTTTTTAAGAAATACTTTACCTAATGCTTGTGTAAAAGGAAAATGTAAAGATCTTTATAATCGGTTGGTGACCGCAGATCAAAACCGATTTAATGATGTTGTTACCAGGGACCAGGAAATGCCGATGGTTGGTGGATTAAATATTGTTACTTTTGCGTTTCAGAATGTATTTTCAGAATTGTATTTATTATTTGGTGGTTATAGGGATTATTGTACATTAGCTGAAAAATATAGATATGCTAGAAATAAATTGGATCATCCTGGTTGCAAAACATTAGAAGATAATGATTTAGTGCCAGTGTTATCCTTTGTTAAAGATATACTTAATTTTTTAGATTCTTCATTTTTTCCACAGAAACGAAAAGAGCGATTACTTCTTGAGGTTAGTGCCTTGCAAAGTAGGAAGGTAGAAATACCTGTTCGTGTACATAATTTTCAAGATATGCCATATGCAGAATCAAAAATAGTATGTAGGGAAAATGAAATTGAACGAATAAAAAAATTTATATGTGGTAGTCCAAATGCTTTGCGAAAACAGCATTCTTGTTGTGTTTTTGGATATGGTGGAGTGGGAAAAACAGCGTTAGTCTTAGAAGTAGTAAAAAGAATTGTTCAGGATATTTGGAATGGAAATGCTTTGAATAATTATGCACCACAATTTATTTTATTTTATTCTGCAAAACAAAATAAATTAGAGTTATCTTCTGCTTCTGGAAAAATAATTGAAAGGTCAATTCATAGACATTTTGAAAATTCTGTAGAATTAGCGGATCTTATTCTCAATGCACTTGGATTAGCTGATTTTAGAAGTTGTCATAAAGAGGGTATTATTATTGTTGATAATCTAGAGTCGTTATCGGAAGTTGAACGTCAGAAAATTAAGGATTTTATAGAGACTCAGACACCATCAGAAATGCAATTTTTAATAACATCTCGCAATAGTGAAGAGTATGAAATGAATTTCAAATTATCAGGATTTGAACATAATAGTGGCGTTGATTTTATAAATCAATATATTATAGAAAATGGCTTGGATCTTGAATTGAATGCACAGGAGATTGAGGAACTACTTTCATTGTCAAAAGGAAATACCTTAGTATTAGTTCTTTGTTTAAGACGATTGAGTCAAAAATTGTCGAGTATTAGTGGTTTACAGGCAGAATTTTCAAGCGTTAATGCTTGGAAAAATATTCGGAATAGTTTGAAAAGATTTCCAGGTAATGCATATGAAGTTATAAGTGAGTTTATGTTCAAAGATACATTTGAGGAGATTGAGAAAAATTTTTCTGACGATTGCGAATTGTTTTACAAAATTTTAAAAATATTTGCAGTGTATCAAAACGATGGCGTCGATTTAAATACAATATGTTTGTTGTCGAAAGAACCTTATCCTAGAGTTGAAGCTGTGGCTGACACACTTTGCAATTACCTTATACTTGAGAAAAGTGGTGAACAATTTAATCTCAATAATTTCGCAGAAAAATATATTGTGAATCGATTTATGCCGGATGCTACGACATTTGAATCTCTTTCTAGTGAGATAAAGCAAAGAGAAACACAAATTCAGCATGCATTAAATGAACTTGACAGAGACATCAAAAATCGTACAGAATTGGCAAAAATATTAAGTGATTGGTGTATTATATCTGATAGTGATCGAATCTCTGCAGCTAATATGTATCGTTTATATGGAAGAGCCAGTAGAGAATGCAAAAACGATAGTCGTTTTAAGACCGAAACTGTGCTTGAACAGGTGATTTCTGAAAGTAAAGAAGCTGAGGAAATAACAGCACATCCTTATATAAAATTTCAAAAAGCAAGGATATTACAATTGATTGATCGTTCGAAAATTCTGCAGGAAACTCACACAGAAGAAATTGAGGAAGGGTTTAGAAATGCAATATTTGTTATAAAAACTGTTGAGAGGTTTTCACCAATACAAAGTACAAAATCGTATGCTTCATTATTGTGGTTGTTTGGACAATATTTGGCAGATATAAGTAAAAAAAAGGAGGCAATTCGTTATTTAGAGCAGGGATTAAAATCTTTTGAGTCGATGAATATTATAGATAAAGAATACTATCAATGTTTATCAAAGCTTGGAACTGTTTATCTTGATTATTTTGAAATGGATCGAAATGAGAATGAAAAGTATTTGATTTTAGCACGAAATATTAATAAGAAACTTCAAGCGTCGTATAGGAAGTTGGGGAGTTCAAAAGCATATGCCACGGTTTTAAGGCAACGAATCGAAAAGTATAATAAGGTTTAGTAAAGATAATTATTTGATTAAGGTAATATTATTAGTATGCAAAATAAACTTTTTTACAAACTATTCGGAAGATTTATTAAAGAAGAGAAAGATGATATAATCAAGGAAATGGATTGTTTGAGGGAATACATTAGAGATAATTTATCAGATATCAAAACAGGAAGGCAAATTTAACCAGCAGTTTACAACACAAGATCCATAATTTGTGCTATAATCATTTACATATTGACACGACAGTATCTGGTACAACAAAATTCTGACAAGCAAATAGTGATTTGAAAGAAGGAGGCACAGTATGGAACGACCGCATTTTGATATTGTGGCAAGCGGAAAGCGAATGAGACAGATTCGCAAGCAGAGGAATCTCTCTGTTAAGCAGGTCATGGAATATATGGGATTTGAATCGACACAGGCCGTATATAAATGGGAAGCAGGAAAATGTTATCCCCAGGCCGATAATCTGGTAGCCTTGGCAATTTTGTATCATGTAAGCCCAATGGAGCTTTTGGTAGAAGAGGACCTTGTGTCCTCTTCTACTTGTTTAGGATATTCTATAGCTGCGTAAACCGTCTGAACCACCGGTTGCTCGACAACAGGTATTTTGGAAGATATGATGCTTTTATGGAGGTTGTAGAAATGTTGCATAAAAAAGTATCGGTTGAAAAACGAAATGAATTTGCCTGCGAGGCGTTTAACAGACGGAATGAAATACCCAAGAAATTGAAATTGTCAAAAAGATATATAGAAAAACTACTTCGCCATTATT
>OGXM01001620.1_pt1 | contig 12018 bp, 10 predicted proteins | sample 1576271 | NCBI WGS metagenome assembly OGXM01 (sample SAMEA3541579, study PRJEB24748) | human gut metagenome | biome: human gut; feature: human-associated habitat; material: faeces | place: China | collected 2012 | reverse complement strand
TTGAGCTTCTTCCCGTTTCTGGGTTGCGGCAACGCTTGCCAAATATACGGCTTAAGTTTCCAGGGGCACTGTTGTGCCCCTACAGATTGCCCTGTATCCAGTGGCAGCCGCTTTTTGAATGATATGTTTTATTATGTGAAGCATGCCCTACGATTTCGGCTGGAATGCTTATGAAACATTCCAACCGAAATTTATATCATGTACTTCCAAGTAAAACTTCTCCTCAAAATCAACTGCACACCTGATACCGCACCCCTTTCCATGCATAATCACTGCACCGGCTGCTGACCGGAAAACCTGGAAAAATACTCCAGCGCTCCCTCACGTGAAATATGCAGTCTCTCCTGCAACCGGTTCAGTATCATCTCTTTAGGCATGCCAAATGCACAGCCGGTCTCAACAATCCCCTGCGCCAGACCACGGTTCCTGCCCATCTGCTCTCCTTTTTTCAAGCCTGCCTGTTCTCCCGCTTTGTATTCCGCCTGCCGTAGCTTCTTCTCCTCATATTCCTTATCATATTCCAGAATACTCACCATTTCCACCTCCGCACGGTTTTCCCTCAAAAAGTCTTCCAGAATCCCTTCTGCGATACACTCTTCTACCGCCCGCTTTACTGCCGCATCCAGTTCCATTTCTGCGGTGTATCTACGCACTTTCGCCACGTACTGTGCATATTCCTTTAACACCTGACAATGTTCCATGAGTTTCCGATTGCATCCTTCGTTCACGTTCAGCACGATTACCCGCAATTCTAAGTTCGGCTCCCCTTCCAGATTCTCATATGCATCGGACAGGCGGAGTTCTGTACACTCTTCCAGATCTTCTGTTCCATTATAAAATATGACAAACTTCGGAGTGGGCAGTTTCTGCAATGTCGAGGAGTACAGCGATTTATTATTTACATATGCCTGATATTCCAGCGAAATATAGAACATGTCACGCAGCGGCATGTTCGGATTTTTCGTGGACTGATGCTCATAAAGGCAGATCTGGGTATCTACCATAAACGCAAGATCGTTTTTCATTCCCATGTAAATTGCGTTCTTCAAGGTAACAATTTTTAAGTCTTCTGCGTTTTCGTAGTGCCGGTCATTCATGGCATTGTAGAGCGACAGCAGTTTTTCCTTGTCAGAAAACAACATCCGGAATACTGTATCCTTGTACTCACGCTTTGCATGCGGTTCGCTGACTGTCGTTGCCAATTTTTCCATATTCAGTTCCCCCTTGTCAGGGATCGCTTTTCATGATCCCTGCTCTTTTCCTTAAAATGAGTTTAAAAGCATAGACCTTTGAAATGCGATTAGAATATAGACGGTGCATGCACCTGGACTCGTTAGAAATATGCTTTTGTTGATGTGATTATTTTACCATCTATGTGATGTTCCTACAAGCATCTTTTTCTCTTTTTATGTATTTTCTCTCTGCCTTTTCCCTGTCTCTCCTCTGTATATGGTGTTTCTTATAAGGAAGAGGGGTAACACGCTATACAGTGTGTTACCCCTCTTCCCTATACTCTTATATTTTGTTTTAATGCCTATTTGATAAATCCCACTTGTTTGCTGATCTTCTCGATCTGCTCGTCCTTGCGCTCGTTGAACTCAATCTTGTTTTTCTCAAAAAGATTATTGCCCTTTGTATCGATGGACACGATCAGCGGACCAAACTCTTTGACACGGCAGTTCCAAAGTGTTTCCGGCATTCCGAGATCTCTCCACTCTGCGCGGACGATTTCCTCAACCTCTGTTGCGGCTACTACTGCATTTCCTGCCGGGAATACGCAGTGAATGGCACCGAACTCTTTACATGCACGCTCTGTATTCTCTTTCATACCACCTTTTCCGATGATAACACGTACGCCGGTCTCTTTTACGAACTCGTACTCGAATTTCTCCATACGCATACTTGTTGTCGGTCCAACAGATACCATCTCAAATTTGTCATTCTCGAGTGGACGGATGATCGGTCCTGCATGGAAAATAGCATTGTTTCTTACGTCTACCGGAAGCTCTCTTCCCTCCTCAACGAGACGTCGGTGTGCTACGTCACGGCATGTTGTCATGCTTCCATTTAAGTATACAATATCTCCGATTTTTATTCCTTTAAGATCCTCTGCTGAGATTGGTGTTGTTAAAATTGTTTTTCCATTGATTCTCTCTACCATTATAATTCCACCCCCGTATGTGTTGTGATTGTATAATTAAGATCTTTATCAAAAATAATGTGTCCTCTTCTGTGGCTCCAGCATCCGACATTGACTGCGACACCAATTGTGGATGGATGACGGGCTGTATTCTCGATATTAACGCCCATAACAGAATATTTTCCTCCCATTCCCTGAGGTCCAAGGCCGATCTTGTTGATTCCATCCTCAAGTAATGTCTCCATCTTGGCTGCACGCTCGTTCTCATTGTGGGAACCGATTGGTCTCATTAATGCTTTCTTGGAAAGTAATGCTGCTGTCTCAACAGATGTTGCAACACCAACACCCACTAATAATGGTGGACATGCATTCAATCCGTAAGTTGTCATAACATCCATAACGAATTTGGTAACACCTTCGTAACCTTCACCTGGCATTAATACCATTGCTTTTCCCGGAAGGGTACATCCGCCACCTGCCATGTATGTATAGATTTCACATTTGTCACTGTTTGGTACGATATCCCAGAATACAGTAGGCGTTCCTTTACCAACATTCTTGCCTGTGTTGTACTCATCGAAAGTCTCTACACTGTTGTGACGTAATGGAGCTTCAAATGTTGCTTTTACAACAGCTTCTTTCAATAGTCCCTCTAACTCATCGATAAGTGGGAACTTTGTTCCGCATTTTACCCAGAACTGTAAAACACCTGTATCCTGACAGCTTGGACGGTTTAATTCAACCGCAAGACGCTGGTTCTCGAACATGGTATCATAAATTGTTTTGGATAATGGACTGTCCTCTTTGTCTCTTAACTCTGTGAGCTTTGCGATGACATCATCTGGTAATTTTTTTGCTATATGAGCGATGAAATTTGCCATATAGTTGGTAAGCTGTTCTACCTGTTTTTCGTTTGACATAATTCGTTCCTCCTGAAAAATATTATGGATTCTTTTTATAAGTTTTCGGGTGCACTGTGTCATTCACACAATACAGCCATTTTTTATCATCAATATCCGCTTATGGAAAAAACGGATATAAGATTGGCAGTAAGATCATGCTGACTACAGTTGCCACAAGGATCAGCGGCACGCCTGCTTTTGCGTAATCTTTGAAAGTATATCCTCCGGCTGTCACGACCATCGTGTTTGCCGGCATACCGATTGGTGTTGCATATGCACAGGAACCTCCGATGACACATGCCATCAAAACTGCTCTTGGATCTGCGCCCATTCCCTGTGCAATGGAAACACAGATTGGAGCCATCAGTGCGGTTGTAGCGGTGTTTGACATAAAGTTTGTCAGTACACAGCAGAGCATAAATACTACGAATGTAAGTACATACGGGGATGGGTTCTCACCCAGAACTCCGATCACTGCTTTTGCGATATCCTCTCCTGCTCCGGTTGTCTGCAATGCAGATGCAAGAGAAAGTGTTCCTCCGAAAAGGAAAATTGTTTTCAGATCAATGGATTTCAGCGCATTTTTCTCACTGATCACTCCGGTTAAGATCAATGCCAGTGCTCCGATACATCCTGTAATACAAAGCTTGATACCAATCTGATCTTCAAAGATCATTCCAAGTAATGTCAGGATCAGAATAATGAGTGACAATGCCTGTTTCCATTGCGGCACATTAGAGAAATCCTGTTTCTCTTCTGCATTACCATCAGCTCCACCTGCTCTGTTCGGAAGCAATTTGTATCCGAAAAATGCAAAGTAAATAATCCCACAGACTAAAATCGGAAGTCCGACCTTCGCATATTCAAAAAAGCTAAAACTCATGTTCATTTCTTCCATCACGGACTGTGCAATCAGGTTTCCCGGCGCTCCGATCAAAGAAAGGTTGCCTCCCATCGCTGCTGCAAATACAAGCGGCATTAAAAGCCTTGATCTTGAATATCCTGACTTTGCTGCAATTCCGATAACTACCGGAATTAAAACTGCTGCTGTTCCTGTGTTGGAAAGCACACCGCTCATCAATCCTACAATAATCATGATCGCAATGATAAGCTGTCTCTCTGTCTTGACAAAATGTGTAACCACTCCGCCAATCTTATTTGCCATACCTGTTTCAAACAATGCTCCCCCGACAATAAACATTGCCACGAACAAAATGACATTGCTGTCGATAAACCCTGCAAATGCTGTTTTCCAGTCTAACACCCCTGTTACGACAAGACCGACACAGATGATCATGGATGTTACCCCAAGTGGAATCTTTTCCCACACAAACATTACAATGGCAAACAATAAAAATAATAACGTTATTGTTGCTGGACTCATATCATTCCTTCTCCCTTCGTCTTTTTGATATTTGATATGTGATAATGTATCCATTTATTGATTACACAATATAACAAAAAACCGAAGTCGTCAACTGTTTTTGACAACTTCGGCATTTTCTATAATTTTATATTTTCTTTTTTGTGCATTATTTATCAATAACCTCGATTCCGGTTTTGCACGAAAAATATTTTTTTCACATCACTGATAGTAAGTCAGCATATCGTCCCGGCTTCGCATAATATGTGCGTACATTTCTTTTTTGGCGCGCTCACCATCTCCTGCTGCAATTGCGTCCATGATCCTGCCATGTTCCTCGATGGAAATCTTTGCATACTCTTGTTCCGTCACCATATTTCCCATAGACAACCCATTCCATAGTTCTGCGATCATATTTTCCATCTTTTTATTTCCGGCTGCTGCCCAGATTTCACTGTGAAACTCCCGGTTCTGGCTCGCATACTGACTGTAATCTCCATTTTCCAAAGCAGCTTTGGATTCCTCATAAGAATCTCTGATACCGCTGATATCCACACCTTCTTCTGCTGCAAGCCCGGCACACGCACTCTCCAAAATCGCCCGCAGCTGATAATGTTCCCTGATATAAGTGTCTGTAATCCCTAAAACAATTGCGCCCTTGTTCTGCCGCAGCTTAATCAGTCCATCTCTCGCAAGAATCTGAAATGCTTCTCTTACAGGTGTAATCGAGACATTCAGCTGAGTTGCCACACTGTCTAAAGAAAGGATTTCTCCCTCTTTCATCTTTCTTGACAAAATTGCTTTCCGCAGCTCCGATGCTACCTTTTCCTTAGCAGATGGTATTTTTATCGGTTTCAAACCATTCATTTCTCAAAACCTCTTTCTTTTTTCACATTTTCTGTCAGTAATCTATAATATTCCTCCAGTGCGACTTCCATCACGACGGTATCTTTTCTGCAATATGCACTGTGAACAGTTTCAAGTTTATTCCGTCTGAGCTGTTTCTGCTCCGGATCTTTTCCCATTTCTGTCTCTTCCGATGCAAAACGGATATAACAGTCTGCCGATGTCTCTAAAAGCCTGCGGAAAAGTCCGTTTGTGATCGTTCCATAGACAAATTCATGGAACTTCTCTTCTGCATCTTCGCCCTCTGCTGAGTACACCCATTCAAAGGACATCTCTGCAAGGTCTTTTAATGCTTTCTTTTCCACATTTCCGAACATATCAAATATTTCTTCAATATTTCTTTCCGAAAAATCTGCCACCACAACATGGCGGGTTGCAAGTCGCCTTACAAGTCCCTGCTCCTCTAAAATCTGTAGTGCCTCACGGACCGGCATTCTCGAATAGCCAAGTTTCTCTGACAATTCCTCCTGACGAAGCGGCTGTCCTGCCTCCATTCTTCCTGATAAAATCTCATTTTGTATTGCTTCTGCGATATAATCGCAGGTACGTTTGTTTTTCATTTCTTTCTCCTTTTAGTACGTTTCATTTGTACACTGCTCATAGCTTTATATATAATGTATCCAATTTCCCCTTATTTGTAAATAAAAACCTTTTGAAACACAAAAAGGAAGCTGATTTTTCTATAAAAATCAACTTCCCTGCTTTTCTTTTATTTTTCTATCCCTTAATAAAACGGAAACATCAACGGCATTAAAAAAATCGTCATAATCGCAAGAATCACTGCCAGAGGTGTACCACATTTCAAATAGTCTTTCAATGTATATCCGCCCGGTTCAATAATCATGATCTGGCACGGTGCTGCCATCGGCGTCATGATAGAAATGCAGCTTGCGGTGAGTACACCCACAACGGCTGCTCTCGGATCAATCCCAATTTTCATACAGGCCGATACAACAAGTGGAATGAAAATCGTAAGTGTTGCCAGATTCGACATGATCTGGGTAAGTAAAAATGGAATCAGGAAAAATACCGCCATGATCAGATACGGATTCGTTGTATTTCCAATCAGACTGATCATCCAGTCCGCCACGACATCCCCTACACCTGTAATTTTGATCGCCTCTGATAAGGTCAACACCCCTGCAAATAAAAAGATTGTCGGCTGATGAATGGAATCCAATGCCTCTTTTTCGTTTAAAATTCCACTTAATACAAGCAAAACAGCGCCAATGCATGCAACAATATACATCGGGATTCCGATTACACTTTCAAAAAGCATTGCAAGAATTGTAACCACAATGATGATAATTGCAATCTTTTCCTTTATCGGACTTAATTTTGCAGACTTTCTTCCTGTATGCCCGCCATCTACAAATGTGTTGTTATCAATATCTGGCATTAACTTATATCCAACAAACGTCATATATAAAATTGACACCACAAGCAATGGGATTCTTGCAATTGTAAAATCCCAGATATAAAGCTCATTTGGTGCTCCTGCCTTTGCCATAATATCAATCCATGTGATATTGCTCGCCCCCTGTCCCAAAAAGGTCATCGAAGTCGCAATATTGGCACAGGCCATCGCAGGATACAACAGTTTGCTTCTGCTTGTGCCAATCTCATTTGCAATTCCAACCAGAAGTGAGATCATGATCGCAGCCGTCGCTGTCGCGCTCGTGATACTTGCAAGCAGCGATGAGGCAATACATGCCAGAAAAATCAGCATTTTCGGATTATCCTTGTAGCGGACAACCAGCTGCTCCGCCTTATCGATCAGACTTGTTTTCGTAAGTCCTGCTCCAATGACAAACATTGCCACAAACATGACCACATTTGTGTTGATAAATCCACTGAATGCCTCCGCAGGTTCCATCACTCCTGTCATGATGAGCGATAGCATAATTCCGGCTGAAATCACGGAAAACGGAATTTTTCCTGTGATAAAAGCAACGATCGTAAGCACTAAAATAAGTAACGTAATTTCTAACGGTGTCATCTGTTCCTCCAACTTTTCTTGAGTATGATAATTTTTTAACAAGTATAACTATCATATGTCAGAAGTGCCAGAAAGTACAGTTCCTTATTTTCACATAATATGTCCTTCAACTACATATTATTATTTCCAGTATATGCTGCTACCGGATTGCTTCACAGATAATCTCATACAGCTTTTCCATCTCCGTTTTTAATACGGTATCTTTCATATAAATCAGGTCAATTTCAATCTGAATCGGTGCATCTCCGATTGATAAAGGTACAATTTCTTTTGAAAACGGGTTATTAAAAATCATATGATCCAACGTGATCATAATTGCTTCATGGTACGCCACACAGGACAATCCCGTTCTTGTCCCACTGATCTGATATACAACATTAGGTTTTAAATGGTAATGTCCATAAATTTCATCTGCGTGCTGCCGAAACGGTGACCCCGGTAAAAGCATGACATTTTCCTCTTTTTCACACGCTTTAAGGTCAACCCACGGATACTGAAATCCTTCCTTCGCCACCGCCAGCGTTGCCAGATGATGATTTTTACCGACTGCCATGACAAACTCACACATTTTAACCGGGCGGTATTCCAGATCAGCATCCTTTTGGTCAATTGTTGCCAGCACCACATCCACCTGCTGTTTTTTCAACAGCTCCATCAGCTCTCCTGTTGAATACTCCTGTAAAATAATTTTTACTGCCGGAAAACTCTCCTGAAACTTTGGAATGATATCTTTTAAAACAAGATCCGAAAAAGAAGGCTGCACACCGATACGTATCATGCCGTGGCTCATACTGGAAAACCGCTCCATCTGAATTGTGATCTCTTTCTGGATTGTTTCGATCTCCTTACATCTGCCCACATAATACTCGCCTGCCGCCGTCAGCACAAAACGTTTCCCGATCCTGTGAAATAACTGCACATTCAGTTCTTCCTCCCTCGCCTGGACAAACTTACTCAACGCAGAAGGTGTAATATAAAGATTATTCGCTGCTTTCGTAATCCCTCCACATTTTGCAACTTCCAAAATATACTGCACATTCTTATCCATCCAGATATCCTCCCTCTTTTCAGGTTTCTAAAACTTCTCCCGGTAACAATTCGTTGATGCAATGTATGAAATAGAAAAAAAACCTACCACAGTTTCATATGGTAGATTCTTTTCATTACACTACGAAGTCGTACATTTTATGTACTCTGCAAAAGGGTTGTATGAATATGTTTCTAGGAGAAGAATAACATATACAATTGGGTAATCTCAAAAGCGTATGCCATGGCACTGGCATCTCTTTCTCTGTTATACTAACGTATAATTCGCGAGAAGTAAAGTTTATATTTTTCAACATTTATGTCGTATAACTACATATTTTTAAAAATACTCTTTGAGGATATTTCATTGCAAAAAAAGAACTGCAGACATCTGTCCACAGTCCTCTTTCTGCCATCGCATTTATTTAGCTGTTTGGATATTTATTGATCATACGCTCGATCAATTCTACTGACTCTTCAATACCGTAGCTTGCACTGTTGATGCATAAATCATAGTTAACAGCATCTCCCCACTTCTTACCGGTATAATCAAAATAATATTTTGCATGCCTTGCATCTAATTTTACCAGAAGGTGTGCTGCCTGTTTATAATTTAAGTTGTGCAGTTCCATCATACGACGTACACGCTGTTCAAAGGAAGCTGTAATAAAAATACTGATATGTGGGATTCGATGGTTTGTAAGTACAACATCCGCACATCTTCCCATTACAATAAAATCTTCCTTCTTTGCCATCTCACAGATCAGATCACTCTGATTGAAGAAAATAGCATCCTGAACTGGAAGTCCATGATATTTCTTGAAATTCTTGAAGAACTTTCCAACACCTGTATTTTTCTCAATCTTTCCTTTGAGTTCCTCTACATAATTGCTGTGATCTTCAATATTCTCTTTTTCAGCATCCATTCTCTTCAAAACCTGGTCAAAAATTTCTGCATCATAGTAATTGATTTTCAACTTATCTGCCAGTGCAAAACCAATATCGGTTCCGGCACTTCCATGTGTACGACCAATACAAATGATCAGATGATCATCCGGTGAGAACTTCTGTCTTAAATTGGAAGTATTCAATGCCGCCATATTTTCGTTGATAATATCAACGCTTCCGAAGCTGGTTGGAATTGCTGCAATTTTTTTCAGAATCTCATTATACTGGGACATCATTCTGTGATGATCTTCTTTATTCTTAATAGTTCTCGCCATATTGCCGATCAATGCAATATCGCTTCGGATCTCATGCCCCTGTGGTCTTGTGATCAGAAGTCTGGTGATCTCTTCAACGCAGGTTGCCTCATCTCCGGTAAAAGTTCTACCAAGAGAAGAACCTACACACTCATATACCTCTTTATCTAACTGATAGATCTGCTTTGCGATCTCGTAACAATTCTCTCTATTTTTTTCCATGACTCATCATACCTTTCTATCACTGCAATTTTATAAGAAGAATACCAGCATATCAATAAAGAATACAGGTACTAAAATACACAGTGACCAGCCCATATATCCGAAGAAGGATGGCATACGGATACCGTTTTCATCAGAAATAGATTTTACCATAAAGTTTGGCGCATTTCCAATGTAAGTGTTAGCTCCCATAAATACAGCACCACAGGAAATTGCCATAAGGATCTTTACAGAGATGGTACCAACTGTAGTAACAATACCTGATGTGAATCCAAGTGTTCCTGCTGTTGTGAGGAATACAAGGTAAGTTGGTGTGTTATCCAAAAAGCTGGAAAGAAGTCCGGTTGCCCAGAACATCTCATATGGCTCTGTAATTCCGAGGTTTGGTCCCATTGTTTTCAGTAATGCAAGTGCTGGCTGCATTGTGATGAAAATGCCGATAAATAATACCGCAACTTCTTTGATTGCACCCCAGGTAAAGTGGTTCTGGGTACGGATCTTCTCATTTGTTGTCTTAAATGAAAGTAATGCAGCTAAAAGAATAATTGCAACCTCAATAATTGCAGGGAATGTCAATTTAACAGATTTGTAAATTGTAATTCCAAGTACGTTTCCGGCTGCATCCTGGAACATTGGCAGACTTGGAAGTGTACCACTTAAAATAACAGCCACAACGATCGCTACAAGGAAAAACACATTATGTAAACCTTCTACTTTGATATCTACACCCGGTTTGCTGATATCCGGACGTAAACCATTCGCAATATCCTTGCGATACTGTTTCTTATCAATTAAGTAGAAAATGATCAATAATAAAATCATATTGAAAATTAAAATCGGGAACAGGTGTAAGCTCCAGAAGAATGGAACACCACGCATAAATCCCATTAAAAGTGGTGGATCGCCGATAGGTGTCAGACATCCACCCATATTGGAGATCATGAAAATAAAGAATATCATGATCTGTGCTTTGTTTTTTCTCCATGAATTCATCTTGATCATCGGGCGGACAAGCAGCATACTTGCACCGGTTGTACCGATACAGCTCGATAATAAAGTTCCGAATGCTAAAAATAAAGCATTCACAGAAGGAGAACCTGCAAGGTTACCCTCCAGCGTAATATTTCCGGATACACAGAACAGACCGAATAATAAAACGATAAAGGTCAGATAATCATTCACGATACACTCTAACACTGTTTCGGTCGTCTCTCCTGCGCCGTTTAACACGATAGACGGGATAATAAAAAGCAATGACCACACGATCACTGCCAAAGCCTGATGTTTTTCCCACCACTCAGGCTTTACCAATGGCATTACCGCAATGCAGAGCAATAAACCTGCAAACGGAATGCAAAGTAATAAACTGTTCATGTTTTGCACCTCTTCTTTTTTACATATTCAAATTCAAACCCATGTCAATATTATCAGATTTTCCAGAATTTTCAACTTTTTTCTAACTAAAATCCGGTCAAGAACTACATATAAGTAAAACTGTATTTTTTTCTGCTACAAAATGACGGTCGTGTGATATCGATATCTGATGGTTTCCATGCAAAAAGTGGACACTTGTTTGTTCTATTTTAAAAATTGCACAAAAAAGATCGTTACAAAGCTCCTCTGCAACGATCTTTTCAGCAATTTTACCATAAATCTGCCAACTCATAAATCAGCTTTTCTGTTTTTTCCCATCCAAGACAAGGATCTGTAATGGATTTTCCATAGCAGTGTTCGCCAACTTTCTGGGCACCATCCTCAATATAACTCTCGATCATAAGTCCTTTTACCAGATTATGAATCTCTTTTGACACTTTACAACTATGTAATACATCTTTGCTGATACGAATCTGTTCCATAAACTGTTTTCCTGAGTTAGAATGATTGGTATCCACGATGACCGCCGGATTTGCGAGGGTTGTCTGCTGTGATGCGTTGACATCTTCATAATGTTCTAATAAATTCTGCAGATCTTCATAATGATAATTTGGAATATTGCGTCCAAACTTGTCCACATATCCGCGTAAAATAGCGTGTGCATATGGATTTCCGGTTGTTGTCACTTCCCAGCCCCGGTATAAAAACGTATGTCCGTGCTGTGCAGCGATCATGGAATTCATCATAACAGAAATATCCCCGCCTGTCGGATTCTTCATTCCGACCGGAATCCCAACTCCACTTGCAGTCAGACGATGCTGCTGGTCTTCTACGGAACGTGCACCTACAGCGACAGAAGAAAGAATGTCGGAAAGATAACGGTA
>OGXM01001618.1_pt1 | contig 12025 bp, 9 predicted proteins | sample 1576271 | NCBI WGS metagenome assembly OGXM01 (sample SAMEA3541579, study PRJEB24748) | human gut metagenome | biome: human gut; feature: human-associated habitat; material: faeces | place: China | collected 2012 | reverse complement strand
AATGGACAGGCATTTATGCTGCCGAAGATCATCCGTACCGGCATACACCGGTATGTGGATGCACCTGACAAGTCCAGCGGCAAGCGCAGACAAAAGGTACATATTGAGTACGACCTTGTGGGCTACATTCCCGTGGATGAACTGCTAAAAGCGGAACAGGCATGACCGAGATCATGCCTGTTCCAAGAAATTTGATTTTACTGTCTTATCAGCAGGGAACCTGTCGGCGTCTTTTTTTATGCTTTTGCGCTCAGCTCCACTGCGTGGCGCAGGAAGCTCAGGGGCGGCACAGGTTTGGGAAGCTGCATGGTAAATACCATCTGGGGCGTTTTCGGCTCGTGGAGCGGCAGGCCGTCACAGTCGGTCATCACCGGGGCGGTGATGGTAAAGGGGCGGGTATCGGGGCCCACCACCTCCAGCTGGTCACCGGCGGCGAACTTGTTCCGCAGACTTACCGTGGCGAGACCGTTCTCGTCACAGTCCGTCACCACGGCGCAGATCTGCCAGTCCCGTATGTACCGAGCGTTGTCGTAATACTGCCCCGGCTGACCGTAGAAAAAGCCGGTGGAGTAGTGCCGGTGGCTGACGTGCTCCACCTCGTCCCGCCAGACGGGATCGATAGGTCGCCCCGCCGCGATATCGTCCAGCACGTGGCGGTAGGCTCCGGTGACGATGGCGGCATAGTAGCCGGATTTGGCCCGGCCCTCGATCTTCAGGCAGTCCACCCCGGCGTCCATCAGATCGTCCAGATGGTCGATCATGCACATGTCCCGGGAGTTCATGATATAAGTGCCCTTTTCGTCCTCAAACACCGGGAAATACTCGCCGGGGCGCTTTTCCTCCATCAAGGCGTACTGATAGCGGCAAGGCTGGGCGCACTGACCCCGGTTGGCGTCCCGGCCTGTCATGTAGTTGCTCAGCAGGCATCGCCCGGAATAGCTGACGCACATGGCCCCGTGGCAGAAGGTCTCGATCTCCAGCTCCTTGGGGGTCTTGGCCCGGATGGTGCGGATCTCGTCCAGACTCAGCTCACGGGCCAGCACCACGCGGGTAGCGCCCAGGTCGTACCACGCGGCGGTGGAAGCATAGTTGGCGATAGACTGCTGGGTGCTGATGTGCCGCTGACAGCGGGGCGCGTACTTCCCCGCCAGCGTGAACGCGCCCAGATCCGCCACGATCAGCGCGTCCACCCCCGCGTCGTTCAGCCGCTCCAAATGGGCGGGCAGCTGCTCCACCTCACCGCTGCGGGGCATGGTGTTGACGGTGACGTGCACCTTTACGCCCCGGTCGTGGGCATATTTTACGGCGCGGGGCAACTCCTCGTCGGTAAAATTACCGGCGAAGGAGCGCATGCCGAAAGCGGTGCCCGCAAGGTACACCGCATCGGCGCCGTAGGCCACGGCCATTTTCAGTTTTTCCCAGTCCCCGGCAGGGGACAGCAATTCAGGCTTTTTTCGTTCCATCAGTCAGGCTGGTACATATCGCTGTTGATAAAGGCGAGATGCTCGTTATAGGTCTTGAAGAAATGGTTCACGCCATCCTTGCCGGCGGCGAAGTAGAAATACTCGGTGTCGTTGGGGTAGATGGCCGCCTTAATGGACTCCATACCGGGGCAGCAGATGGGGCCGGCAGGCAGACCGGGATACTTATAGGTGTTATAGGGGCTGTCCAGATCCTTGTCAAAGGCGGTCTTGTCCTTCCCCTCCAGCGACAGGGCGTAGTAGATGGTGGTATCCAGCTGCAAATAGCCGTAGGTCTCCCGGTCGGTGGTCTCCAGACGGTTATAGAGGACGGAGGCGATGTTCTTCCGCTCCGTCTCGTCGCCGATGCCCTCCTTTTCGATGATGGAGGCAATGGTGACGATATCGTGCAGGGAGTAGCCGCTGGCGTTGATATCCGCCATCATGTCATCGTCAAACTGGGTGACGAAGTTGGTCAGCATGGTGTCGATATCGTACACGGCGGTCTTTTCCGGGTCAAAGGCCTGGGTGGTGGGGAACAGGAAGCCCTCCATGCGGTTCACCTTGCCCAGCATGTCATCCTTCAGGAAGCTGTAGCTCTGGAACTCGAAGTTGGCGCAGGCATCCTCCAGCTCCTCACGGGTGGAGATACCGGCCTCTACCATGATATCAATGATCTCGTTGACGGTCTTGCCCTCGGGGATGACCACCTCGATCCAGCCGTCCTTGTTGACCTTGTCGGCCTCATAGTCGTGCATGTTCTGGATCAGGCTGCGGTAGTCCATATCGCTGTTCAGCTTCCACTCGCCGGGGTCGATGGTGCTCTTTGCGTGGAAGAACAGGCCGCAGAACTTGAAGAAGCCGCGGTAGTTGATCAATCCCGCGTCCTTCAGCTTTTTGGCTACGTCGCCCACGCTGTCATCCTTGTCCACGGTGATCTTGACCTCTACATAGTCCTTGTTCAGCGAACACAGGTCGTTGAACAGCAGCCAGCCGATACCCGCCAGCAGGCAGGAGCCCAGCACCACGCAGGCCAGATACAGCGCCAGACGCTGGTTGGCCCGCTTGCTTTTCTTCTTTTTCTTCTTTGGGCCACCTGCCGCGCTCTGGCGGCGCACCTCCTCGGCGTTGTAGTAGGCGGTCTCGTAATCGTTGTTTCTATCGTTGGGCATAGTTGTTGATTCCTTTCTTGCGCCGTTGGCGGCATTACAGCAGGTCGCGGAGCTTGTCCAGCACCTCGGCATGGATCTCCTCGCGGCTGCGCATCACGCCGTCTCTGGCGCAGTCGATCCGCGTCCAGCCGCAGTATTCCGTCACAAAGGCGGCGTTCTCCCGGCAGCGGCGCAGGTATTCCTCGTCCTGCTCATGTACGTCGGCGGTGGTGTGGGTGGCCTGCTCCCGCTGGCGCATCATCCGCTCGCTCAGCTCCGTGGGCAGGTCGAGATACAGCACCCGGGTGGGACGGGGCAACTCCAGCAGGTCATACTCGAAGTGGAACAGCCAGTCCAGAAACGGCCTGCGTTCTGCCTCAGGCAACTTGGAGGTCTGGTGCACCGCGTTGGAGGTGGTGTACCGGTCGGCGATCAGCAGTCCGCCCTGCCGGTAGTATTCGCCCCAGTCCTGCTTATAGGAGGCGTAGCGATCCACCGCGTAGAAGGTGGACGCGGCGTAGGCGTTCACATCATCGGGATGGCTGCCAAACGCGCCGCCCAGATACAGCCGGATCAGTGCCGAGGATTCCTCACTGTACCGGGGGAAGGACAGGCGGCGGAACGGCACGCCCTGCTCCGTCAGTGTCCGGCACAGAAGCTCGGTCTGTGTGGCCTTTCCGGAACCGTCGGTTCCCTCAAAAACGATCAGCTTTCCCATAGATGTCCTCTCTTTCGCGGTGGTCATACAGGAGAAGTATACCACCATTCTACCCATTTGTAAAGAAAACATCACCAACCGCAGCAGGAAAATGGAAAAGAGACGGCAGCGCCGTCTCTTTTTCTTCACTTCATCTGGTATGTTCCGTCGGCAGCAATCTCCAGCGTCATGCCGAAGAACGCCTGCAGCGCCTGTACCATGCAGGCCGTGTCTGCCGCGCCAGCCGTCTCAAAGCAGGAGTGCATGGCCAGCTGGGCAAGACCGATATCCACCGTGTTCAGTGATACCTGCGTGTTGGCGATGCTGCCCAGCGTAGAACCGCCTGCCATATCCGGCCGGTTGGCGTACCGCTGGAAGGGCACGCCCGCCTTTTCGCACACCGTCTGAAACAGCGCCGCCGACACTGCGTCGGTGGTGTAGCGCTGGCTGGCGTTATACTTGATGACCACGCCGCCGTTCATCCGCACGGTGTGGTTCCTGTCGGCGTATTCCGGATGATTGGGGTGTACCCCGTGGGCGTTGTCGCAGGACAGCAGAAAGCTGCTGGCCGCCATGGTGCGCAGTGTCAGACCCAGCCCATCGCAGATACGCTCCAGCGTCTCCGCAAGGAAGGTGGAAGCCGCGCCCTGCTTCGTCTCGCTGCCCACCTCCTCATTGTCAAACAGGCAGTAGACGCAGGCACTGCGGCTCTCCTCCGCCGTCAGGAAGCCCTGCAGCGACGCGAAGGCGCATTGCAGATCGTCCAGTCGGGGCGCGGAGATATAGTCCCCCCACGCCACGCCAGGCTGGGGATTATAGAGAAACAGGTCGTGGGTCAGCAGAGCGTCCTCCGCCACTCCTGCCGTCTCGGCGATCCGGCGGCGGAAGCCGCCCTTTTCGCCGCCGTACAGCGGCTGCATGTCCACGGCGAAGTTATACTTCATGCCGTTGTTGGCGTCCCGGTTCATGTGGATGGCCACGTTGGGGATCAGCGCTGTCGGCTCCCTCAGATTCACCAGACGCATGGCGATGCCCCGCTCTGTCCGCACCATGGCCCGCCCCGCGATGCTGAGGGGCCGATCCATCCAGCTGGCGCACAGCATGCCGCCGTAGCCCTCCACGCTGAGACGGGTATCGCTCTCACCGGGAAGCTCGGCGTTTTCCTTGATTTTGAAGGAGGGGCTGTCGCCGTGGGCTGCGGTCATCATAAAACCGGCAGGCCGTCCGTGGGGCAAGCGGAACGCGATCAGAGACGAGCCGTTGCGCTGCACGTAGTACCTCCCGCCCGGCTCCAGCGTCCACTCCTCCGTCTCCCGGAGGGGACGGTAGCCCTCCCCCTCCAGCAGCTGCGCCGTGTAGGCCACCGCCTGAAAGGCGGTGGGGCAGGCGGCAATATAGGAAAACAGTTCCTGATTCATCTTGATATCCCCCTTATTCCGTTACGATGGTCTGGATGGCCTCGGCCTTTTCCTCCTGCGTTACCAGAAAGAACGCCCAGCCAATCAGCGGCAGCGCACACAGCGCGCCACGAACACCCCAGAGGTGGGACGCGCCTACCCCCACTGCCGCGCCGATATGGAAGCACAGCAGCGTGGACAGGAAGAAGCCCATCCGCACCAGCTGCTCCCTGTTCTTCGTACACAGATACTCCGCCAGCGCCAACGACGCCTGCTTGGTGTTGTTGGTGGAGAAGATGGTGGAGCTGTAGAAGTTCCGTGCGCCCCGGAAGCTGCTCCACTGGAAGGCCATGGCGAAAAAGATGGGGTACAGCGCTATCACGATCTCCGTCTCCGCCGGGATGAAGCATTCCGCCATCGCCGCAGCCGCCGTAATGATAGGCGACAGCCGCCGCACATTCACGCTCCACCAGAAGGGCAGCAGCACCGTCAGCATGGTGGCCGCCGCATACAGCAAAAACGCGCCCAGATGCTCCAGTACGTTAAAGCCCCGGCCATACAGGGCGTCGATGACCAGCTCCAGCAGGTTCACCGTCTGGGCGCTGCCCATGACGCCGCCCCGGCACATAATGGCGTAAGCTCCGAAAAAGCCACCCACACAGGCAAAGGCCAGATGGCGGTACCAGTCGATATTTTTCCGTTTATAAAGAGGCATGACAGTTTCCTCCGTGCAAAGCTACCCATCAGTATAACATACTTTCTCTGGGGGGCAATGGTGAAAACGACGAAAAAACGCAAAAAATACCGTTGACAACGACGAAAGATGTGGTAAAATAAGGGCAACATTGCGATACGGTCATGAGGAAACGAGTCCGGTCATGCCACTCAGAGCGAGAAGGGGACGGTGCAAGCCCTTCGGGAACGGCAGGCGGGACAGCCACTTCCGAGCCTGCGGCGACGAGCCGCACGCTTCGTCCCCGTTACCGGACGGACTGAGATGACGGCACAGCCGTCAAATTAGGGTGGTACCGTGAAGCATCGCTTCGCCCCTATGTGGGGCGGGGCGTTTTTGTTTTTTGGAGGTGAGACATGGGTTATCACATCATCGACATGACGTCCGATCCCCGGTGCGGCCAGTTCGCCTACTTCCGGCAGATGGCCTATCCCTTCGCTGGGATCACGGCGGAGATCGACATTACGGACTTTATGGCCTGTAAGGGACAGCGGCCCTTCTTCCTCAGCTTTCTCTACGCGGTGACGCGGGCCGCCAACGCCGTGCCCCAGCTGCGCCGCCGTATCCTGGAGGACGGCACAGTGGTGGAGTTCGACTGGTGCCCACCCTCCTACACCGCCATGAAGCCCGACGGCGTGTACGTCTACTGCACGGTGGAGGGCGACCTGCCCTATGATGCTTTCATCGCCCTGGGTCAGTGCCGCCAGCGGGAGGTGCTGGAGCGGGGCACGCTCACCGAGGACGGTGATGCGCGCAGCTTTTTCTTCGTGTCCAGTCTGCCGTGGCTCCACTACTCCCAGCTGGAGCACCCCATGGTGAGCCCTGACGACAGCAACCCCCGCATCAGCTGGGGCAAGTACGTCACGGCAAATGGCCGCACGACCCTGCCGGTGTCGCTGTTCGTCAACCACGCGCTGGCCGACGGCCTGCATATCTCCCGGTTCTTCCGGAATCTGGAGACGGAGCTGGCAGCGCTGGCGGAAAACTGGTGCGAGGACAACACACCAAAGGCTCCCCTTGTTGCAAGGGGAGCTGTCGGCGAAGCCGACTGAGGGGATAATACGATAATTGACAATCCCTCCGTCAACGCTTCGCGTTGACACCTCCCTTTACACAAGGGAGGCTTTGACAGCGGCAGAAGAAACAAAATCAAAAATTTATCATAAAAGGAGCGAAATACTATGAGCCATCCCTATCACGGTCTGAATGAGCTGCGGGAAATGTTCCTGAAGTTCTTCGAGACGAAAGGCCATCTGCGCCTGCCCAGCTTTTCGCTGGTGCCCCAGAACGACAAATCCATCCTGCTGATCAACGCCGGCATGACCCCCATGAAGCCCTGGTTCAAGGGCGAGGAGGAACCCCCCTGCCACCGCGTCTGCACCTGCCAGAAGTGCATCCGCACCGGCGATATCGACAACGTGGGCCACACCGCCCGCCACGGCACCTATTTCGAGATGCTGGGCAACTTCTCCTTCGGCGATTACTTCAAGCATGAGGCCATCGCGTGGAGCTGGGAGTTCCTGACCAGCCCCGAATGGGTGGGTCTGGAGCCTGACCGCCTGTACCCCTCCGTCTATCAGGACGATGACGAGGCGTGGAACATCTGGCACGACGAGATCGGCATCCCCGCCGAGAAGATCTTCCGCTTCGGCAAGGAGGACAACTTCTGGGAGCACGGCTCCGGCCCCTGCGGTCCCTGCTCTGAAATTTACTATGACCGCGGCGAAAAGTACGGCTGCGGCAAGCCCGGCTGCACCGTCGGCTGTGACTGCGACCGCTATATGGAGGTCTGGAACGTTGTTTTCTCTCAGTTCGACAACGACGGCCACGACCACTACACCGAGCTCAAGCAGAAGAACATCGACACCGGCATGGGTCTTGAGCGCTTGGCCGTTGTGTGCCAGGACGTTGATTCGCTCTTCGACGTCGACACGGTGATGAACATCACGAACAAGGTCACGGAGATCACCGGCGCGAGCTACGGCCAGAGCCGCGAGAAGGACGTGTCCCTGCGCGTCATCACCGACCACATCCGCTCGGCTTCCTTTATGATCTGCGACGGCGTGCTGCCCAGCAACGAGGGCCGCGGCTACGTGCTGCGCCGCCTGCTGAGAAGAGCCGCCCGCCACGGCAAGCTGCTTGGCGTCAACCGTCCGTTCCTCTATGAGGTCGTGGACACGGTCGTGCACGAGAACGAAGGCCATTATCCCGAGCTGCGCGAGCGTCAGGCCTATATCACCAAGGTCATCCGCACCGAGGAGGAGAACTTTGCCAAGACCATCGACGGCGGCATGAAGATCTTCACCGAGCTTCTGAACGCCCACAAGGAGAAGGGTGAGACCGTCTTCTCCGGCGCGGACGCGTTCAAGCTGTACGACACCTACGGCTTCCCCATCGACCTGACGGTCGAGATGGTCGAGGACGAGGGCATGACGCTCGACCGCAAGGCCTTTGACCACGAGATGCAGGAGCAGAAGACCCGCGCCCGCGAGGCGCGCAAGGCGCTCGGCGACCTCGGCTGGGCGGGCATCGAGTTCGGCAAGGAGATCCCCGAGACGGAGTTCGTCGGCTATGACCGGCTGGAGGCCGACGGCAAGATCGTCGCGCTGATCGCGAACGAGGAGCTTTGCGGCTCCGTCAGCGAGGGCATGGAGGCCATTGTCGTCCTCGACCGCAGCCCGATGTACGCCGAGATGGGCGGTCAGGTGGGCGACCGGGGCGTGATCGCAACGAAAAACGGCGAATTCACCGTCAACGACGTCCAGAAGAACAAGGGCGGAAAATATATGCACTACGGCGTGATGAAGTCCGGCGCGCTGGAGCTTGGCCAGAGCGTGCACGCCTCCGTCGACGCCGAGCGCCGCCGCGCGATCAGCCGCGCGCACTCCGCAACGCATCTGCTGCAGGCCGCGCTTGAGCGCGTGCTCGGCGACCACTGCCATCAGGCCGGTTCGCTGGTCGAGCCGGATCATCTGCGCTTTGACTTTACGCATTTCTCGGCCGTGACGCCCGAGGAGCTGGCGAAGGTGTCGTCCGCCGTGATGGATATGGTCTTGCAGGGCGTGGACATCACGACGCAGGTGCTCCCGATCGCCGAGGCACAAAAGCTCGGCGCAACGGCACTCTTCGGCGAAAAATACGGCGAGACCGTGCGCGTGGTCAGAATGGGCGAGTATTCGCTCGAATTCTGCGGCGGCACGCATCTGGACAATACCGCAAAGGTCGGCCCGTTCCGCATCATGGGCGAGGCGTCCGTGGCCTCCGGCGTGCGACGCATTGAGGCCTACACCGGCAAGCGCGTGATCGAGCAGATGGACGAGATGAACCGCGTCCTGCTCAAGGCGTCGGAGGTGCTCAAGACCTCCCCGAAGGAGCTGATCGACCGTGCGGCGAACATGATGAACGAGATGAGGGAAATGAAGCAGCGTGTCGACCAGATGAAGGACAAGCTCTTCAGCGGCGAGATCGAGCGCTTCCTGTTCTCGGCGAAGAACGTCGAGGGGCTCAAGGTGCTCACGACGGTGCGCAACGACGTCACGCCGAACGACCTTCGCAAGATGGGCGACCAGATCCGCGATCGCGAGCCGAACGCCGTGGCGATCATCGCCGGAACGCAGGGCGACAAAATCAGCATTCTGGCGGTCTGCGGCAAGCACGCCGTCGAGCGCGGCGTCAAGGCCGGCGCGCTGGTCAAGGAGGTCTGCACGGCCTGCGGCGGCAGCGGCGGCGGCAAGCCCGACTCTGCAATGGGCGGCGGCAAGGATATCCTCAAGCTGGACAATGCGCTGGCGCTGGTCGACGAGTTCGTCGCGGCGCACGTGAATCAATAAAAGAAGGAGAACGAGCATGGACGACTGCATTTTCTGCAAGATCATCGCCGGGGAGATCCCGACCAAGAAAATATATGAGGACGAGCAGTGCCTTGCGTTCTATGACATCGCGCCGCTGGCGCCGCAGCATTTCCTGGTCGTTCCCAAGCAGCATATCGCCGCGGCCAACCGCATCAAGCCGGAAAACGAGGCCGTTGTCGGGCATATTTTCAGCGTGATCGCCAATCTGGTCAGCGTGATGGGCTTCTCCGACGGCTACCGCGTCGTGACAAACTGCGGCGCGGACGCCGGTCAGACGGTGCAGCATCTGCATTTCCACGTTCTGGGCGGCAAGCAGCTCGGAAGCTTCAACTGAGCCTCACTTTTCAAGATCAATAAGAGGGGAGCGCGGTACTGTGCGGAAGCTGGCGATTTTTTCGTTTGCGTTTGCGGCGGCAGCGGCAGCCTATGTCTGGCTGCTGCCCCGTCCGCTTGCGCTGCTGCTCAGCGCGGCGCTGGGGCTCTCCGTTTTGCTGCTCCGCCTGAGCGGAAAAGACCGACTCCGGGCGGTGCGCATCGGCGCGCTCGGCGTGGCCCTTGCGCTGCTCTGGTGCCGGGGCTATGAGGCGCTGCGTATCGCGCCGCTCCGGAGCTACGTCGGGCTGCAGCGCGCGGTCACGCTGACCGTCTCGGACTATCCCGAGGCACGCGACGACGGCTTCCGCGTCGAGGCGCGGCTCGGGCACGGCCGCGTGATGCTCTATCTGCGCGGAGAGGACTGCACGCTTCGCCCCGGCGACCGCGTGTCGCTGGCGGCCGAGGTGAAGGGCGTCTCCGGCGCGGATGGGACGGATAACCTGTCCTTTCAGGCGCGGGAGATCTCGCTTCTGGTGTTCCCGAAGGGGGAGCTTTCCGTGCAGCAGGCCGAGCGCCTGCCCGTCTGGGCCTATCCCAAGGCGGCGGCGCACGCCCTGCGCGAGGTCATTTCCGACATTTTTCCGCAGGACACGGCCGGGTTTGCCCGCGCGCTCGTCACGGGCGACAAGAGCCAGATGGACTTTGCCGAGCGGAACCGACTGGCGATCACGGGCATTTCGCACACGGTCGCCGTCTCCGGCCTGCACGTTTCGCTGCTCGTCGGCGTGCTCATGGCGCTCTGCCTGCGGCGCAGACGGCTTGCGGCAGCGGTCGCGATCCCGTGTATGCTCCTTTTTGCGGCGATGCTCGGCTTTTCGCCGTCCGTCACGCGGGCAGTGGTCATGGAGACGATGCTTCTGCTCGCGCCGCTTCTGAACCGCGAGAACGACCCGCCGACGGCGCTGGGCTTCGCCCTGCTGGTGCTGCTGCTGGCCAATCCGTGGGCGATTGCCTCGCTCTCGCTTCAGCTTTCGTTCTTGTCCATCGCGGGCATTTCGTGCTTCAACCTGCCGCTCGGGCGGAGGATCGGCGCGCTTTTGCAGCCCACAACGCGCGTCGGCGGGGCGCTCTGGCGCTTCGTGGCGGCGTCCTGCTCCACGACACTCAGCGCGATCGTGTTCACGACGCCGGTCGTCGCGCTGCGGCTCGGAACGCTTTCTCTGGTCGCGCCGCTGACCAACCTGCTGACGCTGCAAATTGTGAGCGTCGGCTTCTGCGGGGCGATCCTCTCCGCACTTCTGGGGCTGATCTGCAGGCCGCTCGGCGCCGCGCTGGCGTGGCTCGATGCATGGCCGCTGCGCTGGGTGCAGCGCGTGGCGGAGCTGCTGAGCCGTCTGCCGTATGCGGCGGTCTACACGAACAGCCGTTATATCTGCCTCTGGCTGGCGGCGGCCTACCTGGGCTTCGGCGTCTATCTGTTTCTGCGGTGGAGGAACAAGCCGCGCAGTCTGCGCGCTCTGGCGGCTCTGACCGCCCTTACGCTGCTGATCGCGGTCGCGTTCGGAGCGCTCCCGGAGACGCAGAGCGCCGGTGCGACGGTTTTCGACGTTGGGCAGGGGCAGTGCATCCTGCTCAGTGCCGGGGAGCGGCGCTATCTGGTCGACTGCGGCGGCGACGACGGTGCGCAGAACGGCGAGGACGTGGCGCGTTCTCTGCTCACGCAGGGCATCCGGACGATCGATGCGCTCATCCTGACGCATTATGACTCCGACCATACCTGCGGCACGGCGCAGCTCCTGCAGCGCGTCACCGTGGCGTGCATCTACGCGCCCGCAGAGGCCGACGATGCGAACAATCAGGCGGAGCTGCTTTTGCTTGCACAGGAATACGGCATCGCCTTTCACTTTGTGACCGAGGACGAGCGCCTTGCCCTGACCGGCGGCGCGCTGCAGCTTTACGCCCCGACGGGCAGCGGCGCGGATAACGACGGACTGGCGGTGCTGCTGTCCGTTGACACCTATGACATTCTGATCACGGGAGACATGGATCTGAAGGCGGAGCATCGTCTGCTGGAAACCCACGCCCTGCCGGATATTGAGGTTTTGGTTGCCGGACACCACGGCTCCAAATACGCCACCGGGGAGGAGCTTCTGACCGCACTGCGGCCGGAGACGGTGCTCATCTCCGTCGGAGAAAATTCCTATGGACATCCCACACAGGAGACGCTTGACCGCATTGCCGCGATCGGCGCGGCGGTCTATCGCACCGATCAGGTGGGGAATATTTCCGTTTCGAGGTAACGAACATGGCAAAAAAACCAGCCGAGACATCGGCCGGCCTTCAACAGCTCAAAACCGATCTGAAGCAGAGGCGGCTCGGCCGCTGCTATGTATCGTAGGACAGGGCTTCCAGTTCTGAGAG
>OGXM01001611.1_pt1 | contig 12063 bp, 8 predicted proteins | sample 1576271 | NCBI WGS metagenome assembly OGXM01 (sample SAMEA3541579, study PRJEB24748) | human gut metagenome | biome: human gut; feature: human-associated habitat; material: faeces | place: China | collected 2012 | reverse complement strand
GTAATGCGCACAACGCAGGAAAGCCTTAAAACTGTGCCGCAGAGCTACCGTGAAGGCGCGTTCGGCCTTGGCGCGGGCAAATGGCGCGTAATACGCACGGTGGTGCTGCCGGGCTGCGTAGACGGCGTTATAACCAGCTGCATACTGTCTGTCGGCCGAATACTCGGCGAATCGGCTGCGCTGCTTTTCACGGCGGGCATAGCGCACGCGGTGAACGGCTTCTTCATGGGGCTTAAAAGCTCCGGCGCGATGCTTACGGTAGCGCTGTATATTTATGCAAAGGAGCGCGGCGAATTCGGCGTTGCGTTTGCGATAGCGGCAATACTTATGCTGCTGACGCTGATAATAAACCTGAGCGCGGAAGCGGTTGCAAGAAGCTTTAAGAAAAAAAGGCAGATATAGTAAGCGCATGGAAGGGAGAGAGAATATGGAAGCCAATGAAAAGAGCATTTTGAGCGTGAAAGAGCTTTGCCTATGGTACGGCAATCATCAGGCGCTGAAAAATATAAACATAGATATACCTAAAAACAGCATAACGGCGCTGATAGGCCCGTCCGGCTGCGGCAAGTCCACGTTCCTTAAAACGCTTGACCGCATGAATGACCTGATACCGGACGTTAAGATAACGGGCAGCGTTGAATACAAGGGGGAGGACATATTCGCGCCGGGCGTTGACGTGAGCGAACTGAGGCGGCAGATAGGCATGGTGTTCCAAAAGCCTAATCCGTTCCCCATGAGCATATATGACAACATTGCCTACGGCCCGCGCACCCACGGCATAAGGAACAGGGCCAAGCTGGACGACATTGTTGAAAAGTCCCTGCGCGGCGCGGCAATATGGGACGAGGTAAAGGACAGGCTGAGGAAGAACGCGCTTGGCCTTTCCGGCGGGCAGCAGCAGCGCCTTTGCATAGCGCGTGCGCTGGCGGTGGAGCCGGACGTGCTGCTGATGGACGAGCCCACGAGCGCGCTGGACCCCATATCAACATCAAAAATAGAAGAACTGGCCATGCAGCTTAAGGAGCAATACACAATAGTCATTGTTACACACAACATGCAGCAGGCCGTAAGAATATCGGACAACACGGCGTTTTTCCTGCTGGGCGAGCTTGTTGAATACGGCAAGACGGAGGAGATGTTCTCCCAGCCCACGGATAAGCGCACAGAGGATTATATTACAGGGAGGTTCGGATAATGAGAAGCCGGTTTGACAATCAGCTTGCGGAGCTGAACAGGGAACTGATAGAGATGGGCGCAATGTGCGAAGAATCCATAGGCATGGCGCTGAAGGCGCTTATGGAAGGCGACAAGGCGCTTGCGAAAAAGGTTGCCGGGCTTGACGTGGCGATAGACCAGAAGGAGCGCAGCATAGAATCCATGTGCCTGAAGCTTTTGCTCCAGCAGCAGCCCGTGGCGCGCGATTTAAGGCAGATATCCGCCGCGCTTAAGATGATAACCGACATGGAGCGCATAGGCGACCAGGCGGAGGACATTGCGGAGATAATAACCTATCTTAGCGACAGGAGCGCCGCCAACGAGCAGCTTATGCGCGAAATGGCGAACGCGGCAATAAAAATGGTTACGGATAGTGTGGACGCATATGTAAAACATGATACAATAATGGCGGAGAAGGTCATTGCCGCGGACGATGTTGTTGATGCGTATTTCGACAGGGTGAAGCGTCAGCTCATCGAAAGAATAGCGGCCGACCCTGCGGACGGCGAATATGCGCTGGACCTATTGATGATAGCCAAGTATTTTGAGCGCATTGCCGACCATGCGGTGAACATTGCCGAATGGGTCATATTCTCCGTAACGGGAGTGCATAAGGAGGACTAAAGTGCATGATATGGTGCGTGGAGGACGACGCAAGCATTCGGGACATAGAGGTGTACGCGCTGAACTCAGCCGGCTTTGCGGCAAAGGGCTTTGAGGACGGCAGCAGCTTCTATGCCGCGATAACGGGCGAAAAGGATAAGCCGCAGCTTATAGTGCTGGACGTTATGCTGCCCGGCATTGACGGAATAGAGCTGCTAAGGCGCATCCGTGCGAACGCCGCACTGAAGCAGATACCCATAGTCATGGCCACGGCCAAGGGCAGCGAATACGACAAGATACAAGGGCTTGACCTTGGCGCGGATTATTATTTGACCAAGCCCTTCGGCGTGATGGAGCTTATATCCTGCGTGAAGGCGGTGCTTAGGCGATGCGGCGCGGCAAAGGAAGCGGACACGCTTTGCGCCTGCGGCATAAGCATGAACACGGCTGAGCATACCGTGAGCGCAGACGGGGAACGAATAACGCTGACATACAAGGAATATGAGCTGCTGAAGCTGTTCCTTTCCCATATGGGCACGGCGTTCACAAGGGAGCAGCTTATGGAGCTTATTTGGGGAACGGACTACATGGGCGAAACGCGCACCATAGATATGCATATACGCACGCTGCGCCAAAAGCTTGGCAAATGCGGCGAAAGCATCAAAACCGTAAGAAACGTTGGCTACCGGATGGAGGAATGGCAATGACGAAAAGAATATTCAGGGCTATAATGCTTGTTGCGGGCATAATACTGCTCTCAAGCCTGCTGATAATAATGGACTGCTTATACGAATACTTTGCAAGCCTGCAGGAAAACGAGCTGAAGGATCAGCTGAGCCTTGCGGCGGCGGGCGTTGAGCAGGGCGGGGAGGATTACCTTGCCCGCGTGAAGAGCGAAAGATACAGGCTGACATGGATAGCGCCCGACGGCACGGTGAAATACGACAGCGGCAGCGATGCAGGCGCGCTGGACAACCACGCCGAGCGCCAAGAGGTACAGCAGGCTATGGCGGATGGCGAGGGCCAAAGCACGCGCTATTCGGCAACGCTTATGCAAAAGACGATGTATTACGCAAAGCGGCTTGACGACGGCAGCGTAATAAGAATATCCGTAAGCCGGGCGACAATCGCCACGCTGGCGCTGGGCATGCTGAGGCCTGTGGTGATAATAGTGCTGGCGGCGCTTGTACTGGCGATAGTTATGGCGAACAGGCTGGCGCAGAGAATAGTTGCGCCGCTGAACGCGCTGGACCTTGACAATCCGCTGGACAACGACGCATACGAGGAGATAGCCCCGCTGCTGAGCCGCATAAACCGCCAGCATATGCAGATAAATGCGCAGATGCGCGCGCTGGACAAGAAGAAGGACGAGTTCAACGCCATAACCCGCAGCATGAACGAAGGACTTGTGCTGCTGGATGAAAAGGGGAGCATAATAAGCATAAATCCCGCGGCAAGGCAGCTATTCAACGCGGAAGAAAACTGCGCGGGCCACGATTTTATTACGGTGGACAGGAACCCCAAGCTGAGCGAGGCCATACACGCCGCATACGATGGCGGCCGCGGCGAGACGAGCATGAGCCGCGGCGGCAAGGTATATCAGCTTGACGTGAGCCGCATAGAATCCGACGGAAAGACAATAGGCGCGGTAATACTCGGCTTTGACATAACCGAAAAGCAGAATGCGGACGCCATGCGCCGCGAGTTCACGGCAAACGTTTCGCACGAACTGAAAACACCGTTACAGGGCATTATAGGCAGCGCGGAGCTGATAGAAAACGGCATGGTGAAGGCGGAGGATATGCCCCGCTTTGTGGGCCACATTCGGCAGGAGGCGCAGCGCCTCGTTACGCTGATAGGCGACATAATAAGGCTGAGCCAGCTTGACGAAGGCTGCGACATGCCTACGGAGCGCGTTGACCTGAAGGCGGTTGCGGCGGAGGCTGCAAGCGACCTGCGCACGGAGGCGGAGGAAAAGCGGGTTTCCGTGAGCGTACAGGGCGACAGCGTATATTTGACGGGCGTAAGGCGGCTGCTGTATGAGATTATTTACAACCTGTGCGACAATGCCGTTAAGTACAACCGCGACGGCGGCAGCGTAAGCATAACCGTGGGCGAAAAGGACGGCCTTGCAACCGTTACCGTTGCGGATACGGGCATCGGCATACCCGAAGAGCACCAAGCCCGCGTGTTTGAACGGTTCTACCGCGTGGATAAGTCCCACTCCAAGGAGAGCGGCGGCACCGGCCTTGGCCTATCCATAGTCAAGCACGCGGTAATGTATCACCACGGCAGCATAAGGCTTGAATCCGTCCCGAACGTGGGCACGACAGTAACCGTTTCGCTGCCCGCGTAAAGCTGTTTTTTATATGCAAAGAGTCTCCCGTGCGCGGGCGGCTCTTTTTTAACAAAAAATTCACCGTTTTTCGTTTCCGCTCTTGCTTTTTCTTTCGTTAAGGGATACAATATATCCTGTATAATACTAAAATTATGCGGTATGGACCGACATTTTTTAGGAGGAAGGAAACATATGAGAAATCAAGTGTTCAAGAAGCTGTTTTCCGTGCTGCTTGCGCTGATAATGGTGGCAGGTCTGCTGCCCGCGTCAGTGCTGGCGGAGGGGGAAGGCAATGCGGATTCTACGCCCGCGCCTACGGAAGCAGTGCAACCGACGGAATCGGCTGAACCCACCGCGCCGACCGAGACGGAGACTCCCGAAGTCACCGAAGTTCCCGCGCCCACGCCCGAGAACCCCGCGGCCACGGTAGAGCCCACGCAGGGCGAGCCCACTGCCGAGCCCACGGATGAGGGGATTATGCCGGCGAACGTGATGCCCGTGCAGGCGAATGTGGAACTTCAATATCGTATAGTACATCTGGACTGCGGTCGCAAGTATTTCAGCAAAGACTGGATTATTGCACTGATGTATGAAGCGAAGGCGGCCGGATATAATCAGGTTCAGCTTGCGTTCGGAAATAAAGGTCTGCGCTTCCTGCTTGATGATATGTCTGTGAATACTTATGAAAAACAGGCAGTTACAGATGCAATTAAGGAAGGCAACAAGGCATATTACAATGCGGGCGAAAAGAACGAGTTGACCGAAGCCGAAATGGACGAGATTTTAGCGGTCGCAAAAAAAATCGGCATTGAAATCGTTCCTCTTTTCAATACGCCTTTCCATATGGAAGCCGTTATTACGGCAATGGGACAGCTTAATATTCAAGATGCATATTATGGCAACAATAAAGCTTGCCTGAACCTTAGCAACGATTATGCTACTGCATTCGTAAAGGCGCTTATGCAGAAGTATATTACCTATTTCCAAGGTAATGGCTGCAAATACTTCAACTTCGGCGCAGATGAATATGTCGGCGGATGGAATAATACTTTCTACAGCTATGCCAACGATGTTGCAAAGATGATTTCCGAAGCTGGTATGACTGCACGGGCATTTAACGATAGTTTTAGATATAATAGTAACACTTATATATCTAACGAATATCTGAAAGATGTTTGTTACTGGTATACTGGGTACAGTGGAAACCTGTATTCCGGCGCAAAGACCATAGCAGATAGCGGCTACAATCTAATTAACACTAATAAAGATTATTACTATGTGTTGGATTCCAGCAAGAGTAGCGAGTATAAACTCTCTTCCGGAAACTATAATAACGGAAATAACTCCTGGGAAAACTACGCTGGAGGATTTAGCAATACCACATATAATAATTGGAATACCGCAGTAGGCAATGGTAATTATACAGCTACACCTGCGGGTTCTATGTTCTGTATTTGGTGTGATGAGCCTGGGCAGGGAACTGAAACCGAAGTTGCGCAGCAAATTCGCATGATACTGCGCGTTATTGGCGCGCGCATGCAGAATAAAAACGACTATTCCGCTTCTGATGTGCATGTTGAGGGCGGGTTTAAGGCTGATGGAACAATAAATGTTCCCACCACCACCGTAGGCAATGCTACTACCGCCGATAGCGATACCGTTCGCGTAACCGGCCCCAACCTTGCGGCGCTGAAGTGTGAGACTGCAACGGTTACGATACAGGGTGCTGCTGAGGGGAAGATAGCGGCCTATAATGTGACCCCTTCGACCGCGGATTCTAATTATACCGAAAAGGCCGAGGTTCGCATAAAGATACCCGCAGAATGGGATAGCAGCAAGGTTATCGCGTTCATCGTGGAAAACGATGGCACTGTTAAGGATATCACAGGCAAGACCGAGGATGGCTGGTATGTGTTTACCGCGCCGCACTTCTCCGTAATGGGCATATATGAGAAGGCCGCAACGACAGGGGTTGGCGGAACGATAACGATTGTAGAAGGGAAAGAGGAAGTCCTGACCGTTGATGGTAAATTGGCCGAAAACGAAATTGGCGATCCTGCGGATACGGCTGTTGCAACTAAAACAAGTGTAAAGTACGACACTAAGCCCGGTGAAGGAACCCAGTTTACACTTGGCAACAAGATAACAACCGGCGAAGGTGTTATATCCGATGGCAATGGCAACTACTTGGTTGTGTCGGACACAGGTTCGATTAGTAATACGACAGAAATAGCCAATGCTACGGTGTTTACTGTTACATCTTCATCAGGGTATTGGACTACTACTTATACTATTCAGGTCAAAGACAAAAGCCAGTATTTGACAATAAATAACAATAATAAGCTGGCAATCCAGAATTCATCTTCGTCGTGGTACTATTATGATGGATATGGTTTTTACCAGCAAAAAAGCTGGGACTACTACTACTTGAAGTTTAATAATGGCTGGACTGCAAGTACTGGGAACGGCACAAGCGGCTATTTGTATGAGCGTAAAGGAAACGCAATCCTTGATGATATTACAAAAATAACCTTTAAGGGCCTTAAGGAAGGCATAACTACGGTGACAGTTGCCGGAGTGGAGTATACCATAGAGGTTAAGGCCGCTGACCTTGAGAATGTGGTACTGCCCATCAACCTGTGGATAACCAACACGGGCGTTGTGCCGACCAATTGGAGTAATGATGCCCCTGCGGAGTTTTCATATGACGATACTGCAGGCAACAGGCGCAGTATATATACTCTTAAAGCATCGCACTCCACGGTGAACAGCCCTAACGGAATAAGCTTGAGCAGCATATTACCTCAAGTAACCGGTACAGCAAAAAGCTGGGACAACGATACATACAATGTAACTTACTGGAAAAGCGCATACCATACGGCAGAAAACAGGCAGTCTACCGATGGCTGGACGAATTATTCCCACAAAGGAACCAAATTTGAATATATCAGGTTCTATGAGGGCAGTTGGGCTTATTCCGTAGATGGCATTACATGGGTAAATATTGAAAATGTCGGCGCAGGAGCAACCGACACAGATAAGAATCAAGTATGTATATGGTATCGCCAGGTGACCACGGTTACAAGCGAGGTTACTACGGAAATAGTTGACTGGGGTCCGATAAAATATGGTGCGAATCAATGTCTGCTTGATTTCGCGGTAAAATACGACGGTACTTCAGATAGAATACCGAATAGTTTCCCAGTAACGGGTAAGACCATTGGGTTCGATTGCCCGACTAATCAACCTGTACCGCTCGGCAATGGTTATGTTGTGCAGGATACCGATGGTACTTATTATCGTACTGTTTATGGTATTGCCGGTGTAGAAACCGCGGAATATGAGGTTTACATGATAACGGTTACGCCGACAAGCGATACACATACTGACTATGTTACCAAGGGTACTAAGCCAACTGAATTGAATTATGGTGGTACTGAAAAAATAGCGTGGGCCAAGACTGAGGCCGATGCCAACAGCACCGAGCTTAACAAAATGCCCAATGTGAAATACGGTGGCGAGCCGTTCCTCGAATCCGTTAAGATATATCAGTATCAGGGCTTGTTGGTAACGTATTATTTGCGCGCCAAGCAAACCCCTGATAGCTTGACGGTGCATTACGCAATACAAGGCAGCGAAACGGCGTTCTATGAATACAACATAGCCGTTGACCGAGGCACAACCTTTGATTCCGGTATAGCTCTTGATCACAGTCAGGATCCTTATGTTGGCGGGCCGCTGCTTAACGGAAGGGTGACAAACAGCAACGGCGAAACTATAACTGTATCTTCGAACCTTGCCACGCTGCAGGGCCTTGAACCGCAGTATCGCTATTCCAAGTATAAAGTCGAAGAAAGCAAGCTTAAAGATACAAAGAATATATGGATATACTATACGTTCACACGCGAGCACACGTATGTTATCGATTTCGGCCTGCCGCTGAAGATTAAGTTTAGCGACTTTGGCGTAACGGATGATGAAGCCATAGATACAGTGTCTCTTTGGGAAAAAGAGATAGTACTCGAAAACAAAGGACTGTATGGCACGGCCGAGGTTATTACGGGAAGCACCGAGGGTAAGTACGTCCTGTACACACTGGATAAGCCGCTTGACAAGAACATAACCATACCGCTGTATGTAAAGTTTAATCAAAGAGGTGATAACGACAAACCGCAGCTGTTCACCGCTAACATCATCCCCGCCACGAACGTCTACTACGAGGACAGCTTTGCGAAGTTTACCAGCGGCAGCGGCGCGGCAAAGGGCGCAACGTGGACGATAGTTAATAACAACGGCGGCACGCTTGACGAACAGCAGCAGAAAAATAGTTATACCAACCAAGCCCTCGAAGCGCTTGGCGAAAAGACGAACCACAAAGTCTACGGCTACGACCCTGCCTACGACAAATGCACCATGTTCTCCATGGGCAGCGCGCGCAAGGTGACCGTGACAAGTGCCATGGTGGAAGGCTGGAACGATACCTCCGCTTGGCCGACGGCGCAGTTTACCTTCAAGGGCACCGGGTTTGATATCATCAGCTTGACGGATAATACGTCGGGTGCGATATTTGTGGATGTGTATAAGGGCAAAGAAGCCACGGGCAATAGATTCAAGAGCTATATGGTTGATAACTATTATGGCTATAAGTATGAGAATGGCGCATGGGTTGTTGATAAAAATGCGAGCAATGCGCTTTACCAGATACCCGTTATGCGTATGCGCGACCTTGGATACGGTGAATATACTGCGGTTGTGACTGTATTTTATGACAGGGCATTTGACCATGCGGATAAAAGATCCTATAGCTTCTGGCTTGACGCCGTGCGTGTGTACGACCCGATGGGCGAGAGCGTGAATACTGGAGAAACTTATAAAACAGACGGTGAAGCCTATCCGCAGTACATCAAGCTGCGCAGTGAGCTGAAGAAGCTTAACCGCGATGGAACTGCATCTTCTGGTGCGCTGTTCATCGATGGTAAGGAGAACGCTAATATAAGCGAATATGCCAACTATGGCCCGAACAACGAGGTGTATCTTGCCAAAGGTCAGGCGATAACGTTTAAGCTTGAGGACGATTTGAGCAAGATAGCTACTGTGCAGATTGGTGCGAAAGCTCCGATGAGTGGGGGTACTGCAAAACTCAGTGTCAATCGTACTGGGGTTGTGGAAAAGGAACTGAGTAGCGCTACCGAGATGTATTATGATATTTCGGCGGTAAAGGACGGAAGTAATGTAACCATAACCAATACCGGCGAGGCAATACTCTCGCTGACCAACCTGAAGATAACCTACACGGAAAAAGGCAGCGTAAAACTTGGCGCGATGAATGCCGAAGAACAGGCTGCATCCGTAATGGCGGTTCGTGCGCTGTTTGCGCCCGCGCCGGTAGAGCCGGAGCCCGAGCCGGAGCCTGAAAAGACATTTGAGCCGGAGCGGTTCGAGGCAAGCTGGAGCAGGAACGTTATGCAGGGCAGGAAGGCCACGCTTACCGTCAAGACTTCCGAGGACGTGGAAGCCATTACCGTGGACGGCCAGACCATAAGGAGCTACCGCACCCGTACCGAGCGCGTGGGCTTCGGCCGCCGCGCGAAGCGCATAACGTACAGGGAGTTCACTTACAGCATGGTGGCTCAGGAATCCGCGGACTTCAGCGTGACCGCCATCAATGCGGAAGGCACCGAGAGCGAAGCCATCACCGCGCGGCTTACCGTTAAGACCCGTCCCAACAGCTTGCGCGACATGTGGGATTGGTTCAAGGGTTGGTTTTAATGAAAGGGGGGAAGAGCATGAAAAAACAATATGTTAAGCCCGAATTGTACTTCGAGGATTTTGAGTTGAGTGCAAATATTGCAACACTCTGCGGAATAGGTGTAGGCCATGCAGATACAAGCTGCGGTTATAAGGTAGCAGGTGGACGAACGATATTTGCCGGATCTATCTGCGATACATCAGCCATAAGTCCTGATGGCGAAGATACATACTGCTACCATAACCCAAATGACTCCAGTAGGCTTTTTGCTTCCTAACCAACCAGACACGAGTACGAGTGCCCTGCCCGCATAGGGCGGGGCGCTTTTTGACGGAAAGGAGTATGCCATGAAAAAAACTGCAATTATACTGCTTGCGCTTGCGCTGGCGGCGCTTATGCTTGCGGGCTGCACGGGAGGCGGGGACGACCTAAGCGACGCGGTGGAGATACCGCCCGAAACCACGCCCGCGGCAAGCAGCGGCGGCGACATGCAAAACGATAACGCTGCGCAAAACGGCGGCAGCAGCGGCAATACCGCCGAATACGGGCTGGAAATAAAGGGCATAAGCAAATACGCGGGGCTGTTTGTTGAGGACGGAACGGACGAAACCGTGTCCGACGTATGCGCCGTAACGGTGCGCAACAATGCGGAAAAAACGGTGCAGTATGCGCATTTGACCGTTACCATAGGCGAAACGGCATATGAGTTTGACGTAACCACCCTGCCGCCCGATGCGGAGGCTCAGCTCCTTGAGCTCAGCCGCCAGCCCATGCCCGAAAGCACGGATGGCTACACGGCCTTGGTAACTATGTATGCCGCGTTCGACGCCGAGCCGGGCATGAATGCTGACGCGCTGGAGATAACCACGCAGGATACGGCAATCACCGTAAAGAACATTTCCGGTAAGGACATGGGGCAGGTTTATGTATACTATAAGGTGGCGTATGGAGAGCTGTACCTTGGCGGCATAACTTACCGTGTGGGCGTGAACGGCCTTGCCGCAGGGCAAAGCACAACCTGCTACGCCGGACACTATTCAACCGAATACAGCAAGCTGATGTTCGCCACGTATGAACACTGAACGCTTCACCTTCGGCGGGGTAACGCTTGAAGTGCGCGGGCAGGACGCATGGACGGTATCCAAGGCCAGCGCCCGCTTCCATGCGGAGGACGGCGCGGAAACGAACCATGTCATATCCGTGGAATACAGCCCAACCCCGCCGCCCGTGCCCGACCATGCCGTGAAAAACGGCCCGGTGAGCCGCTGGCGCGAAGGGGATGCGCTGCATACACTCAGGGTATACGGTGCGGCGCAGTTTTCGTATGCCGTGCGCACGCAGGGGCAAACGCGCCTTGTGTTCGGCGAAGGCTACCGCAGCACAATGTATTCACAGGCAATACTTGAATCCGCCGATATGTTCGATATTCTGGCGGGCTATGGCCAGCTTGTGCTGCATTCGTCCTATGTGCTGCCGCCAAACGGTAAAGCCGTGCTTTTCAGCGGCCCCAGCGGCATAGGCAAAAGCACGCAAGCCGCGCTGTGGCAGCAGTATGCCGGCGCGGATGTTATAAACGGGGACAGGACGCTCATCCGCACGGGCGATATTACCGCGCACGGCGTGTTCTATTCCGGCACGTCCGGCATATGCAAAAACGTCACCGCGCCGCTCAGGGCTATAGTGCTGCTTGAACAATCGGGCGAAAATACGCTGCGCCGCGCCGGGGCAAAGGAGGCCTTTGCCGCTGTGCTGAGCCAATGCTCATATTATCAATGGGATGCGGAGTCGGCAATAAATATGACGGATTTGGTAGCTGGGCTGGTGCAGCGTGCGGACGTGTATCGGCTTAGCTGCCGCGCGGACGAAGGGGCGGTGCGGCTGCTGCAAAACGAATTATTTGGGGGGCAAAATGGAAAATAACAGCGCAGAACCGCGCCTATCATCATATCTTCATGCAAAGGCCTGCCGGGCGGGAACGCCGCTTGCGGGCAATTTTGAGCTTACGCCGCGGTGTAATTTCAACTGCAAAATGTGCTATGTTCACCTGAGCGAGGCGGAGCAGAAGCGGCGCGGCGCGGAGCTGAGCGCGGACGAATGGCTGAGCATTGCGGAAACGGCGCGCAGCGAGGGTATGCTTTTTCTGCTGCTCACGGGCGGG
>OGXM01001610.1_pt1 | contig 12073 bp, 10 predicted proteins | sample 1576271 | NCBI WGS metagenome assembly OGXM01 (sample SAMEA3541579, study PRJEB24748) | human gut metagenome | biome: human gut; feature: human-associated habitat; material: faeces | place: China | collected 2012 | reverse complement strand
CAGGCTGTGTGGCCAAGACCGACTATACGGCGGGCACCAAGATCAATACCGAGAATGTGACGGTAATCGTCAGCATTGCCGGGGAGCGTGACGATACGCTGGTAGCCCAGACGGGGAAAACAGCAGAAAGCAATTCGGCTTCCCCTGAGGGGGAAGCTGTCACCGAAGGTGACTGATGAGGGGCAGGTTTTCCGTGATACCCCGCTAACGGGTGACCACAGGAACGCCGCCCCTCATCCGGCCCTTCGGGGCCACCTTCCCCCAAGGGGGAAGGCAAAGTAAAACAAAAAGAGCAGCCTCTTGCGAGACTGCTCTTTTTCAGTGCATTTTGGCAATGCCAACGTGGCGAGATTAGTCGCTGACGTAGGGCATCAGAGCCATGTAGCGGGCACGCTTAATGGCAACCGTCAGCTCACGCTGATGGAAAGCGCAGGTACCGGTCACACGGCGGGGAATGATTTTGGCGCGCTCGCTCACGTACTTGCGCAGGCGGGGCAGATCCTTGTAATCAATGTGATCAACGCGGTCAACGCAGAAGGAGCAAACCTTCTTGCGGCCACGATGCATCGGACGAGAAGAACGATCCATAGCCATTGTGGAAACCTCCTTGTTAGAATGATACTTTCGATTTTAGAACGGCAGGTCGCCCTCATCCTCAATCAGTGCAAAGTCATCATTGCTGCCGGCAGAATAGCTCGGCGCAGGATTGGCCTGCACAGCAGGACGGGCGGCGGGGGCTGCCATGGGTGCGCCGTAGCCGGCATCACCCATCGGTGCGGCGTTTGCGGATTTAGGAGCGGCAAAGTTGACGTTGTTGGCCACGATCTCAATCGCGGTGCGGTTGTTGCCGTTCTTGTCCTGATACTGGCGGCTCTGCAAACGGCCGTCAATAGCAATCAGAGAACCCTTCTGGAAATACTTGCAGACAAACTCTGCCGTGCGATCCCAGGCAACAACATCCAGCCAGTCAGCCTGACTCTGGCCGTTGGCGTCGCGGCGTCCGCGGTCGCATGCGATGCGGAACGAAGCGACGTTTTTGCCGGTCGTGGTCTGGCGCAGCTGCGGGTCCGCGGCAAGGCGGCCCATAATAGCAACAACATTCAGCATTGGTTTACTCCTTACTCCTCAACAGCAAGAGTCATGCTGCGAAGAACGCCCTCAGTGATCTTGAAAACGCGGTCCAGCTCAGCCGGGAAATCGGGCTCGCTGGTGAAGCTGATCACCGTGTACACACCCTCGGTCTCATCGTTGATGGGGTAAGCAAGACGCTTCTTGCCCCAATCATCAACAGAATCGATCGTACCATTCGCTGCGATCAGGTTCTTGAACTTGTTGATCAGAGCGTTGGAAGCCTCTTCGTCGAGGTTCGCGGTGGTAACCATCATGGTTTCGTACTTAGCCATATTCTGTGCACCTCCTTTTGGACATTAGGCCTTCTCTTTTAACGGAAAAGACAAGGATAACTGTGTGATTTCACACAGCATCTAATTATAGCAAGTTTCCGGCAGCTTGTCAATGCAAAATTTGCCCTGCAGGGCGCAAATTTGCGGACTTTTTCAAAAAATCTTGTACAATCCGTGAAAATGTCCTATTGCTTTTTCCTGCGGCTTTGCTATAATGGGCTTAATAATGCACAACTCTTGCCTGGTATCGCGGCACTGCAGGGGCGGGCATGGCTTGCCCGCTGCCCCGACTTGCAATATAAAGAAATGGAGCGTTCGTATGAGAATCGTGGTCATCGGCCTTGGCAAAGTCGGCCGTGCCTTGACCGCCCAGCTTACGGCGGAAAACAATGACATTGTCGTTATCGACCAGAACCCTGACCTGATCGAGGATATTGTAAACATCTATGATGTGCGCGGCGTGCCCGGCAACGGCGGCAGCTATGAGGTCCAGAAGGAGGCGTTCGAGGACGGTGCGGATCTTCTGATTGCCACGACCTCCAGCGATGAGATCAACATCCTTGCCTGCCTTGTGGCGAAAAAGCTCGGCACGCAGCACACCATTGCCCGTATCCGCAACCCGGAGTATGAGAAGCAGCTGCGCTTTATGCGCGATGAGCTGGGCCTGTCGATGATCATCAACCCGGAAAAGACCACCGCCCGCGAGATCGCGCGGGTGCTGCGCTTCCCCTCGGCCATCAAGCGCGAGCAGTTCTGCCGCCAGCGGTTTGAGCTGATCGAATACCGCCTGACCGAGGACAACCCGCTGGTCGGCCTGCAGCTGACAGACCTCTACCGCAACATCCGCGTCAAGATCCTGATCTGTGCGGTCGCACGCGGCAGTGAGACGATCATACCCACCGGTGCCTTTACGCTGCAGGCAGGGGATAAGATCTACCTGACCGCCTCGGCCCGGGACCTTGAGTCCTTCTTCCGCCGGCTGAACCTCTTTAAGGAGAAGGCAAACAATGTCATGATCGTCGGCGCAAGCCGGATGGCCTACTACCTCGTCAAGGAGCTGCAGGACATCCAGAAGCGCGTCACCGTCATCGACAGCAATGCGGCCCGCTGCCAGGAAATGAGCGAGAAGTTCCCCGGCGTGCTGGTCATCCACGGGGACGGCGCGGACGCCGAGCTGCTGAGCGAGGAGCGCATCACCGAGATGGACGCCTTTGTGGCGCTGACCGGTCTGGACGAGACGAACATCATTCTGGCAATGTATGCCTCCCAGATGAACTCCTGCAAGGTGGTGGCAAAGATCAACCGCAGCTCCTTTGCAGATCTGGCCACAGCCAAGGGCATGGTGGACAGTGTGGTCTCCACGGCATCGGTTACATCGGAGTCCATCGCTATGTATGTCCGCGCCATGCAGAACAGCTTTGAGTCGGAGAACATCAAGACGCTGCACCGCCTTGTGGGCGGCCGGGTCGAGGCGCTGGAGTTCAATGTGGCCCCGGGCCTGCCCTTCATCGGTGTGCCGCTCAAGGATCTGACGCTGCGCAAGGGCCTGCTGGTGGCAGGCATCGTGCGCCGCAGCGGCCAGACGGTCATTCCCTCCGGCAATGACGCCCTGCAGGAGGGGGACGATGTTGTCATCGTCACCACCGACACGACGCTGCACGCGCTGCGTGACATTGTAAAGTGAGGGCGGCGGCATGAATTATAAAATGGTAGGGTTTGTGCTGGGGCGCATCTTCCTGATCGAGGCGGCGCTGATGCTCTTTCCCATGGGGTGCGCAGCGATTTACGGCGAGTGGGCCTCGATCCCCGCATTCCTGATCCCGGTGCTGATCCTGCTGGTGCTGGGCCTTGCCGCCAGCCTGAAAAGCCCCAAGGACACCAAGATCTACGCCCGCGACGGTCTGGCCATCGTGGCGCTGGTCTGGGTGCTGCTGTCGGTTTTCGGTGCGCTTCCCTTTGTCATCACCGGCGAGATACCGTCCTTTGTGGACGCCCTTTTTGAGACGGTCTCGGGCTTTACGACCACCGGCTCCACAATTTTGACCGATGTTGAGTCGCTGAGCCACGGCATCCTGTTCTGGCGCAGCTTTTCCCACTGGATCGGCGGTATGGGCGTTCTTGTTTTTGCGATGGCGGTGCTGCCCATGACGGACGGCCGCGCCATGCATCTGATGCGCGCTGAGGTCCCCGGCCCGACCTGCGGCAAGATCTCGAGCAAATTGAGCGACAGCGCCAAGATCCTCTACGCCATCTATCTCACCATGACCGTTATCGAGACGGTCATGCTCTGCGCGGGCGGCATGCCGCTGTTTGAGTCCATGCTCACGGCCTTCGGCACGGCGGGCACCGGCGGCTTCGGCTTCAAGAACGACAGCTTTACCAGATTTTCTCCCTACATCCAGTGGGTCGTGACCATTTTCATGATCCTGTTTGGTGTCAACTTCAATGCCTACTTCCTGCTGCTGCTGCGCAAATTCAACCGCGCCATCAGCGAGGAAGTGCGCGGCTACTTCGCCATTATTCTGGTGGCAATTGGCATTATCACGGCCAATATCTACAGCCTTTATAACAGCTTTGGCGAAGCGGTGCGTCAGGCAGCCTTTCAGGTGGGTTCCATCATTACGACCACTGGCTTTTCCAGCTGCGATTTTGACCTGTGGCCCACCCTCTCCAAAGAAATTCTGGTGGTGCTCATGTTCATTGGTGCCTGCGCAGGCAGCACCGGCGGCGGCATCAAGGTGAGCCGCCTCCTCATTCTGGGCAAGACCTTGGGCAAGGAGCTCAAGCAGGCACTGCACCCGCAGGTGGTGGCCCCCGTCCGCATGGACGGCAAGCTGCTCAACCACGAGACCATCCGCACCACCAATGTGTTTATGGGCGCGTATTTCTTCATCTTCGTGGTATCCTTCCTGCTCATCAGTCTGGATGGCTTTGATATGGTGACGAACTTCACAGCCATTGCAGCTACTTTGAACAACATCGGCCCGGGCCTTGCGCAGGTAGGCCCCATGATGAACTTTGGCAGCTTTACGAACCCTGCAAAGCTGGTGATGATCTTTGACATGCTGGCCGGCCGTCTGGAGATCTTCCCGATGCTGGTGCTGTTCCTGCCGGACACATGGCGCAGATTCTAAAAAGCAATTATAAAAAGCCATCTGTGATCTTCTGCTCGTATTGAGCATTTGGAAAGATACAGATGGCTTTTTTGCGCGTAACGGTAAGCTGCACAAACCCCTCTCTTTTCGTGGAAGGCGGATCTGCGAAGCAAAGACGAAGAAGTTTTTATACTTCCACTTTTTCCTGTGCCCGGTACTGCAGGGCTTCCAGCACACAGTCCTCATCCAGCAGCTGTTTGCCTGCCAGATCGGCCACCGTGCGGGCCACCCGCAGGATACGGTCATGGGCGCGGGCGGAAAGGCCCAAAGCGTCGTAGGAGGCACGCAGCAGCCGCTCGGCGGCGGGGGTCATGCGGCAGACGCGCCGCACCTGCCCGGCGGTGAGCTGGGCGTTGCAGAGCACACCCTCAAAACCTGGGGCGGCATAGCGCTTTGCCTGAATGGCCCGGGCGGCAAGCACCTGTTTGCGCAGATCGGCGCTGCTCTCGGAAGGGACGACGGCGTGCAGCTCGTCAAAGGCGATGGGGTCCATCTCCACGCACAGGTCGATGCGGTCCAGCAGCGGGCCGGACACACGGCTGCGGTACTGCCGCACAGCACTGGGCGAACAGGTGCACTGCCGGGTGGGGTGGCCGTAGTAGCCGCACTTACAGGGGTTCATGGCGGCTACCAGCTGGAAGCGGCTGGGATAGGTGGCACTGCCTGCCGCTCGGCTCACGGTGATCTGGCCGTCCTCCAGCGGCTGGCGCAGCACTTCCAGACTCTCGCGGGAGAACTCCGGCAATTCGTCTAAAAACAGCACACCGCAGTTGGCAAGGCTGCACTCGCCGGGCCGGAACTGTGCGCCGCCGCCAGCCAGAGCCGCGGCACTGGCCGAGTGGTGCGGACTGCGGAAAGGCCGTGCAGAGATCAGGCCCCGGCCTTGCGGCAGCTGCCCTGCAATGGAATAAATTTTAGTGGTCTCCACGGCTTCCTCGCGGGTGAGCGGCGGCAGGATGCCGGGCAGACGCTTTGCCAGCATGGATTTGCCGGTGCCGGGTGCGCCAATGAGCAAAACATTGTGTCCGCCTGCGGCAGCAATGACCATAGCCCGCCGCGCCAGCGACTGGCCCATCACGTCCGAAAAATCCGGCACCTGTGCCCATGCGTCTGCAGGGTCAAAGGGAACAACAGCCGCCGGGGCAAGCGGGGAGATGCCGCGCAGGGCATCTACAACTTCGCGTGCCGTGTGGGCGGGGTAGACGGCCATGCTGTCGGCACAGGCCTCGGCTGCTTCGGCGGCATTCTCGGCAGGTACATACAGGGCGTGGGTGCCATTTTCTGCTGCAGCCAGCGCCATGGGCAGCACGCCGGAAACCGGCCGCAAGGTGCCGTCCAGTGCCAGTTCGCCCAGAAATGCCGCGTCGGCAGGCACATCCTCCAGCTGGCCGCTGGCAGTGAGCACTGCCAGCAGAAGCGGCAGGTCGTACACCGGGCCGGTCTTGCGCACATCCGCCGGGGCAAGATTGATGGTAATGCGCCGGTCCGGGAACTTGAAGCCCAGATTTTTGATGGCGGCGCGCACACGGTCGGCGCTTTCACGCACAGCGGAATCCGGCAGGCCCACGATGGAAAAGGCGGGCAGACCGCCGGAAATGTCGGCCTCCACTGCCACGGCAAAGCCGCTCAGGCCGTTCAGACCAAAGCTTCTGGTAACAGAATACATGTTGTTCTCCCTTATCCCAGCGGATGATATGACGGAAAAGAATTGGCAAAAGTGGAAAATATTGGATGATTATGTCATACTTCGACACAAAAATACTTCTGAATTCATTATAGTAAAGGGCAGGAAAGATGTCAATGCGATAGAGAGGAGAGAGTTTTCCATGATGAGCAAAGAATACTGCCGCTATATCCGTACATATTCAGAACTGGAAGGGCTGCAGCATGCCCACACCCTTGTATATTGCGGTGCCGCCGCTGCGCAGGGCGTTGTAATGGAGCTGCGGCAGGAGCAGGATGGCCGGGTGCGCCGCAGCGCGGTGCTGCTGCAGGACATTTTTGCCCGGGCAATGCAGCTGCTGCGCTACCTGTGTGAAAACAGCGTCGGTTTGGAGCAGTGGCTGGACGTTCTGGACGATGCAGGCCAGAGTTATGAACTGCTGGAAAATGCAGACGAGGCCGGGATGGTTCCCGACTTTACCGGGAAAAACTTGGATTTTTGTGCCATATGCCGGTTTTGAATTGTAAATCTTGTTGCAGATTACGCAATTGACACATGGACGCGGAGAGTTTATATTATAAGTAGGTTTAACCAAACCTGTTCTTTTTTGCGGAAAAATTTACAAAAGGTAAGGTGTGCAAGATGTATTTGGATGAATATAAGCGCTGGATGGCTGCAGAGCTGGAAGACGCTGATCTGAAGCCGGAGCTGGCCAAGATCGAGGGAAATGATGACGAGATCAAGGACCGCTTTGCTGTGGCTTTGAAGTTTGGCACCGCTGGTCTGCGCGGCGTTCTGGGCGCTGGCACCAACCGTATGAATATCTATGTTGTGCGTCAGGCCACGCAGGGTCTGGCAAACTGGGTCAAGACTCAGGGCGGCAGCCAGACTGTGGCGATCAGCTACGACAGCCGCCTGAAGAGCGATATCTTTGCCAAGACCGCCGCAGGCGTTCTGGCGGCAAACGGTATCAAGGTGCGCATTTACGATGCTCTGATGCCTGTGCCTGCACTGAGCTTTGCTACCCGTTACTACCAGTGCAATGCTGGCATCATGGTCACGGCTTCTCACAACCCGGCCAAGTACAACGGCTACAAGGCCTACGGCCCGGATGGCTGCCAGATGACCGATGATGCTGCTGCCATCGTGTACGATGAGATCCAGAAGACGGATGTGCTGACCGGTGCAAAGTACATCTCCTTTGCCGAGGGCGTGGAGCAGGGCCTGATCCGCTTTGTGGGCGACGACTGCAAGAAGGCACTGTATGATGCCATTGAGGCCCGTCAGGTGCGCCCGGGCCTGTGCAAGACTGCCGGCCTGAAGCTGGTGTACAGCCCGCTGAATGGTTCCGGTCTGGTGCCTGTCACTCATGTGCTGAACGATATGGGCATCACCGATATCACCATCGTGCCCGAGCAGGAGTACCCCAACGGCTACTTTACCACCTGCTCCTACCCGAACCCCGAAATTTTCGAGGCTCTGAAACTGGGTCTGGAGCTGGCAACCAAGACTGGTGCCGATCTGATGCTGGCCACCGACCCCGATGCCGACCGCGTGGGCATTGCCATGAAGTGCCCGGATGGCAGCTATGAGCTGGTATCCGGCAACGAGATGGGCGCTCTGCTGCTGGATTACATCTGCGCAGGCCGCATCGAGAAGGGCACCATGCCCAAAAACCCGGTGGCAGTCAAGTCCATCGTATCCACTCCTCTGGCCGATGCCATTGCCGCACACTACGGCGTGGAAATGCGCAGCGTGCTGACCGGCTTCAAGTGGATCGGCGACCAGATCGCAAATCTGGAAGCTGCCGGTGAGGTGGACCGCTTCATCTTTGGCTTCGAGGAGAGCTACGGCTATCTGGCCGGCCCCTATGTGCGTGATAAGGATGCCGTCATCGGTTCCATGCTGATCTGCGAAATGGCCGCTTACTACCGCAGCATCGGTTCCTCCATCAAGCAGCGTCTGGAAGAGATCTATAAACAGTATGGCCGCTACCTGAACAAGGTGGACAGCTTCGAGTTCCCCGGCCTGACCGGCATGGAGAAGATGGCTTCCATCATGCAGAAGCTGCGTGATAACCCGCCCGCCGAGCTGGCTGGCCACAAGGTGGTCAAGGTGACCGACTACAAGAAGCCCGAGGAGACCGGCCTGCCTGCAGCAAACGTGTTGATCTACAGTCTGGAAAACGGTGCGACCGTTGTGGTGCGTCCCTCCGGCACTGAGCCGAAGATCAAGACCTACTTCACCACTCTGGGCAAGGATCTGGCTGAAGCACAGGCACAGAAGGATGCTCTGGCTGCTGCCATCGAGCCGATCCTGAAGTAAACTCCATCAAGAACAAGTTTGTGCCCCTCTGCTGTGTGCAGAGGGGCATTTTTGCTGTAGAATATTGGTTGCAGTTTGGGAAGTTATACGCTATAATAAAATATGGCTTACTATAGGAATCGGGCAGGTGAAGAAATTGGAAAAGAGAGTATCCGCAGTACTGGTGGCGGCGGGGTCTTCCACACGCATGGGCTTTGACAAGCTCAGCTTTGATCTGGGCGGCGAGACCGTGCTGCACCGCAGCATCCGCGCGTTTGAACAGGACCCGCTTGTCACGGAGATCGTGCTGGTGGCCGGTAAGAACCGCGCCTTTGTGGAGCAGCAGGCAGCAGACTGCACAAAGCCTGTGCAGATCGTAACGGGCGGCACCACCCGCGCCGAGAGCGCAAAAAACGGCGTGCTGGCGGCAGCAGGGGAGCTTGTGGCAGTGCACGACGCGGCAAGACCCTTCGTCAGTCAGGCCGTTATCACAGCAGCGCTGGAAGCAGCGGCCCGGTGCGGCGCAGCTGCACCTGCCGTACCGGTAAAGGATACCATCAAGGCTGCAGCGCGCGGCAACGGAAAGACCGTGCCGGATGCCTGCCTTGTGTACACAACGCCCGACCGCAGCACCCTGTATGCGGTGCAGACCCCTCAGTGCTTTGACCGCGCAGAGTACCTTGCTGCGCTGGAAGAGCTGGATGCCGAAAAAGCCCGCCTTGTCACCGACGACTGCAGCCTGTTCGAGCTGACCGGCCGCGCCGTGCAGCTGACGCAGGGCGATTACGCCAATTATAAGATCACGACCCGCGAGGACTTGCCCCGCCCGGAACAGAAAGAGGAACACAAAATGCGCATTGGACATGGTTATGACGTGCACCGTCTGGTGGAAGGCCGCAAGTTGATTCTGGGCGGCGTGGAAGTGCCTTTTGAAAAAGGCCTGCTGGGCCACTCGGATGCAGATGTGCTGGCCCATGCGGTGATGGATGCTGTGCTGGGTGCCGCTGCGCTGGGGGATATCGGCCAGCATTTCCCGGACAATGACCCGGCTTACTCCGGTGCCGACAGCCTGAAGCTGGCCCGCCGTGTGGCCGAAATTTTAAAGGAGCACGGCTTCCGCATTGAAAATATCGACGCGACGCTGTTGTGTCAGCGGCCCAAGCTTGCGCCGTACATTCCGGCCATGCGCCAGAATCTGGCCGATGCCTTCGGCCTGCCGGTGGATGCCGTGAGCGTAAAGGCCACCACCGAGGAACATCTGGGCTTTACCGGCGAGGGGCTGGGCATTGCCGCCCACGCCGTTGCCCTGATCGAAACACTGTAAACGGGAGCGTGTACCAATGACTCTGAACGCGATCATTGCAAATTTCCAGACCTTCAAGCTGGTCGATCTGCTGGATATCATCATCATTTCCTTCCTGATCTACCAACTGCTGGGCATTGTCAACCGCACCCGCGCCGGCCAGCTGTTCAAGGGCGCGCTGCTGGTGATGGCAGTTTATCTGGTGGCCAACACCCTGAATATGCGCACGGTGACCTGGCTGCTGAACTCACTGCTGCAGGTGGGCCTGCTGACGCTGGTGGTGCTGTTCCAGCCGGAGATCCGCCGTGCGCTGGAGCGCATGGGCCAGACCGACCAGTGGGCCGCCAAGCTGTTCAATGTCAAAGGCCGCTACAACGATCCCAGTCTGAAAGGTGCATGGCGCAGTGCCATCATTGCCATCTGCGATGCGGCAGAGCGCTTTTCTGAGACCAAGACCGGTGCACTGATTGTGCTGGAACGCCACACGAACCTTTCGGAAATCGTGCGCACCGGCACGCCGGTGAACAGTGCGGTCAATCTGGAAGTGCTGGGCACCATTTTCTACGAGGGCACGCCCCTGCACGATGGTGCTGCCATCATTGAGAATGGCCGCATCAAAGCCGCGGGCTGTGTGCTGCCGCTTTCCAACAATCTGGATCTTGGCAAGGATATGGGCACCCGTCACCGCGCCTGCCTTGGCATTGCCGAAAATTCCGACGCCATCGCCATCGTGGTCAGCGAGGAGACCGGCATCATCTCCATGGCAAAGAACGGCGTGCTGATCCGCCACTTTGACCGCCAGACCCTGTATACCCGTCTGGTGGATGAGATGATCCCTAAGGAGACCACCACCGAAAAGACGACGGTCAGCGGCTGGCGCGGTCAGCTGGACCGTCTGTGGAAATGGGTCAGCCAGAAGGAGGACGATGCGCAATGAACAACGAACCCAACAAGAAAAATGGCGCAAAGCCTGCGGTCGCCCATAAGAAAAACATTCTGGACGACCGCCGCATCCGGCTGGCACTTTCGGTGCTGGGTGCCATCGTTGCATGGATGGTGGTCACCATCATCGTCCAGCCCGGCACCAGCAACACCATCTACAATGTGCCGGTGGATTATACCTACGATTCCGCTGCTTACACCTCCCGGGGCCTGAGCATCGTCAGCGCCGAGGATAAGACCGTGAACCTGAAAATCTCCGGCGACGGCTACACCATCGGCGGGCTGACGGCTTCCGACTTTGTGGTCTACCCGGATTTTTCCAGCGTACGCGACAGCGGCGAAAAGACCCTGCGCCTGCTGGTACGCGGTGCCAACGGCCTGCTGAACGGTGTGACCGTGACCATGGAAGGCAATGACAACACGGTGGATGTGGTGTTTGACGTGGTGGAGGAAAAGACCCTGCCCGTTACCATTACCACCAACTACCTGACCATCGCGGACGGTTATATCCTTTACAGTACGGATGTTTCCAAGGAGAATATCACCCTTTCCGGCCCCAGCAGTGAGCTGAATAAAGTTGCTACCTGCACTGCAGAGGTGACCTACAGCGGCGAACTGACCGAGTCCATCACGCTGAACACGCCGCTGCGCTTCTATACCTCCGGCGGCAAGGAAGTCAAGTTTGAGTACACGGAGCTGGAAGAGAACAGCGTGGATGTGACCTTGCAGGTGTACAAGATGGCAACGCTGCCGGTGGACGTGAATTTCATCAATGCACCGCGTGATTTTGATGATTCGATGCTGGTATATGCACTCAGCCGCAAGCAGCTCAAGGTGGCAGGTCCGGCAGATAAGATCGATATGCTGTCCACGCTGCCCATCGGCAATATCGACCTTTCCACCTTTACACTGAACAAGAGCTATGAGCTGCCCATCGACCTGCCCGCAGACATCTATCTGCTGGATAACATTTCCACCATAACGGTCAGCTTTGACTGCTCCAATCTGGGAACCAAGACCATGAACCTGCCCAATACCTGCGTGCAGGTGGTCAACCTGCCCTCTACCTACCAGCTGACGGTGCAGACCGAACGCCTGATGAATGTAACGCTCTGCGGCCCCAAGGGCGCGATCGAAACGCTGACCCCGGAGCAGGTGGTCATTGAGATCGATGCCGAGGATTTCTCGGTGGCGACCGGCGAGCAGAACATTGCCTGCCGCCTGTATGTGCCCTCCAACGGCAAGATTTTTGCACTGGGCAGCTATGTGCTGCAGTGCCGCATCGAAAGCAACTGAAACAAAA
>OGXM01001596.1_pt1 | contig 12125 bp, 14 predicted proteins | sample 1576271 | NCBI WGS metagenome assembly OGXM01 (sample SAMEA3541579, study PRJEB24748) | human gut metagenome | biome: human gut; feature: human-associated habitat; material: faeces | place: China | collected 2012 | reverse complement strand
GTTAATCCGGATGCGGTAATGGTTGTCAAGAGTACCATTCCGGTGGGTTATTGCCGGAGTTTGTATATGAAATATGCTAAACGCTTTAGCATGGATATTACATTGGTAGGACAAAAGTTTAATCTGTTGTTCTCTCCCGAATTCCTGCGTGAATCGAAGGCGCTTTATGATAATCTTTATCCTAGCCGCATCATAGTCGGCTATCCTAAAATTATAGAGAACGGAATGTTTAAGGAAGAGAATGCTGCGATTCGTGCGGTTGCCGATATTCCCGTACTTGAAAATGCCGCCTATATCTTTGCACAATTATTACAGGAGGGAGCGGTAAAAAAAAATGTTGATACCCTTTTTATGGGATTGCAGGAAGCTGAGGCGGTGAAATTGTTCGCCAATACTTATCTTGCACTGCGTGTTGCTTACTTCAATGAGCTGGACACTTATGCAGAGAGCAAGGGCCTGAACACCCAGCAGATCATTGATGGTGTTTGCCTTGATCCGCGTATTGGTAGCCATTACAACAATCCGTCCTTCGGCTACGGCGGTTACTGCCTGCCGAAAGATACCAAGCAGCTGCTGGCGAACTATGCCGATGTGCCGGAAAACCTGATATGCGAATCAATGAGAAGCTGGGGACTTTACTCACCTTACTGATGGAGCAGTCATGGCATCCAGAGAGTATTACAATATCTCGAAAGCGGCTGGAACTTGCAGCCGTGAAGGAGTATCTGGACGAACACTTTACAGAGAAAATTGTGCTGGAAGAGTTGGCAGAGAAGTTCTTTATTAACAAGTTCTATCTATCGAAAATCTTCAAAAAGACTTATGGAACGACGGTCAACAGTTATCTCATCTCGAAAAGAATCACCAGAGCCAAGCAGCTACTCCGATTTACGGATATGACTGTGGATGAAGTTGGTGTTGCGGTCGGTATGGGAGATGCAAACTACTTCAGTCGAATGTTCCGAAAAGTTGAAGGCATCAGTCCAAGAGAATATCGGAAACAGTGGTGAACACAGGGGAGAACGCCCTGTGTTTTCCTGGAAAGCATATAGTTTGAAACGAAAATAAAAAGAGAGGCGCAACGATGGATACAAGACAGACAAGGCCAATAATACTCACAGTCCCGGTCTTTGAAGACTTCAGAGGATCTGCCAGTATCCGTTCCCGACAAGCAAGAAATCACATACAGATGCTAATATCACAAGGTTTGAAACAAGTTCCGACCAGATGATTTTTATTGGTCTGAACACGGCAATCTATTATGATGAGCAGCTTTTTGCATTGGCGCATGAGCTGTATCACTACATTACAAAAACAGGCAAAGCGTATGAAACGGACATGGACGAAGAAGATAAGCGAACAGAGAAAATGGCTGACCGCTTTGCCGCAGAACTTTTATTGCCGAGTGAAACTTTGAACCACATGGTCATGGCACAATTCAAAACTTCTTGTTTGAAAAAAGTTACCAATCTCCGGCTTTTGCGCTTTATTGCAAGATTGCAGAGTGAGTGGTGGTTGCCATACCGCGCCTTGGTGCTTCGTTTGAACGAAGAAAAGTATATCACAGATGAGCAGGTGGATGCACTTTTCAAAATTAACGACCGTGATAAAAAAAGCATCAAGGCTAATTAATAAATCCCCGGCAGTGTATCATGTATCGGAAAACCATGTGTACAGCGAGCAGAAAGCATGGGACTTGCAGCGCAGCCACTGGACAAGCGGGACGGTTTATCATGTTCTGAAAAATGAGAAGTATAAGGGCACCTATGTGGGCGCGAAATTCATTATGCCGGTTCCCTGTAAACATCGGGTGCTGCGCGCTCCCTTGAAACAGCAGGTACGAATTAAGGACAGCCATGCCGCCATTGTGACCACAGAAGAATTTGAGCAGGCACAAAAGGTTATTATGTTGCAGCACGGGAATCATCAGACCGGGAACTACACAAAACACCAGTATCCACTGAAAGGCAAGGTCTATTGCGGCTACTGCCAGAAGCTGATGAAATATCGTGTTCTCAAGAAACTTGGACCATCTTTTAACTGCAGATTTTCGGCCACAGCGGTGGACAGCCCTTGCAAGCGAATCCCGATCTCCGAGGAACTGCTGGAACATATCGTCCGAAATGCGCTGACAGCGCAGATAAAGCAGGCGGAGCATATACTGGAAATCCTGCACGAACGGGAACGCAAAGCGTTGATTTGCTTCTCCGCACTGGAGCGGCAGGAAGAAAAGCTGAGTGAAGAAAAGGCAGAGATCGTAAAACAGCGCGTCGCGCTGTATGAGCAATACGCCGACAGGAATATGAGTAAGGAAGAGTTCATCCGGCAGAGAGATGCCTACAGAGTGCAGGAAGATGATAAGATGGAGCAGATTCAAAGGCTGCGTACCGAGAAAAATCAAATTTTCCTGCCAGTAAGGAAAGATGCTGATAATTTGCAGACTGTCGTAAGTGCAGCAGAAGAAGCAGGCGATGTGATGCACCTGTCACAGAATGTGGTGGAAACCTTTATTGACCGCATTGAGGTTTTCAACGATGGACGTGTGAAAATTCGCTTTACATTTGAGGATACACTGAAAAGTTACGAAGCAGAGTGAGAAATGACATTTGCGTTTTTGAAAAGTTCATGCTACAATAACTATAGAAGGGAGTGTGGAGGAAATGGTTCTCCAGTACTATGTGGTAGAAAATGCGACCGGAAAACGAATTGAGATTGATATTGAATCGGCAACCAACGAAGACCTGACCTCTACAAAGGAAAAGTGGCAATCTGATTGGACGAGTGAATTTATCCGCGACCCAAAGCTGGAAAAGTATGCAGCGAAAACGGATGCTGGCGAAATTGTAGCATTGGGTGCATATAGAGAAGATGATCACGGAATATCAGTTTTTATTGCGAATATTGAAGCGCATCCTGAGAGTAATCCGACAATTAGCACCGTGCGGAAATACGCAGGCATTGGTCGAATGATGATTGCTTATGGTATTCAATTGTCGATTGATAGTGGACATGGTGGTATTGTAACTTTTGAAGCAAAAACAGATGAACTGTATGATCACTACATCAAAGATTTTCATGCAGTTCCGATTTTTCAGCCACATTCGGGAGGCCCAAAGCTGCTTATGCTGGCTGATGAAGGCGCACAAGAAATTTTCAGTACCTACTTATCTTAAAGATTGGAGGGTTCAGTATGAAAGATCAAGAACTTGAACTGCAGGTTGCTCCTATGAGCAATGATACAATGGAATATTTGAATGTTTTATTTGGCGTATGTAAACGCTTTAAAACAGATTATTACCATGCAACACCGAAGCAGCGTGAATTTATTGATGCAGTGGCTACGCACGAGTACCAGCTGATGAAAGCCCATGAAAAGGGACTGAGCCGTGCTTCTGTTCCTCCTTTTATGGGAATGAAGCGGAGTGAACGCAGCAATAATATGCCTGCTTGACGGTAAGAGAATGAGAAAAATGCCCGCATAAACCACAGACAGCATCCAGGAAAATCAAGAGGTGTCTGTAAATTTATGCGGGATTTATTATTTTATGATTTTAACGTAAAAATATAAACACAAAGAAGAAGGCGTTGCGATAGGAAGAAACAACAGGGAAAATCAAAAAAGTATAACAGGAAGGCAAACATGGAAAAATATGACTACGTGTTTAGGTTGTTTGCAAATTTGACATAACTTCCATTTTATATGATTATAAGCCGCAAGACTTAAAAAAGCGATTCATTGTATTGTAGGCGGTACGGAATGCCTGCATGGTTTGGTCATCGATTTCCCAGTTCTCAGGGTATGTTATTGTGTTTTCTGGGGCATAATGATCTGCATCGGTTCTGCCTGCGTTTAGGTCTTCCATACACGATATAAATTTTTCCTTAGATATATTTATTGAGGTAAAACGCAAACCAAGTTGAGGCCAGTTTTCGCTGATTAAAATTTTCAACTTAGAAAAATAAAAATCGAATTTTTTGTGATCAAAGAAATCGGGAAAAATACAAGAGCTTGGAAGAATGCCAATGTGCGGTTTTAAGATGCATTTGCCATGAGTGTCAAAAAACAATGCGCGTCCAATCTCAGGAGTACTGGCGTAAGTATAGTAATTTAAAATATACTGCTTTAGCTTCTTTTCACACACAGCAATACAGTCTTGAATATAGCGTCTGCGTTCATTGTTATCCATGTCTTCTGGAGATTTTGTTTCGGTTTTACAAATATGGTCACGGATTATTCCAATACAAAAAGATATATAGCCTGTATGAATATCGTGCTCAATTAGTCCATACTTTTGGAGATGATCAATAGATATGATGTCATCACCAGAAACGGAATTGTATTTTTCGGGGCTAAGGGCCATTTTTTTAAGAAGAGAATATCTGGTGAATGGCGGCAAGTCTTGTATGGCAGGTTTTGTGCTGAAGAACACCCTGTCCGATAATGGCGGCGTGACTCGTGGTATCTGCAAGATGGACAAGGATAACAACTTGACTGAGGTTGTAGAGACCAAGAACATCGTAAAGACTGCAGATGGTGCAGAAGCAGACGGTGTGGCTGTCAATGTAAATTCTCTTGTTTCCATGAATATGTGGGGCTTAACTCCTGATTTTCTGGATGTGCTGGAGGACGGTTTCAAAGAGTTCTTCAAGGAAGAAGTGCTGGGTAATCCGTTAAAAGCAGAGTATTTGATTCCAATTTTCATTGGTGAGCAGTTGAAGAAAGGCAATATGTCTGTAAAGGTTCTGAAAACCAACGACACATGGTACGGAATGACCTACCACGAAGATGTCGCGGACGTAAAGGACAACTTCAAGAAAATGTTAGAAAAGGGTGTCTATAAGACAGATTTGTTTAGCGATTTATGATATACTGGAGCCACGGGAAGCCGTGGCTCTTGTTGTTTGAAACTTTGTATACTGTTTTGTGCAGTCAGTAAGCAACGCAGCAAGGAGATTAAGAATATAGGAATTTAATTATGTAAACAGGAGCGATATTGTGAAGAAACTATTTTGGTTATTGTTTGGAACCGGTTTAGCTATTGCAGTAATAGCTTTATCATTTAGGAGCCCTCCATAAAGAATTTAGTCACAGAATTTACTGTGCCATGTTCATTATAGAGGATGTTGGGGCTTTAGTGCGTGAAAGTGGGGCTATTTTCCCGACACGGTGGGGCTAAAACTCCGTGCACATGGGGCTTTCGGAGCGATTTATGCAAGTAGGGCTATTTCCCCGATAGCGGTGACGCTAAAACTCCGTGCAAGTGTCGCTACTGCTCCGATTTATGCAAATTGATCGCTTACGAGCGCTTTCCTTTCAGGGGACAATTTGAGGGAGCAGAAACAGCAATGATATAATTTGTCCTGTTGAAAAAATTTGCATTGTGTGGTAATATATCTATACATATAATATATGGGCTTCTGTTGAAATGGGTATCATCTATTCTCAAAATGGATGGATACTTTTTAAAGGCTTGAATTGTCCTTCAAGTATATCATTTGTTGAAGTGACCGAAAGAGAAATTGTGAGGGTTATCAGGGGCGTTGAAATATGTATCTGGTGCCCTAGAAAACAAATGAAAAATGCCTGAAGAATAGTTTGAGCCCACGGTCCGTTGCTTTAAGTAACGATCCGCGGGCTTGTTTCAGTTCACTTACGTTTTTGGTTGAGACAAATGACATTTAGTTGGAAAGGCGTTTTTAGATACTGTAATGGTAAATGTGCGCGATAAATGGTGGATAAAAGCCGTAAGAAGGGGGGAAAAAACCCTGATTCTGTAATCGATAGAGATTACGAGAGTTTTAGTATAGGGAAACAATGGAAAAGTAATGGAAGAGAGTATTAGACTTGAGGTTTTCGGTGTCGCAGTAACAATGTGTGATTGTTGCATTTGAGTGCCACTAAAAGTGAAATATGGGGTAAACATTATCAAAAAAGTATGTTATTTCAGGGTTTGTTGTCTTGAGACCTTGAAACTATTGTGATGCAATTAGTGTAATGGCTACACTAAACATAAGAGAGCGAATCTACTTCAATATAACGATGGGAATTTTTGATTTTTGCGGCAGAATACATGGTACATCTCGTATATATTTGTAATGTATGCTATGTTTTTTTCACTATAAAAATTGAAAACCGAAAGGCAGGACTTCTTGTCGCGGCGATTCTTCAAATTATTATTACGGGATTGGGTTATTTGTCAATAGCATGGCATCGAGGAACAATAGCATGGGCATATGTATTTTCGTTTCCTGCTGGGGTTATTTGGGGCAAGATTAGAAATAAGGAAATTACACCAGAAAAGAAAAAAGTTGTCTGCATACTTTCTTTTGCCTTTAGTGCATTGGTCGTAGCTTATAGATACGGAAAGACACATGAGGGTCTAGAGGAACTGTTTTTTACATTACTTGCGGCAGTGGAAATTATAGCTTTCTTTGAACTAATCAACTTAGAAGATTTTCCAATAATCGGTGGGGGCTGTATAGGCTTGGAAAAATCTCGTTTTTATGTATTTGAATGAATATTTTGTACTACTTAAAATGGGATTTTTGAAAAACTACATGAATGAGTATGTGGCAGATTTATTAATATTGATATCAAGTATTTGTTTGGCAACAGTTGAGCAAACAGTTTGGAACTTGTTTAAGGAAGGAAAAAGTTCAGACAAAATAAGAACGGGGAAAAGAATATGATTCGAGTACTTCAAGTTGTTAATATAATGGATCGGGCAGGGCTCGAAACAATGCTTATGAACTACTATAGAAATGTAGATAGATCTCAGGTGCAATTCGATTTTTTGACGCATAGAGATACGCCAGGTGCTTATGAAGGTGAGATAAAAGATTTAGGCGGAAAAATATATCGAGCCCCGCGTCTATACCCACAGAACTATTTGCGTTACTTTTCTTTTTTATCAAATTTTTTTGATGAACACCGTGAGTATAAAATAGTGCATTCTCATATTGATACTATGTCAGCATTTCCACTGTATGCAGCTAAAAGAGCTGGCATACCAAATAGAATAGGGCATAGCCATTCATCAAAATTGGACTTGGATTTCAAACTTCCAATTAAATATGCTGCAAAACTTCTTATGCCCTATGAAGCCAACTGGTATTTTGCCTGTAGCCAAAAGGCTGCTGATTTTATGTATCCAAGGAAAAAAGTCAATATAATGCACAATGCAATAGATTTGACAAAATTCCAATATGATGACCATAAACGAAATGATATCAGAAATAAACTGAACTTGAATGGAAAATTTGTTATCGGACATGTGGGCAGATTCTATTATGTGAAGAATCAAATGTTTTTATTGGAGATTGTAAATGAGATAAAGAAAGAAAATACGAATATTCGACTTTTACTAATTGGAAAGGGAGAAGATGAAGTAGCTCTTAGAAAAAGGGTTGAAGATTTAGGGCTTCAGAAAAACGTGATTTTTCTTATCGATAGATCGGATGTTGATGAGTTGTATCAAGCAATGGATGTATTTGTTATGCCATCAATTTTTGAAGGACTTCCTGTTGTGGGGGTGGAGGCTCAGGCAAATGGTCTTCCGTGCTTGTTCTCAAATACAATTTCCGATGAAGTACTTCTCACAAATCAAGCCGAAATGATGAGCCTAAAATGCCAACCTAGAGAATGGGCTGACAAAATTATGAATATGCGAAGAGAGAAAAGCCAGGATACGCGAACTCAATTGGCAGAAAAAGGCTATGATATTCAAATTGAGGCCCCAAAGTTACAGGAATGTTATGTTCAAATGTACAATAGTAAATAGGAGTCAAGAGGAGATACATTAAACATGCGGATTGCAATGATTGGGCACAAGAGAATTCCAGGAAGAGAAGGCGGGATAGAGGTTGTAGTTGAGGAACTTTCAACACGAATGACAAATCTTGGAAATGAAGTGACAGTATACAATCGGAAAAGCAAATTTATTGAGCCCCAAAAGAAGTATAAAGGTGTTCGCATAATTACTATTCCAACAATTGAAAAGAAGTCAACTGATGCAGTGGTTTATTCTTTTTTTGCATCTATTCATGCATTATTTCAACACTATGATGTTATCCATTATCACGGAATTGGACCGAGCTTTTTCTTACTTCTTCCTCATATTTTTGGAATTCGTACGATAGTAACAGTACATGGACTAAATTACAAAACGCCAAAATGGAAGGGATTTGGCGCAAAATTCATGAGGTGGGGTGAATTAATTGCAGCCAAGTATGCTGACGAGATTATTGTCCTTTCCGAGGAACAAAAAACATACTTCAAAACCAGATATAATAGGGAAGCTATATATATTCCAAACGGTGTAACCCTTCAAGACATAATTCCACCCGAAATTATACAAGAAAAGTACGGATTGAATAAGGATGGTTATATTCTTTTCCTTTCCAGATTGGTTCCTGGAAAGGGAGTGGAATATCTTATTCGCGCATATAAGCAGATTCCTTCGGAGCTTCCTTTGATTATTGCTGGCGATGCTCCATTTGTTAGTGATTTTGTTGGTGAGGTCAAGAGGGAAGCAAAAAGTGATGATAGAATTCGGTTTGTCGGATTTGTAGAAGGCAAGGAACTACAAGAACTTTATTCTAATGCTCGGCTTTTCGTTTTTCCAAGTGAAGCGGAAGGAATGCCGATGTGTCTATTAGAGGCACTAAGCTATAATATACCTTGTCTTGTTAGTGACATACCTGAAAATATTGAGGTCGGTGGAGAATACGTGACTTCCTTTAAAAGCATGGATATAAGTGATCTGAAAAATAAGCTGGAAATGATATTAAGTCGTCAGTGTGAAAACAGTACAGATCTTCGTGAATATGTAAAGAATAATTATGATTGGGATACAGTTGTCAGAAAAACATTAAAAGTGTACAAGGCAAAAAATTCAGAATGAGCAGTATACTATCCGCCTGACCAGACAATCAGTATGTTTCATTATGTCTCATAAGATATAGTAGAGGATAGAGATAAAGGATATATCTGGTGGAGGAAACTCGAAATAGGATAAATCCTTCAAAATGATGGCTCAATAAACCTAAGTGTGTGGATATGTAGGAGAAATAGATTTCTTCAATAAATTATGAGAGAATATTGCAGGAGAAATAAAGCTGATGAAAACAGTAACAATCATAACACCAACTTATAATCGTGCTGAACTGTTAAAAAATTTATATCAATCCTTAGAACAGCAAAACAATAAAGACTTTGAATGGCTGATAGTAGATGATGGAAGTACAGATTGTACGCAAGAAGTCGTAGAAAAGATTGCGAATAAGGCATCGTTTCACATTGATTATATTTGGAAAGAAAACGGCGGAAAACATACTGCACTAAATGTTGGCATAAGGACAATACATACAGAACTAACGATGATTGTAGATAGTGACGATCGGTTGCTTCCAAATGCTGTGGATGACATTTGCAAAACTCATCGTAAGTACTCTAATAATGGTGAGATTGGTGTTTATTCATTCTTGAGGTGTTACTCGAATGGAAAGCCGGTTGTTTCGCTGGAGGCAGAAGAATTTGTTGATTCTTATGTAAAATATCGAATTAAGGAAAACAGACCGGGAGATATGGCTGAGGTATTTAAAACACCTGTTTTGAAAGAATTCCCTTTTCCGGAGTTTCAGGGGGAAAGGTTTTTAAGTGAGGATGTTGTGTGGATTCAAATCGGTTTAAAGTATCAATATGCTTTTATTAATAAGCCGATTTATCAGTGTGAGTATTTAGAGGGAGGGTTAACAGCAAATGACAAACAAATGAAGTTTGCCTCTCCATGTGGCTCGATGCTACGCGGCAAGATGCTGATGAGTAAAGAGTGTGGCATTATTCAGAATTTAAAGGGTGCCATAATATATGACTGCTACAAAAGAAATTTAACGGATGCATGTCTTGACGAAAGATTGAATCTGAACCTAAGAAATAAAACCATGTGTATTCTTTGTGAACCTATATCATTTTATTACTTCGCGAGGTGGAGAGATAATATAAAATGAAAAAAAAAGCAAACTTGTTTTTATATTCAGGTACATTCCTTCTTGTTATTAAAACAGTGTTTTCTGCGTCCAAAATTATTCCATACAGTGACTTTATGGATACTATTTTAGCAGCCGTAGGTGCATTTTGTATGATTTTAAGCATTATTATGCAGCGATATAGGTTGAAGGTATTGCTTCTTTATGCAATGCTCATAGGTATTACGGTATATAATGCTTTGATCACTAGAAACAATGCTTTGGCAGCAACTGTCATTACTTGTTTGGCGATAAGAAAAACTGACTTTAAAACATACATTCGATATGTTTTTAGGATGCAGAGCGTTTTGGTAATATGTCACACGATAATAGCTATAATTGGCAGCATGATTGGTATATTTGATATAACGCAAAATATTGGCGGTATAACAAGATATGATTTCGGAACACTTCATCCAAATTCATTTGCGGCGTTTGTTTTTAATTTGATAATTATGGGGATTTGGCTAAATTGGCATAAAATTAAAACAAAGCACATTATATATATGATTCTCGGGTCTGGTATTCTATACTGCTTTTGCAAAACAAGAACTAATTTTATTGCAATGTTAGTTGTGATTGGTTGTGTTTATGTCTGCAGAGTTAAGCATAAGTTTGTTCGACTTATAGGCAAAATAGCAACTGTAATAATTCCACTTCTTTCGGTTGCTATGGGGACAGCGATTATCCTATATACTACAGGCAATGGGATCGTGTTGCTATTGAATAAAGCGTTAAATGCAAGAATAATTTTAGGTGCGTATGCTTTGGCACACGAGGGATTCACTTTGTTTGGTCAAAATATGACATCCCTATACACGGAAACGACATGGGATCCCATTTGGAAATTAAATGCTTTTACATTTGATTGTATATATACATATATGTTGATTAACCAAGGAATAATTTGGTTGATTCTATTGGCAATACTTTTTGCAAGGCTCGCAAAAAGAAAAAATCCAAGAGATAATGTTGCAATTATAGCTTGGGCGTTGTATGGCGTAACGGAAGTGCAGGGATTGAATTGTTTTTCCTGTATGCCGATTCTTTTGCTTACAAAATTGTTTGGAAAGGGACCAGAGCAAAATGGATAATATTCCTCATATAATACATTATTGCTGGTTTGGAAAAAATCCCAAACCGCAGCTCGTAATAGATTGCATTTCGACATGGGAAAGGTACTTTCCAGGTTGGGAAATTAAGGAATGGAATGAAGACAATTATGATGTACATCAAAATGCTTATACGACGTATACGTATGACAACAAAAAGTTCGCATTTTTAAGTGATTATGCACGTTTGCAAATTATTCTTCGAGAAGGGGGAATATATTTTGATGTTGATGTGGAGGTTGTAAGGTCATTGGATGAATTGCTTAGGTATCCGGCTTTTTTTGGATTTGAGACAGAAGAATATGTAAATACAGGAGTAGGATTTGGGGCAGAGATAGGAAATAAGATTGTTGAAGGGATGCTAAATGAATATAATCTACTCCTTGATGGAAAACATGGAACAAGAGGATGTCCAATATTGAATACAGAAGCATTGGAAAAAAAAGGTCTAATACGAAATGGACAGAAGCAGCAAATAGAAGGAGCACAAATATTTCCAGTAGAATATTTTAATCCATATGATGATCCGACAGGAAGACTTAATAAAACGACAAAGACTTATTCAATTCATTGGTTTGCTAAAAGTTGGATGGGTAAAAAAGAAATATTAAGAAGTCAAATATTAAAACCGGTTCACCGAATATTTGGAAAAGATGTTTTCAGAAGAGGTAAATAATGAAGAAAATATTAATCCAATATTCAAAAATGAAATTGATATCGATTTAGACAACCTAAAATCTGTTATGGAAAAAATGCACAATTTTATTGAAGGTATTTCGGAATTAACTTATCAAAATTAGTAGCAAATCAATCATCTACATTTTTTTGTATAAAATTCCTATTTTTCTATAAAACCTTCCCCATGTACCTCTCGTGCATCCCCAACAATGACAAAAGCATTCTCATCAATTTCATCAATTTTCTCTTTCAAATGTACCAGTTCCTTCTTTCCGACTACGCAGAACAGCATCAGCTTGTCCTCACCGG
>OGXM01001591.1_pt1 | contig 12165 bp, 11 predicted proteins | sample 1576271 | NCBI WGS metagenome assembly OGXM01 (sample SAMEA3541579, study PRJEB24748) | human gut metagenome | biome: human gut; feature: human-associated habitat; material: faeces | place: China | collected 2012 | reverse complement strand
GTGACCCCATGCGTGACAGGCATGTATTCTAACCAACTGAACTAACGCACCATTAAGTTTTTTGTCGCTTTCTCTCTCGATTGCGGTTGCAAAGGTACGACTTTTTTTGAAACCTCCAAACATTCTGCATAACTTTTTTCAAATTTTCTTCATTTTTCTGTGATTTTCCTCCTTAACATACCATTTCATAGCCTCAAACCGCCTCCTTTTTTTATTCTTCTCGATCTTTTCACCAAAACATGCTGAAATCTTAAGCAAAATTCGTACAAAATATTTCTGAAGTTGTACAAAGTATCTCAGGATATTGTACAAAACTTTTCAAAATTTGTACAAAAAAAGGAGGAAACTTCAGCATCTTTTTACGAAAAGAAAAGGCTGCTGTCCGAAGACAACAGCCTTTACAATTTAGAATTTCAAATATGACTAACTTTTTTATTTGATACGCTTGTATCCATATACAGCCAGGTCACCCAGTTCTTCTTCGACACGCAACAACTGATTGTATTTTGCCATACGGTCTGAACGGCTCAATGAACCGGTTTTAATCTGACCACTGTTGGTAGCAACAGCTATATCAGCAATCGTAGCATCTTCAGTTTCTCCTGAACGATGAGAGGTAACCGTAGTATATCCATGACGATGAGCCATTTCGATTGCATCCAGTGTTTCACTGAGTGAACCGATCTGATTTACTTTAATAAGGATGGAATTGGCACATCCCAGCTCAATACCTTTCGAAAGGAATTCTACATTTGTAACGAACAGGTCATCGCCTACCAGCTGGCAGCGTCCACCGATACGTTCGGTAAGTTTTTTCCATCCCTCCCAGTCGTTTTCACTCATACCATCTTCGATGGAGTCGATAGGATATTTGTTGATAAGTTCTTCCAGATAGGCAATCTGTTCTTCTGATGTACGCTTCTTGCCCTTTTCACCTTCAAAAATTGTATAATCGTACAGTCCATCTCTATAAAACTCGGATGAAGCACAGTCCATACCGATCATCACATCTTTGCCCGGTTCGTAACCTGCCTGCCGGATAGCTGCAAGAATAGATTCCAGCGCATCTTCTGTTCCATTCAGTGCAGGGGCAAAACCTCCTTCATCACCTACAGCAGTGCTCAGACCTCTATCATGCAATACTTTCTTCAAAGCATGGAAAACTTCAGCCCCCATACGAAGACCTTCGCGGAAAGAAGGTGCTCCCACCGGACGGATCATAAATTCCTGAAAGGCAATAGGCGCATCACTGTGTGAACCTCCGTTGATAATATTCATCATCGGAACAGGCATTACAAATGTATTTACTCCACCTATATAACGGTATAAAGGTATATCCAGATAGTTTGCCGCAGCCTTTGCCACTGCAAGAGAAACTCCTAAAATAGCATTTGCACCTAAATTCGACTTGGTTGGCGTGCCATCCAGCTCAAGCATTTTCTTGTCGATAGCCCGCTGCTCCAGAACAGACCATCCAGTCAAAGCCGGAGCAATAACCTTATTTACGTTTTCAACAGCTTTCAACACACCTTTTCCACCGTAACGGTTAGAATCTTTATCACGAAGTTCGAGAGCTTCATGTTCACCGGTAGATGCTCCGGAAGGAACAGATGCACGTCCCATCACGCCAGATTCCAGTCTTACTTCAACCTCTACCGTAGGATTTCCTCGTGAATCGAGTATTTCACGACCTATAATTGATTTTATTTTCATATTCATTTTTATTTAAATGATTAGTATTTCTCAGTGTTACAAAAATCATAAATTCTGATAAACACCACAATACCTCAAAATAGGTATTTTTTACGTGTATAAAAAAAGCGCAGAACTCATATTCGGAAGTTCTGCGCTTTAGTCATACATATCCAATATTAATAATTATTTTTCTTTACTTCGAAATATGCCTGTGGATGTAAACATGCCGGACAAGTTTCAGGAGCTTCCGTACCTACATATAAGTAACCACAGTTACGGCACTGCCATACTACCTCGGTGTCTTTCTTGAATACCTTTCCTTCTTCTACATTCTTTGCCAGAGCAAGGTATCTTTCTTCGTGTCCTTTTTCTGCAACAGCAATTTCACGATACATCTTCGCAATAGCAGGGAAACCTTCTTCATCTGCAATGTCTGCAAACTTAGGATAGTCGAGTGACCATTCTTCGTTTTCACCTGCAGCCGCAGCTTTCAAGTTTTCGAGTGTTGTTCCGATTACACCTGAAGGATAGCTGGCTGTAATTTCTACCATACCGCCTTCCAGCCACTTGAACATACGCTTTGCATGTTCTTTTTCCTGATCAGCAGTTTCAGCAAAGATGGCAGCAATCTGTTCGTAACCTTCTTTCTTTGCTGCACTAGCATAATATGTATAGCGCATTCTTGCCTGTGATTCACCAGCAAATGAAATGCCTAAGTTCTTCTCTGTTCTTGTTCCTTTGATACTTTTTCCCATAATCGTTAGTTATTTAATTGGTTAAACATGTATATTCTTGATTTGATATTGCAAAGGTAATACTTTTATTCAAATTTGTAATCATTACAATTTTTATTTAAGTATTATTAAGAAATTCCACTTATGCAATATAAATAATAACCTTATTATCAGCCAAAATGTTCAAATAAATATATACTTTTGCACTTCTTTTTATAATTTATAACAAAACACATATATGGTAAAATTGGATTTTCAGCCTAAACTGTTTTCTACACTGAAAAATTATACGAAAACAGATTTTACTACCGACCTGATGGCAGGTATTATTGTAGGTATAGTAGCATTGCCTCTTGCCATCGCATTCGGTATAGCTTCAGGAGTAAGTCCTGAAAAGGGTATTATCACAGCGATTGTTGCAGGATTCATCATTTCGTTTCTTGGGGGAAGCAAGGTACAGATCGGAGGACCAACCGGTGCTTTTATCGTTATCATCTACGGTATCATCCAAGAATATGGCATCGAAGGCCTGATGGTTGCCACGATGATGGCTGGTGTACTCCTTATATTATTAGGAGTATTCAAGCTGGGGACAATCATTAAATTTATTCCTTATCCCATTATTGTAGGATTTACAAGCGGTATTGCAGTAACTATCTTTACTACTCAGATAGCAGATATCTTCGGACTACAGTTCGGAGGTGAAAAGGTGCCGGGGGATTTTATAGGAAAATGGATTTTATACTTCCATCATTTTGACACTGTAAACTGGTGGAATGTAATAGTGAGCTTAGTAAGTATCTTTATCATTGCCATTACTCCTAAGTTTTCTAAAAAGATTCCAGGTTCTTTAATTGCTATCATACTGGTAACTGCAGGAGTATATCTGCTGAAAATGTATGGAGGAATCACTTGTATCGATACAATCGGCGACCGCTTCAGCATCAAGGCACAGCTCCCCGCAGCTGCTGTACCTGCATTAGACTGGGAAGCTATCAAGAATCTTTTCCCGGTAGCTATTACCATTGCTGTACTGGGAGCTATCGAATCTTTGCTTTCGGCTACAGTAGCAGATGGTGTAATCGGCGACCGTCATGATTCGAATACAGAATTGATTGCACAGGGTATAGCCAATTTCGTATCACCTATTTTCGGAGGTATTCCGGCAACAGGTGCTATTGCGAGAACCATGACGAATATCAACAACGGAGGTAAATCGCCTGTTTCGGGTATCGTTCATGCGGTAGTTCTGTTACTCATCTTATTATTCCTGATGCCGCTTGCACAATATATTCCGATGGCATGTCTGGCCGGTGTTCTCGTTATCGTATCGTATAACATGAGTGGATGGCGTGTGTTCAAGGGACTGTTGAAAAATCCGAAATCGGATGTGACTGTCTTGTTGATAACCTTTTTCCTGACCGTTATCTTCGATTTGACTGTAGCTATCGAAGTCGGACTGGTTATAGCTTGTGTACTGTTTATGAAACGTGTTATGGAAACAACACAGATTTCTGTTATCACCGACGAGATAGATCCGAATAAAGAATCAGACCTGGAAGTACACGAAGAGCATCTTATCATTCCTAATGGGGTAGAGGTATACGAAATAAACGGTCCGTATTTCTTTGGTATTGCTACCAAATTTGAAGAAATAATGGCACGTCTGGGTGACCGACCGAAAATTCGTATCATCCGTATGCGTAAAGTTCCGTTCATCGATTCGACAGGTATTCATAACCTGACAACACTGTGTGAAATGTCACAAAAGGAAAATATACATATTATCCTTTCCGGAGTAAACGAACGTGTACATGCCGTACTCGAAAAATCCGGATTCTATGAACTGCTGGGTAAAGAAAATATCTGTAGCAACATTAATGAAGCACTGGAAGTCGCTACAAGAGAAATAGCAGAATTCGATGAAGGTAACAAATAGACCTTATATTGTTAAAACCTTTTAGCAAACGAGCGGAACTTATTAAAACATGTTATAAAGCATAGATTTTAATGAGTTTCGCTTGTTAGTTTCCAGAAAGTCCGTATCTTTGCACTGTGTTTTTCATAGTATTAGATTTAAGGTTAACAAAGGTTGGAGTACAGCGGTACTCCTTTTTTTATGCCTTCTTGTAAAGAATCGCTTATCAAATAAAAAAAGCTATTCCAACTTTATTCATTGAAATAGCTTTCTTTCAACACAACTTATATCTTTTTTCAATAAGAGGCTGTAGCATTCAGACCTGCTTTCTTAAGCAATTCCACAATACGGTCCAGTTCTTCGTGTGTAGCTTTTTGCAGAGACTGATCAGGGGTTTCACGGTCTATTGTGTAAATCATTACCTGACGGGGAGCAATCTGTTTAACAATCTCAATCCAGGGAAGTACAAAACGATCAGATGTATTATCAACATCCTTACCTTCGTCTGTTTTTCCCTTCATAAACATAGTCTGGATGATCAGCTTTCCTTTAAAAGCTTTCATCGTTTCAACAATCTTATTAACATCGTAAGCTCCCGACGGACGGTCTACCCGCTGAATATATTCTGCATCAACCGTATCAAGTTTCAATATATTGTTATCTATCTTATTCAGTGCATTAAACACTTTTTCCTTGTGAATAAAGGTGGAATTACTCAGCACACTGACTTTTGCATGAGGGAAATATTTATCGCGCAATGCTAATGTGTCATCTATAATTTCCGGAAAATGAGGATGCGCCGTAGGTTCTCCGTTACCTGCAAATGTCAGTACATCAGGAACAGGACCGTTTGCTTGCATATCGATTAAACGATGTTCCAACGCTTCGCGCACTTCTTCGCGGGTAGGAAGTTTCTGTTTAGGACGATGATCTTTATTATATCCGCATTCACAATAGATACAGTCGAATGTGCAAAACTTACCATCGGCAGGAAGCAAGTTTATTCCCAACGAAACACCTAGTCGCCGGCTATGCACGGGACCAAATATAGGAGAAGGATAAATAACTGTTGACATAAGTCATATTAGTTTTAGTTCACAAGCAAAAGTACACAATATATTTCGATTACCACTTTACTTTCAACTGTAATTGTAAATCAGCTTTACGGTTTCCCTGAATTTCTTCAGTTCCGGAACTTATTTTATCACGGTCATTATAACAAGTTATCCCCCATTTCCCCTGAATAATAAACCGATCTTTATAACTATATTTTAAGTTGACTGCCCAACGGCTTCCCCTGCCATAAAAAGAGGACATAGAAAAGGCGTATAACAATCCCGGCTCATACATATAAATACGGGAATCATAACTTTGTGTATGAAACCAAGCCCCGCTACATGATATTTGCATAGGAATAAAAGACAGTTTTGCACCAAGTGTACCATTAACAAATCCTCCATTCGAACTGTTGATATTCTTATAATAAGAAGTACGCACATATTCTGCGGCAGTTTTTAACCAGAATATTTCACAAGGTTTATAAGAAAGTTGATAATGTATACGCTGACGGATATAAGGTAACACGTACTTTCCGTCACTGTCTGAAGTGTAATTCTTTGCCTTATTCTTATGACTATACTTTATTAACATCACCAGTGAATTAATAGGTGAATAACTTAATTGAAACAAACCATCAATACCGGATGTATGATCTCTATCAACCTGATATCTCCGATAGAAAAAATGAAAGAAATCGGCATAACATAAGATTTTCAATTTCCTTAAATAACTAGATTCCAACCCTATATAAACGCCTGTTTCATTTTGAAGCTGTGAGTTTTCTCCGAAAGCATTTGCATGAATAGCCTGATAACGCTTGTCATAATATCGGTTAATAAGTAATAAACTAGTATGAACAGCCGGTGAATAACTCAACATATTTAATGTAGCAATCTTGCCTGATTTATCGAAAGCTGTCTCTCCTGAAAATATAAATTTGTGGAGAAAAAATTTGTAGTTTGTTCCTATGTTGAAAAAATATTTTCCTCGGGGATAATACAAATTATATGGACGTAAATCAGAATTCAACACCTTGTTGAAAACCGTATAAACACCTGTTAAACCCAATTCAACAGTTTTTCCATTATATGTTAAATTACTCCCAATCAATTGATTGTTTACCATATTTTTCTTTTCCATATCTTTCTTCAACCGATGAAATCCATCTGTTTTCAACGATCTTATAAACATATCTTCTACCCGCGCATCCTTTTTACGAAATGAGTAAAAAGCAGACAATGTCCAACGTTTTTTCAACTTATAAGTAGCAGCGATCCCTTGCAAATAATTGTTTTCATCCGTAGAAGTATATTTAGCAATTCCCCGCCCAAACCGGTTCATGGTTCCTAATGAACCTGACTTGCCAAAACTAAACCCTCCTGTGTTAATAACCAGTCCATACCCAAAACTTACCCGATAATTACCTATCGCCAACGACTTCAACTTCTTTACGTCCTGTAAAAAGAAATAAGCAGAATAGAAATCATATCCTTTTTTATTGTATTTACAAAAGAAAGGCTCTCCAGCATCTTTTTCAGCAGTCAGCCCCATATATAATTGATTTCGATACTGAAACCGATAACGTAAGTTATGATAAACCGGATTACCATAATACTTACGGTTAGGATATTTTTCTAAGACTCCTTCGCTATGATCAGCATATCCGGATTTCATGTACAAGGGGATATCCACACGTGTTAACAACTCCTGTTTATTATACTTCAACACATTTTTCCAATAAACTTTATCTTCCTCTTTATCAGACGCTCCAATATAAATAAAGTCCTCTAAAAATCTTCTGGTCTGCCAGTCCATACCTTCTATACCCAACAGCTCTTTCTTACTCACCATGGGACCATATTTATATATATAATACAAGATATTTTCTATGATTTTATCGGAAAGGAAAGGTAGTTGCTCCAGTTGTTCTTTCGTTATTGTGTTAATATTAAAAGGATGTTCAGCCAATTCACTCAAAAATTCGTATTGTTCTTGCCATCCACTCATTTCCTCTGCTTCAGAAACATCTTCCTTCCATTCAATCCAGTTGGATTGAGCTTGCAGATTAACGACAGTATAACTTGCTAATATACAAACAATAAACACTCTTATCAACATCCTATTCACAGCTTTTCAACGACCTTTATAAGTTAAAAATTCGTATTATCAGACATGACTTCATTATTATGCGTATTTTTGCGTTCATGAAAAATAGTGTATACATATTACTATTTCTGCTAACAGCTTTTGCACTGAAAGCCAACGCACAAAAGCATTCCCAATCGGAAACAAAGGGATATATGGTTCCCGTTTGTGTATATCAGGGAGATACTATACCTTGTATAACGCTGAGAAATATATATGTATACCCACGTCTGAGATTTAAAAGCAAAAAACAGGAGCGATATTATTATAAGCTTGTAAGGGACGTAAAGAAAACTCTTCCTCTGGCTAAAGAAATTAACAGAGCCGTTATCGAAACCTACGAGTATTTGCAAACCTTGCCTAATGACAAAGCCCGCACACGTCATATAAAAATGGTAGAGAAAGGACTAAAAGAACAATATACCCCCAGAATGAAGAAACTTACCTTCGCACAAGGTAAATTACTGATAAAACTGGTTAACAGAGAATGTAATCAGTCATCTTATCAGTTGGTAAAAGCATTTATGGGACCATTCAAAGCTGGATTTTACCAAGCTTTTGCAGCATTGTTTGGAGCCAGTCTGAAAAAAGAATATCATCCAGATGATGAAGACAAGATGATAGAAAGAATTGTTACTCTTGTTGAGAACGGACAATTATAACAACGCTGTAAATCAATAAATTAACAAGTTATCAATATGTTTATCAACAATAATACATCCTGGTTTTAACTGTCTGAAACCAGGATGTATCTTTTTATCTTTTCATCATTTTATTGGCAAACTCCCATAAAACAATACCAGTAGTAACAGATACATTCAGTGAATGCTTTGTACCGTACTGAGGTATTTCAATACATCCGTCACACATATCTACAACTTCCTGCTGTACGCCTTTTACCTCATTTCCCATAACAATGGCATATTTTTTATTGGGGTCTAAAACCAGATGATCGAGCATTGTACTCCCTTCACACTGTTCAATAGCCAGTACAGTATATCCCTCTGCATGAAGTTCATTTACAGCTTCTTGTGTCTGTTTACAATATTTCCAATCAACAGTATATTCAGCTCCTAAGGCCGTCTTATGCATCTCTGGATGAGGAGGTGTAGCAGTAATGCCACATAAATAAATACAATTAACCAAAAAAGCATCTGAAGTACGGAATACAGCACCTATATTGTGCAAGCTACGAACTTCATCCAGTACAACTACCAATGGAAATTTTTCAGCTTCCTTAAATTCCTCCACCGACAAGCGGTTCATTTCAGTTATTTTCAGTTTTCTCAATTCAGACATAATTCAATCTTTATTCGTTCACAAAGATAGAAACTATATTTATAACCTTGTTGAAAACGGTGGAAAAGGTGTAAAAAACCTAAGCAAAGAAAATGAAAAATAAATCTTGTATTATCCGAAGAAAACATTATAGCTTTCACAAAACAAACATTCCAAGAAACTTAACAGAAAGTTTCATCACAAGTTTAAACATATTTTTTAGCCAAAAATCGGAAGTGAATAAGGGGAAAGTTTTTAACTTTGCGACATATCAACAAATAGTTAATAGAAGCGGTAAATCGTGTAATATCAAGACATAAGCTTGTTAATGGCTATTTAATATCTCATGCTCGGATATTTATAACCTAAAAAGCAAGAAATCTGGTATTCTTTTTACTAACACTATTAACGGGCTATTATAACTATCATATATTCTTTCAAAAAAGAAGAAAAAATATAATCTAATAATGAATAAAGAAGAATGGTTGAAAAAGGGTTATGTAACTGAACCCGTAGATAAGACGCTTGATCTGAAAGCTGAGATAGACAAGTTGCGTAAAGAAAAGAATGCCGTAATTCTGGGGCACTACTACCAGGCTGACGAAATACAGGAAATTGCTGACTTTATTGGAGACAGTCTTGCGTTGGCACAATGGGCTGCTAAAACAGATGCAGATATAATTGTGATGTGTGGAGTACACTTCATGGGAGAAACTGCTAAAATATTGTGTCCGGATAAAAAAGTTCTGATTCCTGATTTCAATGCCGGATGTTCACTTGCCGACAGTTGTCCAGCTGATAAGTTTTCTCAGTTTGTCAAAGAGCATCCTGATCATACTGTTATTTCGTATGTCAATACCAGTGCTGCGGTAAAGGCAGTGACTGATGTAGTGGTTACATCTACTAATGCCAAGCAGATAGTAGAGAGTTTTGCAAAGGAACAAAAAATAATTTTTGGTCCTGATAAAAATTTGGGTAATTATATTAACTCTATTACTAACCGGAACATGTTACTTTGGGATGGTGCTTGTCATGTACATGAAAAATTTTCTGTTGAGAAAATCATCGAACTGAAAAAGCAATATCCTGATGCGGATGTGCTGGTACATCCTGAATGTAAAGGTGCAGTGGCTAAACTTGCCGATAAGGTAGGATCAACAGCCGGTTTGTTGAAGCATGCTATTGCTAGTGACAAAAAGAACTTTATAGTGGCTACGGAGAGTGGAATTCTTTATGAAATGAGAAAGAAATGTCCGGAAAAGAATTTTATTCCGGCTCCTCCCGAAGACAGTACTTGTGCATGTAATGAATGTAACTTCATGCGTTTGAATACACTCGAAAAATTGTATAATACATTGAAGTATGAGTGGCCTGAAGTAATAGTTGATAATGAAATCGCCGATAAGGCAATCCGGCCTATTAAGAAAATGTTGGAAATTTCTGCAAAGCTTGGATTATAAACAAATTGTTAAAAAAGAGATGAGAAATTCATGCTTTTCTTAAAACGTGTTATAAAGCATATTTTTCTTATCTCTTTTTTTGTTAGATTTATTTACTGCGTCAAATTTTGGAATAGCTGCAAGAATCGGAATATCTCCAATCATAGTCATTTCCTCGTTGTATCTCATCTTTTTATCAAGGAACGCTCTGAGCAATGAAATTCCGACAGATATAACAAGTCCTGCTATCATTGCAATTATTACATTCTTTATTTCATTCGGAGATGAAGGAGCAGTAGGCAGCTGAGCATAATCACTATCTTTAGCGTTGCTTTGGATTTAAGTCTTGAAATAGCCTCAGGTGCAACCTTTCCAACCGCATCAGCTATAAGCTTTGAATCATTTGGAGAAGGAGTAGTAACCTTAGCGTCAAATATCTCCGTCTTTTCGTCACTGCTGAAAGAAACCATTTCGCTAAGCTGTTTAGCGGTATATTTGTTGTTTATATGCTCGGAAAGCTCTGTGTAAAAAGTATTTGTGTTCAACATTTTAATATATGTAGCAACAAGATTCTGTGCATAGGTTTGCTCAGAAAGTATATTGAGGTTGTTTTTATTTTCATCATCATTTGACGTATCAACATATAACTGAATTGAAGATGTGTATAATTTTGGAATAAAATATCTTGTTATAAAAAAGCTTCCGATAGCACAAATAAGCGTAACTATGATAATAAAAGCTGCATTTTTCTAATAATATTCCATACATCTGACAATGAAATAATAATTTCATCCTTTTCTTCCATAGAACTACCTCCGTTTTACATTTCCATTCATTTTTTGCATTATTAATTACTATTGTAATCCAATATCCAATTTATTTCAACAACAATATTTTATTTTTTTCCACTATTGACAAAGTTTGTGTGACTAATTTATTATTGTACACTAAGATGTCAAGAAATTAGTAATTATCACCATGAACACATATAGGCTTTTCGGAGAGAAAGTTATGTAAGTACAGTTGCCTTGCTTTTTGTTCCTTTTGAATGCGGTGCCTTGTCGGGCTTTACTGTCCATATTTCGGCACCGACCTTTGCCTGAGCTGTTTCATCAATATCGCTTAAATCCGTAAACATAAACCGAGCCGAGAACAAACCATATTGAAACAAGCTGTGTTGTAAAGCCTTTGCATAGCAACACAAATATTGCAAAGCCTATCCACACTATCGGCATATGAGGATTTTTGTATTTATATTCCGTTATGCCATTCCGATTTTATGTAAAAAGTGCATAAAAACACCGACAAATATTAGCATAGAACACCATTACTTGTCGGTAATAATTTTAATATCACATTCCTTGTTCAAAAACATAGAGGTACAAATCTTCAAGGGTTGGGTTTGCAATTGTTATTTTATGATTTTCAGGGGGATTATCTGTGACTAATCTTACTACGATTTTATCATCATTATGATAGAGATTTGAAACTCGATAATTATCCTGAAAATATTTTAATTCTTCTTTTTCAATTTCCACCTCAATTACCTTATTTGTAATTTCATTTACGAGATTTTTGCAGGTATCATGCGACACGAGTTTTCCTTGATTTAGAAGTATAATTTCCTTGGCAATAAACTCGATATCAGACACTACATGAGTAGAAATGAGTACAATTTTGTCTTCCGCAATTTCGCTTATAAAATTGCGGATACGGATTCTCTCTTTCGGGTCAAGACCGGCGGTAGGTTCATCAAGCAAAAGAATCTCAGGGTTGCCGAGCATAGCCTGTGCAAGGAGGACACGCTGTTTCATACCTCCCGAAAATTTACCGATTTTCTTATGGCTGACTTTTTCAAGATTACCCTTAAAGAGAATACCCTTACCTTTATAAGGCT
>OGXM01001587.1_pt1 | contig 12183 bp, 10 predicted proteins | sample 1576271 | NCBI WGS metagenome assembly OGXM01 (sample SAMEA3541579, study PRJEB24748) | human gut metagenome | biome: human gut; feature: human-associated habitat; material: faeces | place: China | collected 2012 | reverse complement strand
CAAAGAGTTAAGTATAAGTGTGGCAAATGTGGCATTAAATTAGAAAAAAAAATACGCTTTTTTTGGACCGTAACGGTTTTTAATGGTCTCTTTGTGGGGTCGTTGTGCAATAGTGAATATCTCGTTTAGCGGATAATGATTTTATCTTGTTTTACGCTACCGTCGGTGAAGGTGGTCTGACGGATGTTGATACCCTTGCGGGGCTGCTCCAACTGTATACCGTCCATTGAATAATATATCGTTCGTGCCACAATTTTACCGCCGGTCGTTTCGGATACCTTACTGCCTTCTACAGGAATGAATTCGAACGGGTAATCATTCGGGGTTTCCGTCGCAGCGAAGTCGATACTGCCGTCTTCTGCCACTTGCCAATAGATGTTACCGCTACGGGCCGACTTTTGGATGGCTAATGTTTCAATATCTACGGCACCGCTGAAGCGGAACGGCTTGGTCATGGTTTCCTGCCACAACCCCTCGTCGGTCAAGTAGGTTCCGTCCAAAATCGACTGGAAACCGTAGGTCGTAGAAGGAGGAGTGTTGACGACGTTCCATTGTTGTGCAGCTTTATTGGATTCATCTTCAGGCTCGAACGAGGGATAGTCGTCGTTACCATGATTGGTAAGATACGTTCCGTAGGTCTTGTGCCGGATGTAGTAGTTGCCCGGTGTTACACTGCGGTATCCCGTTTCTTTTACATAGATTTGATAAGTGATGGTATTTGTCTGGCCGTTTATGGTATAATCCAATGTATAAGAGGCGGAAGTTTGCACGTTATTAATGGTGAGAGAGTCTTTGGTAGAGCCGTCTCCCCACAAGTAAGTTCCTCCTGTCATGGCATCTGCCGGTGTGGCCGTGAGCGTCACGTTGTCGCCTTTTTCCACGATCATCATGTTCTTATCCGTATAACGTCCGCCGTTGACGATGATGTCAGGGCGTGCAGCCTGTACATTGATACGGAAGACGGTTTCCTGGCGACGTCCGCCTTGGTTGGTATGGATGACGGAAACGGTACGTGAGGTCGTGACGTGCGGCAGGGTGATGGAAGAAGCCGTACTGCCGGTTTCCCACAAATAGCTTCCATAGCCTCCCACACCGAATATGGATAAGGACACTTCGCTGTTGTATAATACGTTGATGGAAGTTGCTGCACGTGTGGAACTATTGTAGGTTATGGTCGGGTTGATTGTGCTTTCCCCACAATCACCTTCCACGGCGATGCTGAACATCTGTTCGCTTTCCACACCGTTTTCATTCGTATATGTCACGCGCCAGATGCCGCTCCTGTCGGTTGCCACGGTGAGGTCTTTTGTGTTTTCTCCGGTGTTCCATTTCCATTTTCCCGTATCGGTCGTGCCATCGGGAAGTTGTGGCTTCAGGGTGACGAGTGTACCAGCCGGGAGCGTTTCCGTAGGTTCGGTACGGTACGTATTGTGTAGTCCGCCCAGTTCGTTGTGTTCCACGCTTATACCGTTGTATTCCATGATGGGAGTGAGCGGGGTGGGTATTTGTTCGGGAGTAGGGAAGTCGCGGGTATTCATCAATACGGAATAGCCCATGTGGTCGTAGCCTCCGCTGGTGTTACCCTGTCCGCCGCCGTCGATGCCCATTTTTTCGTAGACCGCTTTGGAGAAAGGCATTTCTACGCCTTTAATGCCTTCATAGTGCCCGATGACGGTACCCCAGTAAGGACGTATTTGTTCTCCCAATGCGGGGGCGGTTTGTATCCATGTCCTACCATCGCTCCAGTGTAGTCCACTCGTACCGTAATGGTAATTAGTCCATGGCAGGTTTTGTACGCTTTGCATTTGTGCCGCCAAATACTCTATACCGGCTGCCAGTCTGTGGTCCATATAAGAGAACAAATCATCGCCCTGGTTCCAACCGATGTGGGCTACGTCTACGGCCAGCCCGCCGGCCATGGCGGCATGGCCTACATCACGGCCGCTTTCTTGCATTTGTCCCAGTTTGCCGTAAGCTCCGGCTTCCAAATCGGATTCTTGTGTCGTGACGACAAGGTTGCCTAAAAACTCGGTCAGTCCGTCGTTCAGGATAGGGTCGGAAGTACGCGGGTCGGTGAAAGTACCCACTTGATCGTATTTAAAGAAAGAAAGTCCCTGATTATAAATGAATACGTCATCGCAAAGGATGCCTATACTCATGACGGCCAATACGTTACAAAGTCCCCAGTTCGACCAGTAATGTCCGGGGCATTCCCACCATTTTCCCGAATTTTGCCAAGTTCCGTTGCGGCCGCGCAGGAAGCCGATGCAAGATGGATACCACACGTCGAGCATCCATTGTTTGAATGTGGTGAAATCTTCGTCAGACCATCCTTCGTAGTCGCGCACGAGTTCGGCGGCGTTGGCAAAGGCATATCCGTATAGTCCTGCAGCCAGTGCATAATTGGAGTCGCCTCCGATGCCTTTGGTGACGCGTGCCCATTTCATCAGGACATCCACTGCGTGTTTGGCATGTTCTTCCGAACCGTCGATTTTCCACCGCAGGGCATTTTGGTAAGCTATAGAAGCTCCCTGCGCTGCATTAATGTAATTTTCTCCTACTCCCCCTCCGCGTATGATGGTCGGTACGGGATTTGTAGCAGCCGTAGACTGTGAGAATCCGGCGTTGACCAATACATTGTAGGCTGCTACGACTTTTTCATTTCCGGCTTTGAGCTGTTTCCTGATACGTTCAAAGTCGGCATCGGTATGGAGGGCACCGGGATGCCGGAATCCTCTTTCTGTGTCGTATCCTGTCGTAATGCCCGTGACGTCGAAATCGAATCCTTCCGTGGCTTCCAAGGCCGTACGGGCTGATGCGAGGTTTTCGAGCTGTCGGTCGATGGCATTTTGGTTTACTTTACCTTCGTTCGCGAGGTCTTGGGCGATATTGACTTCGTCTTGGTAAAGTGCAACGATTGCGCCTGGGTAAGAAGAGGCGTGTGAAGCGATATATTCCTGGGCTTCATTGATGGCATTTTGCAATGCCGTGAAGTCGCCCGGATTGCCGTAAGTATATTCGTATTCCAAATCGTCAACTGCGGCTGCCAGTTCGCCGATTTCCGATGTTTCCAGTACACGGTCATAGAGGCGGACGTCGGCTACAAGAGTTTGCCTCAGGTAATTGTCGGCTGTAAAAGCGGGACGTCCGATCCATGCGTAAGGAACAGAAGTGGTGAAGTTGGATGAATTGGTGGGCATCTCGGTGTTCGTTCCCTTGGCCACTCCGTCGAGGTAGAGCGTACCGGTTTGTCCGTCTTGGGTGTACACGACGTGTGTCCATTTTCCTTTGGCGGCTTCTCCACCGATTTCTATGGCCGTTTCGTTGCCGTATCCTCCTGTGGCGTTGGCAAAGCGTTGGGCATTGAGGCGGTAAGCAGAGTACTTGCCCTCCGACCCCGTACAGGCCGCAGAAGAGAAGAATGTCCAAAGGAAGAAGCCGGCACCGGAAAGTGAGGCTTTCTCGTCTACGCGGTAGTACATGGAGATGGAGTACGCATCCATACCTTTGAACAGTTCGCCCGCTTGTTCTGTCAAGTCGAGATAACCGCTTCCGCTACCGAGATCGAGTACGCGGTATTTTCCCATTTTGCTTACCGTAGCTTCATTTTTGAGTGAGGCCGTGATACCGGAACATTCCGTATCTGAGACGGAAGTACCATTCATGTTTTTAAAATCGAAGTGCAGGCGAAGGCCATTTTCCTGGCCCATTGCGGCATGGCCGGCACATACGATAAGGCAGGATGCCAATAGCGTCCTAAACCTGTTTCTTTTGCTTTTCATGTTTTTGTTCATAAGTGTGATTCGATATAAATTGAGTCATTCGTTTTATGTTTATACGAATGAACAATTAAAACTACCTGTTATAAAAAGTATAAAGAACGTTAAATTAGAAAAGAAAACCGCGGCACAGGGATTAGCTTTCCTTGTGTCGCGGTTGGGGATGAGGTAATTTTTCTTCGGTTATTTCTGTTTTTTCCCGTTCCAATAATTCTCCAGCCGGTCGGCCTCTTCTTGGGTCAGGTGGATGACTGCGCCGTGCTTGGGCGACCGGAAGTTAGTGGTCTTCATCACGCCTTCGTTGAAGCGTCCCAAGTTTTTGAAGTGTACGAAATCGCTGGTTTCTACAAAACCGAAGTTATGTGGGTTGATACCGAATATATCGTACATGAGCACCCATTTGTCTTCACCGATTCGTTTCCAGACGTTAGGCGCCTCGCAGGCCACCGGTTCAAAGTCTATCCAACGCGGGTCGTAGTCGAAACCGTAACCTCCGTCATTGAAAGGTACGGCAAGTCCCGGCATACCTGAAACTTCTTCGGCAATTGTAATGGCACGAGGATTAACCTGGTGTATCAGCTTGTTGGCAAGTGTCAGATAGCAAATTGCATTGTCATCTTGATGACCATTAAAGTAATCGCCATAGTTACAGAATGCTTCTCCCAGTCCGTGGCTGTAATAAAGCATAGATGTTACACCATCGAAACGGAAACCATCGAAGTGGAATTCTTCCAACCAGTATTTACAGTTAGAGAGTAAGAAATGAATAACTTCGTTCTTACCGTAATCGAAACACAATGAATCCCATGCCGGATGTTCACGGCGATCTCCCTGATAGAAATATTGGCAAGGATCACCAGCCAGGTTACCTAAACCTTCCATTTCGTTCTTTACCGCATGCGAATGAACGATGTCCATAATTACGGCAATTCCCATCTGATGAGCTGTATCAATAAGCTGTTTCAGCTCTTCGGGCGTACCAAATCTGGACGATGGAGCAAAGAAGCTTGATACATGATAACCGAAACTTCCATAATAGGGATGCTCCTGAATAGCCATAATCTGAATGCAGTTATAGCCGTCCTTAGCTATACGTGGAAGGATGTTTTCACGGAATTCGTTGTAAGTCCCCACTTTTTCGGCATCCTGCGCCATACCAATATGACACTCATAAATCATTAAAGGTGACACATTCGGTACAAAAACTTTTTTCTTGAATTTGTAAGGTTTATCAGGATTCCAGACCTGTGCACTGAAAATTTTAGTCTGGTCGTCTTGAACGACACGTGTTGCCCATGCAGGAATACGTTCTCCGCAACCTCCTTCCCAATAAACTTTCAGCTTATATAAATCTCCATGCTTTATCGCATTTTCCCGAAGATTGATTTCCCAGTTACCTGTATTCTTGACTCTTTTCAATTTATACTTGGCTTGTTCCTGCCATCCATTGAAATCACCTATCAGATAAATTTCAGTAGCATTAGGAGCCCATTCACGGAAAGTCCAACCTTTTTCTGTGCGATGCATGCCAAAATAAAGATGTCCGGTAGCAAAGTCGGACAATGTTTTCTTGCCGATTAATTCTTTTTCCTTATTAATTGCATGCTGATGTCTGCCTGTAATAGCCTCTTTATAAGGCTCAAGCCAAGGATCATTTTTAATGATATTCAATACTTCATCCATAGTATTAGAGTTTATATTAATATGCCCGAACTTTTACTATGACTTTTTTCACACCGTCTGGAGTTACGCCAGGAGCGTGTCCGTCTTGTGGAAAGAATATAGCAAACATACCCGGAGTAATAGTCAGATAATCTTTTGCAAATCCTTTGTAGAAAGTGATGTCTTTTTCTGCATTGTATTCTTCTTCCGGAAGGTCTGTGCGCGGAGTATATCCCATTGTTTCAACTCCCGACAAAGGAATCTGAATATCTATGAAGTTATTATGAGTTTCAAGTTTTGCTTCTTCCTTAGTTTTGGGTCGTGCTTGAGCAAAATTAACGATAAGCTCACCCTCTTTTAAGACGACCTTACCTATTTCGTGTGCGTTTAAGTCTGTAGTTTTCAAAAATTCCACAGCCTGTGCAAATAGTGGATTCAGAGAAACATATTTCTCAAGATTTTCTAATTTATCTATTACCATAGTAGTAACAATTTTGTGGTTTTAATTTATATGAAAATGTTTGTTATTCAAAATCATCGATTGTATAATTTGTAAAATCGGCAAAACGCTTCAGTTGCCTGAATACGTTTATAATTTCTTCTATAAAACAAGGATCATCAAAAAAAGAATCAGGAATGGAATAAGCAACAGTGTAATCTTTACATTTTATATATTCCGGATAAGGAAAATCTTTTGGGAATCCTTTAGGCAAGGTTTTTAAGTGTTCCTCTCCTATTACCGGAAAATATTTTTTAAAATCAGGATCCTCTACAATAGCACGGTATTCCTCTATGTTATCTACAACCGACTGCCGGACAGCTTTAAGCATATTAGATGGCATACACCAGCTTCCTCCTGCCAGCATACAGTTGCCAGGTTGCAGATGTACGTAATATCCGCAGTGGTTCGATTTTTTTCCACGTGCGTTAATATATCCTCCTATGTGATTCTTATAAGGAGATTTGTCTGCCGAAAAGCGGACATCCCGATAAATACGATATGTACAATCATGAGGACGAACATGAGATATACTTTCATCGAATAATGAAATACGCGCAATGATATCCGCTAATAAATTTTCAAAACTGCTTTGTGCGTTTTGATATTCATTTTTATGTTCCTGAAACCATTCACGGGTATTATTCTCTGACAAGCGTTTCAGAAAATCTAATATTTCTGGTATATTCATGTCCTTCCCTTTTTTGTAACACAAACATACAAAATATATTTTGATAAATCGAATAAAACGTGAGTATTTTATAGATTATCAATTATATTCAACAAATCTCGATGGATTCTTCCGTTTGAAGCCAGAACCTGTGAACCAGAGGAATAAGAATCTCCTCCCTTGAAGTCTGTAATCATACCTCCGGCATTTTGCAGAATAATTGTTCCTGCAGCGATATCCCATGGACCAATAAAAGCTTCGATACGTGCTTCGAACCTTCCTGCTGCAATATAACACAATTCTACAGCCGCAGCTCCCATAAGCCGCAGTCCTGCTACATTCCCGTAGAGTGTATTTACCAAATGGTTGGCCATTGGCTTATATTCTTCTGTTGCATAAGGGAAGCCAAGAGCTATAAACGAGTCATCTAAATTGGATATGGCAGATACATGAATTTCATTGCCATTCAGATAAGAAGGAGCACCTTTATATGTCCAGAAACATTCATTCCGGCAGATTTCATATACGACGCCCAGTAATAATTCTTTTTTACTTCTCAGGGCAATGCTCACGCAATACGGAGCATTGTCATGAATGAAATTGGTTGTTCCGTCCAAAGGATCGACTAGCCAGCAATATTGCTCGTCGTTTAATGTGCCACTGCCTTCTTCTGCTATGAAACCAGCCTCGGGAAGTAATTCTTTTAGGCGGGTTACAATCTTTTTTTCCGACTCTTTGTCTACGTATGACACATAGTCGTGTGCATGTTTTTTTTCGATTGCCTCGCGATGGAATTTTTTTCTTTCTTCACGAATAAAATCCCCTGCCTCAATCGCAAGAGCACGTACTTTATCTGTTAGTTCCGATAGGTTTAGCATTATTTTTTCTCCTCTAAAAGTCTGCCACTGCGGAATGTTCCCTGACGAATTATTTTTCCGTTACTGTCTGTTTCGACAAAAGGACCATCCTTTTTTCCTTGCTTGAAGAATCCTTCAAAGCGGATTCCGTCTTTGCTTACGATAGTTCCTTTGCCATCTTCTTTACCACGAGAAAAATGACCGGTGTAGACAGATCCATCTTGCATACGTAGTACGCCTTCTCCTTCTGCCATATTATCTTTCCACTGACCTTCATATTCATCGCCATTTCCCCATTTATAATGACCTTTACCCGATCGTTGGTTCTTTACCCATTCTCCCTCATATACAGCTCCGTTCTGCCAGGTGAATGTACCGGTTCCTTCCTGCCATCCGTTTTTGAACAGGCCGACGTATTTATCTCCGTTGGGGTAAACATAAATTCCTTTTCCGGTACGTTCTCCGTCTGCGTAGTCACCTTCATAGCGTTCGCCGTTTTGGAAATAGTAAATACCTTTTCCATGCTGTACATCTTTTACCCAATCTCCGATATATTTATCGCCATTGGTGTAATAAAATGTTCCTTTCCCGTGGCGTTCGCCATTTTTCCATTCTCCTTCGTATTTTGAACCGTCTTCCCATGTCATGACACCTTTGCCATTCTTCAGATCGTTGGTCCATTCACCTTCGTATTTGGCACCTCCTTTCCATGTATATGTTCCATGGCCGTTTCGCTTGTCTTGGTGCCACATTCCTACATATAAATCGCCGTTATAATAGTACATTGTACCCTCACCTTCCTGAAAGTCTTGATACCACATTCCTTCATAACGGTTGTTGTTCATGAAGTAGTAGGTTCCTTGACCGTGTTGCTGGTCCTGATACCAATGTCCTACATATTTTTCTCCATCACTGAATATATATGTACCCTCTCCTTCACGTTTTCCTTTTACATACTCACCTTCGTATGTATCTCCATTCTTAAAAACTGTTTTGCCTTTTCCATTTGGACGACGTCCTTTCAACTCTCCAGTATATTCTGCTCCATCTTTAAATTTGTAATATCCCAATGACATTTGAGCAGAAACGGACAAGCTTCCAAATGTCATCAATGCAAACAATAAATATGTATGTCTAGTCATTATTATCTTTTTCGTTTTATTTGAATGTTCAAAATTAGTGTTTTCTGTAAAGAGAATATAAAATCATTACACTTTTTTACCTGCGACAACCGCTATTAAGTTTTCTTTACAGAAATACTTTTGTGCCAGTGCTTGAAGCTCATCCGATGTTACTTCACGGATAGCTTTTAATGTATGATCGAAAAAATCATTTTTCAAACCAGACGTTTCGATGAATATCCAAGCATCTGATAAAGAAAAGGCACTTTCGTATGAACGACACATATCACCCAGCATGTAATTGCGTACCATATCCAGCTCTTCGTCTGAAACTTTCTCTGAACATAAAATATCCATTTCTTTATAGACTTCAGCGATGAGAGGTTCTACATATTCGTTTGCAGCTTCTGTACTGATGCCTAATACACCTGTATTGGGATAATTGACAAGACCGGCGCCGATACCATAGGTATATCCTTTATCTTCACGGATATTCGACATCAGACGGCTACCAAAATACCCTCCAAACAGCGTAACCAGTACACGCAGCTTCAAATAGTCTGGATGTTGTTGGTTTATAGAAAATGTACCTATCTTTATAGAACTTTGCAAAGCATCCTCTTTTTCTACAAAAATGCGTTTGCAATCTTCTGTTGTAGGAACAAAAGTTTCGTTTTTTATTTTTCGGGTAGTGTCTCCCCAATCGCTTTCGCCGAAGTGTTGCTCTATGCAATGTATAACTTCTGGAGAAACTTTACCTGAGACGTAAACAGAGCAGTTGCCTGAATGGTAATACTGATGGTAAAAACTTTTTAATACTTCGCTGTTAATACGATCGTAATCTTCCAGTTCAGCATATCGTCCTAATGGGTGCGACAGTCCGAAAAGTGCACGATTCAGACGTTTGCGAGCCATTACGTCAACACGCTGGGCGTTGACAAGAAACTGTTGTTTGTTTACGTCCACTACAACCGATAATTCTTTTTCCGGAAAGACCGGTTCTTTAATCATCGAGGCTAATATTTCAATTGTTTTTGGGAAATACTTACCTAATGAATATAGTGTTACAAAACCATAGTTTACCGATGATGATAAGTCAAGCCATGCGCCATAATAGTCCAGCTTTTCAGCAATTTGTAATGACGACAAAGACCGAGTTCCTTCGCGCAGCATGCGGTTGGTAAACATAGCCAGTAAAGGTTGTGTCTGATTCCATTGCCCGCCTTTTATGAGCAAATCCAGACGCACAACATCCTCGCTGCCAACTTGAATGATATTCAGTGGCGTTCCGTTTGGCATGATTGTACGTTCGGGAGTAGAAATAGAAAAATGGTCTATCTGGCGTATTGGGGGAGCTATTGTTCTGTCAAGAGTCATCACTTTATTTCTTTATGTTCAAGCAGGAATTTTTCCGCACGAGCTAAATCCTGCGGAGTATCTATTCCAATGGTTTCCACTTCACTGATACCGACTTTGATGGTATAACCATTTTCCAGCCAACGTAATTGTTCTAATGACTCTGCTTGTTCCAGAGAAGACTGTGGCAGAGCTGTAATTTCTTTCAGAACAGCAGCCCGGTATGCATATAGACCGATATGTTTGTAATAGGTATGTCCTTGCAGCCATTCTGCCTTTTCTTTGTTACGTTGATATGGAATAATAGAACGGCTGAAATACAGTGCATTCATATTTTTATCGACTACAACCTTCGGAGAATTGACATTTTCTAATGCTTCAAATCCGTCATCGACGGTAAAGGGTTTTACCAAGGTTGCAATCTGTGTAGATTCATCATTAAAACATGCTTTGACAGCTTCCAGTTGCGAGCGCTGTATGAAAGGTTCGTCACCCTGAATGTTTACAATAACATCGTAACCGCTGCCTACTTTGCAATAGGCTTCATAACAGCGGTCTGTACCACTTTTATGATTGACAGAAGTCATAACAACTTTGCCACCAAAAGCTTTGACGGCACTTTCTATTCGCTCATCATCGGTCGCTATGTATGCTTCATCCAGAATTCCAGATACTTGTTCGTAGACTCTTTGAATTACAGTTTTCCCTCCTAGCATAGCCAATGGCTTTGCTGGAAAACGTGTAGAAGCATATCTAGCAGGAATTATTCCAATAAATTTCATGGTATTTGTACTTTTTATTAGTACGCAAATTTACAAAAAAAATCTATTTTTGTAGTCAAAACTTCATAAATATGAAAACTAAGCATCGTTGCATCATTTGTTTGGGGTCGAATACAGAGAGTGAATATCATATGAATTGGGCGGAGGAAATCCTGTCAGATTTGTTTCCTAAGATGCGGTGGGGAGAAATAGTAGAAACTGCCCCGGAAGGTACAGAAACGACAACTTCTTATTTGAACCGGGCTGCTGTCGTTGAAACAGATATGGGCTTCGAGGATATAAAAATATTATTTAAGGACATAGAAAGGAAATGTGGCAGAACCCCAGAAGGTAAGCAGAAGGGAATCATTCCTCTGGATATTGATCTGCTTGTGTTTGACATGGAGGTTATAAAACCTGCTGACATGGAGAAAAACTATGTGAAACAAGCCTTGAACACTCTGTCGGAACAGGCCGATTATACCAGTTTTACATATCCCAGTCGTGTGTAATGCACACCCTTGCTTTCGTAATGTGACATGACCTTTGCTGATGCTAGATGCAGTACTTCGTGCTGAGTTATTTTGCGACTGTGACAACTTAATGCTTTAGGTGTCTGGCTACGTCCGCCAGCTTTTATGAAAAATGTAAAACGGTTTCCGTCACGATCGGCAGCCAATACGTTTTGGTCTACGTAAAAGTCAGCTTTGTATGTATCAACCTGTAAACGAACATTCAAGACTGTGAGGAACATATCTTTCAACTTTTCTCCTATCTCACCGATATAATGGCTTACCGAAGAAATATGTCTTTTCTGTACGGTCAGTTCAAAATGTACTTTGGCAAATTTTTTAGCCAATAATACTAATGGTTCATACCGCTTTGTTTCTACAGTAAATTTATTTGCTAACCAAAGGATGTAAGATGGGTCCACATAGAAGATTTCAGCTAAACGTTTGCCACGATACTTGCCAAATGGAATAATGTCGTCTGATTGTCCGTAGTAACTTTCAAAAACGCTGTTGTCTTGTACGTCAAGAGGTATATTACAGTTTTGGAGTAAGGCGAAGGCTCGTTCTGCTGCTGCGTCGAATGTTACAGCAAGTGTACGTACGAATAGTGGGGTTTTATCATCTGAAAAGATTCGCCAAAATCCATAATAAGGGCGATAAAGAGTCGGCATACTGATTACATATTTACCATCTTTAGGCATTCTTCCACGATTGAAAGATTCGATCCGATCGAAAACTTTAGCTGCCAGTTCAGGAGATAGTTGGTATAATGTGAGATTACGATCCATGACAATCCTCCTTCTTTTACAAGTTTCTGCAAGATACAGAAAATAATCCGAAAATCCAAAGTTGGAAGACTATAAAAAAACATGCCCATATTAACAAAAAAACATGCTGAAGTTTATCGTAAAGTATAACCGTCCGCGATAGCGTCTTGTAATCTGCCTATAGTAATTCTAACTTTGC
>OGXM01001584.1_pt1 | contig 12192 bp, 7 predicted proteins | sample 1576271 | NCBI WGS metagenome assembly OGXM01 (sample SAMEA3541579, study PRJEB24748) | human gut metagenome | biome: human gut; feature: human-associated habitat; material: faeces | place: China | collected 2012 | reverse complement strand
GCAGATGATAACGAGTTTCGGTTCGCGCGGTTTTATATTGTCTGTGAAGCGGTGCCACTAGGGGCACCAGAAAGTCCGCTCATTGTCTGCGGTTTGTCGGACACTCCCCGTGAACTGTCCAAACGTGGAAAGACACAGAATTCGATGTCCGACGCGGCACGGAAGAAATCCTCGGATTTTGCTTCAAAGAATTGCCGCCTCCGGTTGCATTCTGGAACTTCATATTCTCCAATATTCTTATAATGAAACGTATCCCATTTATAGTGCAGTGCACGCGGGCGACCGTCCATTTTAATCTAAGAGCATCTCTACGCAGCCATACATTCCGGCATCGTTTCCGAGTCCCGCAAGTACAAACTTTGTGTTGGCGCATGCGTGGAATGAAGTGGCAACAAAGTGCTTCTTCACTGCATCCGTGAGAATACCACCGGCTTTGGAGACGCCTCCACCGATTACGATGACCTCCGGATTCACAACACATGCGATATTGGAAAGTGTTGCTCCTAAAATGCCACATACCTCATCGACAACTTCAAGCGCCACTTTATCACCCGCTTTGGCTTCGTCAAATACGTCCTTTGCGGTCAGATCTGCATGGTTTCTAAGCGCGGTATCTTCGGACGTCTTCTCGAGGGTACGCTTCGCCACACGCACAACTCCGGTTGCAGACGCATACTGCTCCAGACAGCCGTACTGTCCGCAGTTGCACTGCTCCTTCTCGTGTGCATTCACTGTAATATGACCAATCTCGCCACCGGCTCCGTCAAATCCGGCTACAACTTTTCCGTCGACAATAATGCCGCCGCCGACTCCGGTTCCCAGCGTTACCATGATGACATCTTTGCTTCCTTTTCCACCGCCCTGCCACATTTCGCCAAGACCTGCAACGTTCGCATCATTTCCGACTTTTACTTTCAGACCTGTCTGTGCACCGAGTTCCTCCGCAACATTGATCACTCCCCAGCCGAGATTGACACACCCGTTAACAACGCCATCACTCCGCACAGGACCCGGAACACCGATTCCCACGCCCTCTACATCACTCTTACTGATGCCTTCCTGCGCCAGTTTGTTATCAATCGCCTGTGCAATATCCGGCAGTACTGCCTTTCCGTTATCGCTGGTATCGGTCTTGATTTCCCATTTGTCAAGAAGCCCTCCGCTTGTCTCAAAAAATCCCATTTTTACGGTGGTTCCTCCCACGTCTACGCCAAATCCATATTTCTTCAATTCCTGATTCCTCCTTGATCTATGTGATATGTATTTTTCTTCTACCCCATGTATCTGTATTCTACCATATTCCGGGATTTCTGCCTAGTATCGTTAAAAAAAATCAACCGATGTATCCATAAATACACCGGTTGCACTGTTTTATATATGTTTATTGTACGTTTCCACCACCGGTATCTCCACTCTCTCCGGTATCACCGCTATTATCCGTGGTTCCGCTATTGTCCGGTTTATTGGTATTTTCTCCATTTTCCGGTGTATCAGTGTTTCCTCCACTTTCTCCGGAATCGTTGTCCCCACTATGTTCCGGTTTGGAATTGTTATTCTGATCACCGGCATTGCTGTCGTTATTGTCCGGCTGGTTATCATTTTCGGAGCTTCCGTCCGTTGTATTATCTTTCTGCTGGCTCTCGGAAGTCTGCTGGTCATCCGTCTGGTTTTCCTCCGTCTGGTTTTCTTCGCGCATCTTGTCGTGTTCTTCCTCTTCCTTCTTCTGCTGATTTTTAAAATCATCCGAAAGCTGGGCATAAGGAAGGAAATCAAGCGAAGATAATCCCTCGTGGGCCGCAGACATATATGCTTTCCAGATCTGTGCCGGATATGTGCTTCCACTCAGATTGGAAATGGCTTTTGGATAATCACATCCCACCCAGACTGCGGTTGTATAATATCTGGTAAATCCGCAGAACCATCCATCTTTGTGATCGTTTGTTGTACCCGTCTTTCCGGCACACGGCATATCGGCAAGCTTTGCAGAACGTCCGGTTCCACTGTCCATAACGGAGGTCATGATATCCGTCATCATCCGCGCCGCATCCTGCTTATAAACCGTTTTTCCGTCAGGCTGGACGTATAGACTACATTTTCATCAGAATCCACAATTGATTTTACACAGGTCGGTTCCCGGTAAAGTCCGTCATTTTCAACCGCTGCATACCCGGATGCCATCTCAAGCGGAGAAACACCTTTGGTAAATCCACCAAGAGATGTGGCGAGGGTATAATCTCCGTCCTTGATCTGTGCAAAATTCATATTTTTTAAATACTGCAGGCCTGCTTTTGGTGTCAGTTCATCATACAGCTGCCAGGCAATCGTATTAATGGAATGTGCAACCGCATATCTGAGCGGAATCTTTCCGGCATATGTATTGTTTGCATTGGATGGTCCGTCTTTTAGTTTATGGTCATCCACAACGGTATCCGGAGTATACCCGCGCTCCAGCTGCGGAGTATATACCAGCAATGGCTTAATCGAACTTCCCGGCTGACGGTAACTCTGGTATGCACGGTTTAACGTATAATTATCCGAATCCTGCTTACGGCCGCCCACGATTGCCACAACATATCCGCTGTTGTTATCAATCGATACTGCTGCCGCCTGCATCTTGTAAGTTCCGTCTTTGGATTTGTCTTTAAATCCTTTCAGGGTATCATCAATGGCAGACTGCAGTTCCTTTTGTTTTTCCATATCAATCGTCGTATAGATTTTGTATCCTCCGGAAAACAGTTTCTTCTGACACGCACTGTAAAGTTCGTCATATGCTTCCCCATAAGACTTCTTTTCCTTATCCGAATCAAAATAATATTTAAACTGGAAACCTTCCTGTTCCATCAGTGCACGGGTTGCGCAGTCATACGTGTAAGTGTCAATCGAACTGTTAATTTTCTCCGTGTCACTCTTTTTCGGCCGGTTCAGCGCAATCTCTTCTTTGGTTGCCTCATAATACTCTTCCTGGGAGATTTTCCCGTCATCCCGCATATTCTTTAAGATCAGATTCCGCCGGGTAATGGTATTGTCCGGGTGTGTCACCGGATCATAATTGGACGGGCGGTTCGGGATCGCACACAGATACGCGGTCTGCGATACATCAAGATCTTTCAGTTCACAGTTAAAATATCCATGACAGGCAGCGTCAATTCCGTAATAGCCGTTTGCAAAATACACGTTATTCAGATAAAATTCCATAATTTTATCCTTACTGTAACGTTTTTCGAGTTCCCACGCAAGAAACATCTGCTTCACCTTGTACTGCCACGTCTGTTTCGGCTGCATATAAATCAGCTTGGCAAGCTGCATGGTAATCGTACTTCCACCCTGCGTGCCTCCCTGCGATTTTTTCAGTTTCGACATGACTGTGGCTTTGACCGCGCGCACAAGTCCTTTCAGATCCACACCGTTATGCTGGTAAAACTTCTTGTCCTCAATACTGATAATCGCTGCGACAAAATTCTTTGGAATATCCTCGTATTTGACATACTGCGCATTCTTGTCTCCCCTTCGTTCAGAGATCAGTTTTCCGTCTTTATCAAAAACGGAGCAGGTCTGTGAAGGGATAAACGTAGAATCGTCGGAAGCAGATACTTCCTGCACTGCCTCACGGCGCATCTGCTGTATCTGATCCGCATATCCGCCAAAATAGTAGTATCCAAAACCTGCCAGCACAACAAGCATCAGCACGATCTGCAGCTTTATGACAAACCAGAAAAAGCGATGCTGCTTTTTCTTTCTTTTCTTTTTCTTCTTGGTTGACATATACTCTCCTCCATATTTATTTTGGAAACATACATCATACATTTTATCTCTTTTGGACAGTATATGCAAATTATCTTTTTATTAAGATTTTATTATTTTCACTGTTCCATATTTTTCCCCAGAAAATTTGCAGCTGTGGCAGACAATGCTTTCAACAGTCCAAGTGTTTCCTTTTGTCCGCTGTTATCTGCCAGAATCACAGCACCCTGACAGTCTCCATTGCACAGAATACTTGAAAGCACAATTCCCTTCGGAAGGGTTGACATTGTTTTTTTTGTAATGGAGCAGGCCTGTTCTTCTCCTGTTTTCACAACTGTGCTGCGCTTTTCAATCATTTCTTCCATTTCTTCGCTCAGCTGTTCCCCCTCAACTTCCTTTTTCCCGGTTCCCGCTGCTGCGATCACATATTCCCGATCCGTAATGCAGACCAGAGCCTCTGTGGTCTGTGCCAGTGCCTGTGCATAACTTCGTGCAAACTCGCCCAGTTCCCCAACCGGTGAGTATTTTTTGAGCATAATTTCGCCCTCCCGGCTTGTAAAAATCTCCAGGGGATCCCCCTCCCGGATGCGCAGTGTCCTGCGAATTTCTTTCGGAACCACAATTCTTCCCAGATCATCGATTCTGCGCACAATTCCAGTTGCTTTCATATGATAAATTTCCTCCTGTTTTCCAGATTACTTTCCATATTCATGTTGTATGGGTAGTATGCCGGAATCCCGGAAAAATTATGCACAGAAAACAAAGCATTTTACTTGAAAAAACGTTCATCCCGTCATACAATAGAACTAACATTCACATAGGAGAAACGTATTATGGATTATAATGAAAATGAATTTAAGGCCAAGGCCAATATCAAAGCCAGACGCATCTGGCTTGTATTTGCCCTTCTTCTTAGTGCAAACTACGGCTCAGATGTATCCCAGGGTGGGTATCCTTCCACAAATTACATCATTTTTTTAATACTGTGCTGGGTTCCTTTTTTTGCCGGTGATCTTCTTTTGCGCATCAGGGGAAAGGCCGATGACCGCTATCGGTATGCACTTGTCATCGGTTACGGTATTTTTTACACGTTCCTGATCTGCACCACCGATTCACCGATTGCCTTTACCTATATTCTTCCGGTTGTCAGTCTTCTGGTTCTTTACAAAGACCAGAAATTTATGGTGGGATGTGCAATCGCCAATATCGCCAGTGTCATTGTCAGTGTCTTTTATCATCTGGTCGTTCTCGGTCAGAATACTGCAACGGACCAGAAAAATTATCAGCTGCAGGTTGCCTGTCTCCTGCTCTGTTATATCGGCTATATCATGTCTATCCGCCACCTCATCGAATCCGACGGTGCCCTGACAGACAGTATCAAAGCAGATTTAAAACGGGTTATTACAACCGTTGAACAGGTTAAAACCGCCAGCAATACCATCATGGACGGAATCACCGTTGTCCGCGAACTTGCCACGGAAAACAAACATGGTTCAGACATCGTCGTAGACGGAATGAACAAACTGACCGACAATAACGATCAGCTGCAGTCCCGGACAGCCTCCTCACAGGAAATGACGGGAGATATCAATTCCCAGGTACAGAATGTTGCTTCCATGATCAATGATATGGTATCCCTGACTGCGGAATCCGGCAAACACGCAAAGACAAGTTCCGTTGATCTGGAGAGTCTGGTACAGACTGCCGGAACGATGGCAGATCTGTCCAATGAGGTAGAACATATTCTGGACGCTTTCAAGGCAGAATTTGAAACCGTAAAACAGGAAACCGGAACCATTGACAGTATTTCCAGCCAGACCAATCTGCTGGCACTTAATGCTTCCATTGAAGCTGCCCGCGCAGGGGAAGCCGGAAAAGGATTCTCCGTCGTTGCAGAACAGATCCGCAAGCTGAGTACCGAAACCAAAGATTCTTCCGGACAGATCAGCGAAGCACTCTCGCGGCTGGATGAAATTTCAGGAAAAATGACTTCTTCCATTGAAGAAACCTTAAAACTTATTCAGGCCACTCTGGAAAAAGTAACCCAGACCGGTGAAAATGTAAATAAAATTACACAGGATTCTTCTCTTCTGGGTGAACACATCCAGACAATTGATTCTGCCATGAAAGAAGTGGAATCTTCCAATCGTCAGCTGGTGGAAAATATGGAACAGGTATCTTCCATCGTGGAAACCATGACCACATGCATCAGTGATTCCGATGAAACAAGCAAACGCATGCTCAGCAAATATGAGGAAAGTGCTTCCAACATCAATAACATAGAAAATGTAATTCAGGAGCTGATGTGTGAACTGGGCATCGGTGGTTTCATGGGTCTGGATGATATTCATGCCGGTATGAAAGCAAAAGTTATTCTTCCAAAACATCTGGAACGCATGGAGTATCATGGAGAAGTCAGATCTGTTGCGGAAAATAGTATTTCCCTGATTTTGTCTGACAATCCACAGTTAAACGGATCCGAAACCTGTAAGGTTCAGGTCACGGTTGACAATGTTCTCTACTGTTGGGATCAGGCGCAGATACAAGCTGACACGGCGTCCGGTTTCCACGCCTATGCATTGCAGCTTTCCGCACGTCCGGAGATTAAAAACCGCCGGAAATACCCACGGGCAGATGTGTCCAATCCATGTACCATCACGCTGAAAGATTCCGACACAACGTTCTCCGGTCAGCTTGACAATATCAGTGCCAATGGATTTGCATTTCTGATCCGGGATCCGTTTTTCATGGATCACAAACATGCAGATGTTGCTATCGATATCCAAAATTTTGCCCTTTCGGATCAGTCCCATCTGGAAGGACATGTCATCCGGTGCTCGGATGATGAAGGTGTATATATTGTGGGATGTCAGATGCCGGAAGACAATTATGCAATACGCAATTATGTAGATTCCCTTCTCGGTCAATAAATAAAACAGGGAAAACTTCTATGATTCCATAAAAGTTTTCCCTGTTTTATTATCATTTAAGCTGTCAGCAAAAGTTTTTCAAACTCTTCTTTGGGAAGCGGTCTCGAATAGTAATATCCCTGAATACTGTCACACTTCATCTGTTTGAGGAAATCCACCTGTTCTTCTCTCTCAACACCTTCTGCCGTAACGCACAATCCAAGTTCCTTTGCAAGTAAAATCGTATGTTCCAGCAATCGTTCCCCACTGAAATCTCCGATGTAATCAATCAGACTTTTGTCAATTTTTAACGTATCGAAACATTTCATGTTCAGTGTTGCAAGGGAAGAATACCCCGATCCAAAATCATCTACAAGCAATGGAAAACCATTGTCATGGAACTTATCTGCCAGCCCCTTGATATTGTCATTGTCAATTGCTGCGCTCTCTGTAATCTCAATCGGAACCAGATGGGTTTTTACTCCGATTTCATCAGCGATCTGCTGATACCGGCTGACCACACTGTCAAAATACAGACTCGCCCTGGACAGATTGATGGATACAGGAATAATCTCCTTTCCCTGTTTCTGCCATTCTAACTGCTGCATACATACTTTTCGGAAAACATACTCATCCAGAACTTTTATCAGTCCGTCTCTCTCAAACAACGGAATGAATTTGCCGGGTGGAATAACATTTCCCTTTTCATCTCTCCAGCGGATCAGACCTTCTGCCCCCACCATCCGCTCTGTTTCCGGATCATATTTCGGCTGATACCACACCTCAAAACAGTTATTTTCCAGAGAATGTTTAAATTCATCCTCCATGGCTTTATCTTCAAGCATGCGGATCGTATCTTCATGGCTGTAAAACTGATAGCTGATATCTTTGCGATCCTTGATCTGATTCTTGGCAAAATTTGCTTCGCTGTATACCTCTTCCACTTTGGAATCCGGTTTCCACTTCGTCACTCCAAAATAAGGGATCAGCTTCGGAACCTTCAGTCTTTCCGACAATTCTGCCAGTATGGTCTCCAGCTGCTGTAACTGCCGGATCGTCTTTTCCTGATCCTTTCCACTACTGTAAATCACAAAACGGTCTGCATTGATATGTCCTGCCAGATCATCTTTTTCCAGTATCCCCTGAATACACTTCCAGATTCCTTTGAGTGTTTCATCCCCTTTGATAATTCCACAGATCGAATTGATAATTTTAAAGGAGTGGATGTCCATGGACACCAGATATCCCGGTTGCCGGAAATCCCGGATTTTCTTCTTAAAACTTTCGTAATTATTTCCACCGGTTACACTGTCCACATATGCCATGCGCTCAAGTTCCCTCTGTTTTTCGGAACTGATATCGGAAAATCCTGCTACCATCCGGTGCAGCTGTCCTCCATCCGATGTATTTACAAATTTTGCACGGCAGTATTTTACTTTCCCATCCCGCACAATCCGGTAATCATACTGATATGCTTTTTTCATGCTCAGCTGCTTACGGAGATTTTCAATGGAGGTCTCATACAGCATTGTCTCACGATCTTCGGTAAGGACAACCTTCCCCACATATTCTGCCATGATAGCTTCATATCCCGGAATTTCCTTAAGCGTATCATTGAGCACAGAGCGCACTGCGGAGTTCACCTTATATGCATATACCTTATCATGATCCACATCTACATAATATACACTGTTAAAATTGCTTCCCAGTGCCTGAATAATCTCATTCTGGCGTGTGTCTGCCCTGATCTGTTCGATCAGACCCAATACATATTCCGGTTGTTTCTGTGAACCGCCCTGAATCCTACCCATAGAGATCTGATATACCATGTCTTTTCCCGAAGACTGAATCTTTGCACTTACCGTCTTTGCGCCATAGTCAATATCCTGAAACAGTTTTAACAGTTTCTCTTTTTCCATAATTCTGTCCATGAGGATACTATGCTCCAGATCCGCAACATTCTCCACGATTCCCATGTGACGGGCTGCAAACTCTGATGGTCTGATCCTGTGTTCTTTGGGATAATAGTAAAAAAAATACTTTCCCCATTTTGCCAGAATCTCCTGAATCTCTGTTGATATATCCCTGCACTTCTTCTGATCGTTTTTTTCTACCATAGGCCTGCCTTTCCCTGGTAAACTGTAAATATTGTCTGATTATTTCTGTACAAATATACTATAGCACAAACTATTTTCCTCGTAAAGGTAGTAGATTTTCACAAAAACACACGAAAAGCGCATGCAACAGAAATGTCACATGCGCTTTCCAACTACACAGCATTCGCTTATGTTCTATTTTATTTTACGGTTTCTACCTTAATCACATTCGTATTTCCTACTTTGCCATTGATCAGACCACCGGTCAGAACAACAGCATCTCCGCTCTGTAATGAAAATACTTCTTTTGCCTTTTTCATTGCATGGTAGAACATAACTTCCATGGAACTGAATTCCTCGCAGAGAACCGGAGTTACGCCCCAGCTTAAGTTCAGTTTCCGCCATACTTTCTCGGAAGTCGTCATTCCGATGATATCTACCGGACAACGGAAACGGCTGACCATACGTGCGGTAGTTCCGCTGAGTGTACTTGCGACAATACATTTTGCCTGGACATCAACTGCCATCGCACAGGTTGCATGCGAAATGGCATCCTGAATGCTTCTTGTCTCAAAATCAGAAGTGCGGAAACGCTTGGTATATTTGATCTGGGATTCCGTATACTCAGCAATCTCTGCCATGTTCCGCACAGCATCTACCGGATATTTACCGGCAGCCGATTCTCCGGACAGCATGATCGCGGATGATCCATCGTATACCGCGTTTGCCACATCGGAAAGCTCTGCACGTGTCGGACGCGGATTGTGAATCATGGACTCGAGCATCTCGGTCGCGGTTATGACACGTTTTCCGAGCATACGGCACTTGCTGATCAGATACTTCTGAACCGCAGGCACTTCCATGCCCGGGATTTCGACTCCGAGATCTCCACGGGCAATCATGACACCATTGGCAATCTCACAGATTTCTTCAATGTGCTCCACACCCGAACGGTTCTCAATCTTTGCAATAATATCAATATCTTCGCCGCCGTTCTCGTCAAGGAATTTACGCATATCCTCGACATCTTTCTTTACGGAGACGAAAGATGCTGCAACGAAATCCACGTCGTTTTTGATACCAAACAGCAGATCTTTCTTATCCTGCTCGCTCAAAAATGCATGATCCATGACCTTGTTCGGGAAATTCATGCTCTTTTTATCCGACACCTCACCTCCGACAAGAACCTTACAGATGGCATCCGGTGCTTTCAGCTTTTCTACTTCCAGAATAATCAGACCATTGTTGATCAGGACATGATCTCCCACCTTCAGATTGTTGATCAGATTCTTGTAGGTTACGGAAACTCTCTCCTGATTTCCCACAATATCATCCGTTGTCAGTGTAAATGTATCTCCATCCTTTAACGTGATCTTTCCGTTTTCGAAGGTTTTGATCCGGTACTCCGGTCCTTTGGTATCCAGCATGATCGCAATTGGAAGACCTAACGCCTTACGCACTTTTTTGATCGTATCAATCTTCTTCTGATGTTCCTCATGGCTTCCATGGGAAAAGTTTAATCTGGCTACATTCATGCCAGCTTTGCACATCTGTGTCAGTACAGATTCGCTTTCACTTGCAGGTCCGATGGTACAAATAATCTTTGTTTTTCTCATAATGCTTGTTCTCCTGTCTCTATCCAAATTTTTTTGTATCCCCTGAGTTTCATTCTGTCACACACAGACGGGATTTGCGCGGATATACCGCCCGACGATCAGCCGACGCGCCGGTGGAACAAGAAATTTGGGCTTCGAGGTCAGAATTCTCTGTACCAGCAGCCACTGCTGTGTCATATGGCTCACCGGAAGGAAACGAAGCCCGATTCGCCTGACTTGCGGAACAACGGACGGTTTCCCTTCCCTGAGCACTGTCTGGGAAATGCAAAACTCTCCTGCATCATTCAGGTAATCCTCCGCCTGCCGGTTATGCATACTGCTGCTAAGCACATTGACCTTCTGCTGCATTCCACAGGCATCTGCTACATTCATCTCCACCGGCATGCGAAGCACAAACGCCGCAATGACCACAGCGGAACAGATCAGCACAATATGATGTTTCTTTTTGGTCCGTTTTCCGAAGTGCTTATGCATTTGCAATCACATCTGCCAGAGCTTCCATTGCTGGTAGGTCGGACTCTTTCATGGCGGAACGGATCGTTACCATCGGCTCCACAATGATAATATTTTTCATGGTTTCCAGAATTCCCTTCATCGTTCTTCCGGCCGTCGGTCCCCAGGTACCGTTCTCAATAATACCTACGGTACGGTTCTGGAATGCCTTGGACTGTAAATGATGCAGGAAGTCCTGCATACATGGGAATACACCGCCATCGTAACTTGCTGCTGCAAGAACCATACGGTCATAACGGAACGCATCTTCCACAACTTCTGCCATATCATCACGGGAAAGATCCATGACAGAAACTTTCTCTACTCCTTTGGCACGCAGCATCTCAGCAAATTTCTGTGCTGCTTTTGCAGTATTTCCATGGATCGATGCATATGCTACAAGAACACCCTTATCCTCCGGCTTATAGCTGCTCCAGGTATCATATAATCCAATGTAATAACCAAGGTTTTCTTTTAATACCGGACCATGCAGTGGACAGATCGTCTGGATATCCAGTCCTGCTGCTTTCTTTAACAGTGCCTGTACCGGTGCACCGTATTTTCCTACAATATTAAAGTAATATCTTCTCGCTTCACAGGCCCATCCTTCCGGATCTTCATAATCCAGTGCACCGAATTTTCCGAATCCGTCTGCCGAGAATAAAATCTTTTCACTGCTCTCATAAGTTACCATCACTTCCGGCCAGTGTACCATCGGTGCCATATAAAAATTCAGCGTATGGGTACCAAGGGACAAAGACTCTCCTTCTGCCACTGTAATTTTATGGTTCTCATCTACCGGAAGCTCGTCAAAAAACTGTGGAAGCATCTGAAATGTCTTGGCATTTCCCACCAGGGTCACTTCCGGGAAAAGCTCTACCAAACGTCCGATACTTCCGGCATGATCCGGCTCCAGATGGGAAACTATCAGATAATCCACTTTCCGTCCGTCTAATGCGGCCAGCAGATTCTTCTCCCACTGCTCCATGCCCCTGGCATCTACCGTATCCATCAAAGCTACCTTTTCATCAAAAATCAGATAAGAATTATAAGATACGCCATGCGGAACCACATACTGGCTCTCGAACAGGTCAATCGTCTTATCATCTACTCCGATATACTTTACTGCTTCAGAAATTGTTACACTCATTTGTTTCTCCCTCTCTTTTTGTTTTTATTTATGTATTATGATGCATACATATCATTTTCCTCTTCACGCTCTAAATCCTCCGGACTCATATAGCGGCGGAACAGGCGCTCTAAAATAAAATCAAATACAATCGATGCAACTGCCGGAATCACCACAAGCAATACCGGTATGATATAAACCGATAAAAC
>OGXM01001583.1_pt1 | contig 12200 bp, 8 predicted proteins | sample 1576271 | NCBI WGS metagenome assembly OGXM01 (sample SAMEA3541579, study PRJEB24748) | human gut metagenome | biome: human gut; feature: human-associated habitat; material: faeces | place: China | collected 2012 | reverse complement strand
GAGTTCTGCTCCAAGCATCAGTTTGATTCCATAGAGCTGGCGTGGAACACAATGATCCGGTAACTCGGCTTCCGGAACTTCCGGCTGCGGAATCTCCTTACGCAAAGGTTCTAATTCATTGATTGTCTCTACCGTATAGGTAGATATACGCTTACCTTTTGCCTTAAAGCTTTTCACACCGATAAACTCCTCCGCATCGATTATCAACGGATCTCGGAAAGCATCATTTCCTCCGAACACCACTTCAAAACGAGGAAACGATTCATCGGTAAGTAAAATCAAAGATGATTTAGGATTCTCACCCAAAAAATTTTGTTTCCTTTGAGTCGGCTCTAACTTGAATCGTTTCAAATAAGGATATCCTTGATCTGCATCATTTAAAGCCGCAGTCCATGTCTTACCGGAATCATACTTCTCTATAATCATAATATCCGCTTCATAATGGTTAGTCGCATCAAAAGAAGTGGTACAAAAATCTCCGTTCTTCATAATCACAAGAATCTGGTCGTTCCCGTGAAATTCACCCAGATACTCTCCCCGCCCATCATAATTAAGACGCAAAATATCCCGATCGAACCAAACCTGCCGTCCTCCTAACGTAGAACCGCCTTTTTCTTTCAAGGAGATTTTATGTATCTCATTTTTAGTTACGATATTCCCCATAGACTGCCGCCCTTTGATCGCAATGTCGCTAAAATCTTTATCGATGAACAGACACTTAAGTCGAGGTTTGGGTTTAAATGTAATTTTCAATATTTCAGCTTCACCATTCGGATTTGCAGTAAACCAAACAACCCGAGATCCCGGTTTTCCTTGGGTCAAATCATACTCTTTGTCACGAGTCACACCGGTCACGGCAAAACGCTTGATATAATGAAGACCGTCTTTCCCGTCACGATATATGACATTATAGATGGTTCGAGTATCGTTTTTCTTGAACACATTGATATACAACACATTTTTTCCGATAAACATTTTCTCGCTTACCCGAACGACCTTATACTTGCCGTCTTTATAAAAGATAATTATATCATCTATATCCGAACAATTACAAATAAACTCGTCTTTCTTGAGGCCGGTTCCCATAAAACCTTCCTCGCGGTTGATATACAATTTTTCATTTGCTTCGACCACCTTAGTAGCCTCGATCGTATCGAAACTCCGAATTACCGTTCGTCGAGGATAATTCTTTCCATATTTACTCTTCAATGCTTCATACCAACGGATCGTATAATCGACGATATGAGCCAAATGATTTTCGATCTCTTCGATATCTGTCTTTATTGCGGCAATCTGCTCTTCAGCTTTCTCGGAGTTAAATTTAAGGATACGTCCCATTTTTATCTCCATAAGCTTTAAAATATCCTCTCGGGTAACCTCTCTGACGAACGAAGGTTTAAAAGGCTCTATTCTTTTATCGATATGCGCCACGGCAATATCCATAGAGGAACTGTCCTCAAAAGCTTTATCTTTATAAATCCGCTCTTCGATAAATATCTTTTCCAACGAAGCAAAATGAAGAGTCTCTTCCAACTCGTGTTTTTGAATACTCAACTCTTCGCCCAGCAACCGCACCGTATTATCGACGCTGCGCCGAAGGACATCACTCACCGTCAAAAAATGAGGCTTACTGTCGCAAATCACACAACAATTCGGAGAAATACTCACTTCACAATCGGTAAACGCATATAGCGCGTCAATAGCCTTATCAGAAGAAGTACCCGGGATCAAATGCACCAATATTTCAGCATGCTGAGCCGTATTATCATCTACTTTGCGGATTTTTATTTTACCCTTTTCCAAAGCTTTCAGGATAGAATCGATCAATGTCGACGTCGTTTTTCCGTAAGGAATTTCGGTAATTGCCAAAGTCCGGTTATCCCGTTTTTCGACTTTAGCCCGAACTTTTACAGAACCGCCACGCTCTCCGTCATTATAACGGGTCACATCGATAAATCCGCCCGTCTGAAAATCCGGAAACAACTCGAAAGGTTCATTTCTCAGATAAGAGATTGCAGCATCCAATATCTCATTAAAATTATGAGGCAATATCTTTGATGACAATCCTACCGCAATCCCTTCGACTCCTTGAGCCAATAATAACGGAAATTTAACCGGAAGCGTTATAGGTTCTTTATTCCGCCCGTCATACGAGGGCTTCCATTGCGTAGTTTTGGGATTAAACACAACATCGAGAGCAAATTTCGATAACCGCGCCTCGATATAACGAGGAGCTGCAGCACTATCTCCTGTCAATATATTCCCCCAATTTCCCTGACAGTCGATCAACAGGTCTTTCTGCCCCAATTGCACCAAAGCATCCCCGATAGAAGCATCCCCGTGAGGATGGAACTGCATTGTATGTCCGACAATATTCGCGACTTTATTATAACGCCCGTCATCCAACCGTTTCATTGAGTGAAGAATACGTCTCTGTACCGGTTTTAAACCGTCCTCCAAATGAGGAACTGCCCGTTCGAGGATTACATACGAAGCATAATCCAGAAACCAGCTTTGGTACATTCCCGTCAATTGATATTTAAAATCCGGCTTATCGCCTCCCGGCACTTTATAAGACGAATGGCTATTCTCTTCCGCCACATCGTTGCTTGACGCATCAAATTGATCATCAGCAGGAATCAGCTCTTTATCTTCTTCACTCATGAATCTAAAATATCTGTGTTTTTAACGCTCGAATCATATCGTCAATTTCCCTGAAGTTTCAAAATCTGCGGTTTTAACATTTTTATCAGCTTAATAACGACATGCTCATGCAAAAATACAAATTAAATCGAAAAAAATCATTTACTTTGCGCTTTATTAGCCTCAGAATCGAGGTTATAAACAATTTTTTTTTAAGTAAACCAACATAAAGATATAAAACATAACTAAAGATATGGCACAACAAGAAGACGTTTTTAAAAAACTGGTATCGCACTGTAAAGAATACGGTTTTGTTTTCCCGTCCAGCGAAATTTATGACGGACTCGCTGCAGTCTATGACTACGGACAAATGGGTGTAGAACTGAAAAACAATATAAAAAAATATTGGTGGGACAGTATGGTATTGCTCCACGAAAATATCGTCGGTATCGACTCTGCTATTTTCATGCATCCGACAATCTGGAAAGCATCAGGACACGTAGATGCATTCAACGACCCACTGATAGACAACAAAGACTCTAAAAAACGCTATCGCGCAGACGTCCTGATCGAAGACCAGTTGGCAAAAATGGACGAGAAGATCGAAAAAGAGGTTGAAAAAGCGACGAAACGGTTCGGAGAGTCATTTGATGAAGCGTTGTTCAGACAAACCAATCCCCGCGTACAAGAGCATGTAGCAAAACGAGAAGAATTGCACAGTCGTTTCGCTAAAGCAATGAATGACAACAACCTCGAAGAGTTGCGCCAGATCATTCTCGATTATGAAATCGTTTGCCCGATCAGCGGAACAAAAAACTGGACGGATGTACGTCAGTTCAACCTAATGTTCTCCACAGAAATGGGATCTACTTCTGATGGAGCAATGAAGGTATATTTGCGTCCCGAAACTGCTCAAGGGATATTCGTAAACTACCTGAACGTACAAAAGACAGGCCGCATGCGCATTCCTTTCGGAATCGCTCAAATAGGGAAAGCATTCCGTAATGAAATAGTGGCCCGGCAATTTATATTCCGCATGCGTGAATTCGAGCAAATGGAAATGCAATTTTTTGTACGCCCGGGACAAGAGCTCGAATGGTTTAAAACATGGAAAGAAATACGACTCAAATGGCACAAAGCTTTGGGATTAGGAGACCATAAATACCGATTCCATGATCATGACAAGCTGGCACACTATGCAAACGCCGCTACCGACATCGAATTCGAAATGCCTTTCGGATTCAAGGAAGTCGAAGGTATCCACTCCCGTACCAATTTCGATTTGGGAAGTCATGAAAAATATTCAGGGAAAAAACTCCAATATTTTGATCCCGAACTGAACGAGTCTTACACTCCTTATGTTATCGAAACATCCATCGGTGTAGACCGCATGTTCCTCAGTATCATGGCTGCAGCTTATTGCGAAGAAAAACTCGAAAACGGAGAGTCTCGTGTAGTATTGAAATTACCTGCACCTTTAGCTCCGGTAAAACTCGCAGTCTTACCTTTAGTAAAGAAAGACGGACTGCCTGAAAAAGCTCGGGAAATCATCGATACGCTGAAATTCGATTTCAAATGCCAATACGACGAAAAAGATTCTATCGGAAAAAGATATCGACGTCAAGATGCAATCGGAACTCCGTTCTGCGTCACCGTAGATCATGATTCTCTTCAGGACAACATGGTCACGATCCGTCATCGCGATACGATGGAGCAGCAGCGTGTCCCTATCGATCAATTGGCACAAATCATCGGAGAACAGGTTAGTTTAAAGTCTCTGTTAAAAAAAATCGTTGAAAAATAAATAACGGACATATGAAAAAATCTCTTATCGTCTTAATAAGTATTCTTGTCTTACTGGTAATCATTATCGGCTACGGAATATCGATAAACAACAAAATGGTAAATGCCGATGAAGCCGTAATGTCTCAATGGGCAAAAGTAGAAAATCAGTACCAGCGCCGGGCAGATCTGATCCCGAATCTCGTAAATACAGTCAAAGGGTATGCTTCTCACGAGAAAGAGACTCTCGATGCTGTGGTAAATGCCCGGGCTAAAGCCACACAGGTTACAATCAGCCCCGACAACCTAAACGAAGCTTCTTTGCAAAAATATCAGGCTGCCCAAGGTGAACTGAGCCAAGCTTTAGGGCGGCTGTTAATGGTAACGGAGAACTATCCCGACCTGAAAGCAAACCAAAACTTTCTGGAACTACAAGCACAACTTGAAGGAACAGAAAACCGCATTTCTACCGAACGAACAAGATATACGGACATGGTACGAGACTACAACGCCATGATACGTCGTTTTCCTGCGAGCATTATAGCCGGAATAGGCGGATTTGACAAAAAACCTCAATTTACAGCCGAAGCCGGAGCTGAAAAAGCACCGGAAGTAAAATTTTAATTGATAAATAAAAAGGAATAAAAACGATGAAAAAATTTCCGGGAATTATAATATTACTGATTGTCGTTTTCATAATGTCTTGTAAAGACGATGAAGAAGACACATGGACACAATATCAGAAATGGAGAAATGAAAATGCGGCCTACTTCAATCAGAAAAGGGCAGAAACGGATGAAAACGGATTTCCGGTTTACACAGAAATTTATCCGGTTTGGGATCCGGGAAGTTTTATTCTGATGAAAACATACAAGAAAGGTGATGGAACAAAACCTGCTCCGCTAAACAACAGCACTGTAAAATTCATGTATAAAGGAATGCTGTATAACGGCACAGCTTTCGACTCGACTTATCTTTATACCGACAGTGCAACCACCGGAAGGGTAGATCAATTCATACAAGGATTTCAGATTGCTCTCACAAGTATGCAACCCGGTGACAGTTGCCAGGCAATTATTCCTCAAAACTTAGGATATGGAGCTGAAATGTCTTCTTCAGTCATATTGCCTTATTCCACCTTGATTTTCGATATCAAGCTGATAGACGTTCTCGGTTATGAACACCAAGTTCCTTAAAAAAATAAAAAATTACAAATAAGTAAAGAGGGGCAATTTAATTTCGCCCCTCTTTACCATTTTAATAATATATTCTTTATTAAACTTTTATCCCCAATTAATCTTAATCGAGCATAGACTTATAGATAGTACCTTTTATTTAATAAACTTCCACGGAACAGATTTTGTATCATAAAAACCTTCAGACAACACCGTCCGATTACCGCTAAAAATATGATAGCTATAACTTCCATGGGAATAACTGTTTATATCAAGAATATTATCATTCTTAAAAGCCGTATATACAATCATTCCATTTTTATTGTTTTGCGGATTTGGTAAGCAAGTAATAAATCTTAGACTCGGATCATTATATTTCTTATCAGCAAAAAGTTCGCCATTTTTAATCTGAAACGGAAAAGTCTCTTTGTAATGAGACAAAAACAAGTTACTCTCTATCGTTCCATAACATAATATTCCGTATTCATCCAAAGGTTTACTCAAAGCCACACTATCAGATATCACGACACATTCTTTTATTGTACTTTTTTGCTTTATAAAATCAGCGACATAAGCTGTATATTGTTTTATTTTATATATAAGCTCTTGATTGCAATCTGCCGTAGGATAGACAACTGCGATTTTTCCGGTATTAAAAACACGATCTATAATACCGTTAAAAGCAGCAGTATCAAAATTATTAACAGGATTCAAATCGGCCAACATCGACAATAGGTTTGGAAAATATTCAGCAAATGTCACACCATCAGAATCTCGGAGACTTTCAAACCGTTTTAAACTTTCAATAATCGGCTCAATATATACAAAGCCTTGTTTTTTTTCATAAATTGCCCATTCCGCTCCGACTTGCTTACCGAACCATATTTCCATCATTCTTGCCGTAACAGCTCTTACAATATGTTCATCTAACGTTATTTTCCACTCACCATACGCCTTAGAAGTCATAAATTCTCTTATCGGCTCAAAAAGTTTTTTACTTAACTCAACCTTATCTCTATATTTTTCTGTTAATGGGTTAACAAACGAATGATTAAATTCATGCAAAATAACATTATCAAAAAATCGTTCTCTATACTTCCCCTCCCCACATATCACAGGATAAAGATCATATTTGTCATTACTCGATTTAAATCTCAGACCATAATTATTGTTCCCGTTAAGAGGGCATATAATCATATTATAACTATTGCAACTATCTTTATAATACTCTTCTACTGTTTTGACTAAGTCCCGACCTTGAAACATTTCACGAACTGATGCAAGAATACGCTCATAAAACTCTTTCTTAGATACATAAAAATGTTCAAATCCGGATTTTTTTGCAAAATCGCGAATCGCATCTCTATATACAGAAAGATTGGCTTCTCCTCCAGCACGATTTTTCACATCCTCAGAATAAGGTACGGTTCTTTTTAATTGAAGAGGTTGGGACAATCGCAATATAAAATCCACAGGAGCATCATAACTAAAACCATACTCTTGTAAAAGCATTTTCGTCACTTCAACAGCTTTCGAATCTTTCATAGGCTCAAAATATGCTTTTACCTCATTACTATAAGGTGAATTTTTAGTTACGAGTGGATAATCGGCCATAATCTGTATCACCCCTAACAACTCAGTCCTTGGATCAACGGATACATTCAACTTGCCAACACTCGTACGAACCGGTTCTAACTTTTTAGCAGGTAAAGAAAAACAAAAGACTAAAAGAACTAAAAGTAATATTATCTTTTTCATATCATTACAATATTAAATTTCCAATAACATCCACACTTTTTCTACTGCAAAAATAAAAAAAATAGAGCAGCTCTTCTCAGAACCACTCTATTTACTCCTTTTTGTTCTTATCGCTAAATTATTCAGCAACAACTGCAGCTGAATCAACGATAGCAGCTGAGTCAGCAGCTACAGAATCAACGATTACAGTTTCTTCTACTACAGAAATAGAATCAACCATAGTTGAATCAGCGCTAGTAGCGTCGCTAGTAGTTTTAGAAGAACAAGCTGCAAATGACATTGCAAATGCAACAGCGAAGAACAAGACTAACTTTTTCATTTTCTTTAAATTAAATATAAAACAATAAATTATTGCTTCAAAAACGGTTCAAAGGTATAGATTATTTTCTAATGTTGTATCACTTGAACTCATTTTTTTTCAAAAAAGTCAACTTTTTTCTTCCAAAATACTATATCGGAGAAAAATTTGTATAAAGATACCGTTTTATACTCCGTTTTGGTGTCTTTTCAAATTCAGTCGGATAAAGATGAATTTTAGCGATTTGTTCATAAGGAGCAACCTCCTTATTTAAATTTTTCCGTATTTCCTCCATTACTACCGGCAGATCTTCATTCGCAATTCCATAATCATCAACAGCCTCATAGTCAGGATATACCAAAGCGACCAAACGTCCGTCCTTTTCAATAACAAGGCTTTCCATTATAAACGGCATATTATTCAATTTCGACTCGATCTCCTCTGGATAAATATTCTGTCCGTTCGCTCCTAAAATCATTGTTTTGTAACGACCCTTTATAAATATGGTATCATCGTTATTCACCGTGCCCATATCGCCGGTATGCAACCAACCATCCTTATCGATCACCTTTTCGGTCGCTTCCTGATTTTTATAATAACCGGCCATTACGTTCTCACCTCGTACACAAATTTCTCCCGGAATCAGCTCGGGATCAGAAGAGTCGATCTTCACTTGCATATATCCTTCAAGAATTCGTCCAGAAGAACGTGGTATAAATTCAGAATGATGAGTATAACTGATCAAAGGACCGCATTCTGTCATTCCATAACCAACAGTAAACGGAAATTTAATACGATGCAGAAAAGCCTCAACTTCGGCATTTAAAGGAGCGCCTCCGACAATTACCTGCTCAAAACGTCCACCGAAAGCATCCACCAGTTTTTTTCGTACCTGCCCATAAATACGGGAGTCGAGCAACGGAACATTAAGAGCCCATTTCAACGGACGTTTATTCAACATCGGCAATATCTGCTTCCGATATATCTTTTCTAATATCAAAGGTACACAAATAATCAAATTAGGTTTCACTTCCTCCAATGCTTTCAACAATATTTTAGGCGAAGGAATTTTCCCCAATAATGTAATGTGCGTACCGACAGCCAAAGGTACTAACAAATCAAATGCACATCCGTAAGCATGTGCCAAAGGTAAAAATGAAAGACATTTACTTCCTGAAAAATGAAGTTTCGAAGATATTCCGAAACACACATTTCCTCCGAGATTATTTCCCGTAAGCATTACCCCTTTACTAAAACCGGTCGTTCCCGAAGTATAATTAATCAAGATTACCTTGTCATTAGTTAATTCGGCAAAACGGACATCGTCTCTCGTAAAACCCTTAGGATATGCTTTTTTAAACAACTTATCCATATCACCCAAACATTGAGTAATATACTCTCCGTCCCGCTGATCAAGACAAGTATAATCCACCAAAGAAATAGTCGCGCGTAATTGGCTCAGTTTATCCACTTCGAGATTTTCCCAAATCAAATCTCCGGCAAAAAGCAAAACAGAATCTGAATGATTAACAATATGCTGAACATCATTTGCATTAAAATCCTGCAATATCGGAACGATAATCGCTCCATAAGAAACCGCAGCCATAAAAGCTATACACCATCGGGGAGTATTACGGCCGACAAGAGCAATCTTGTCCCCACGCCTAATCTGACAATATTTAAATAACAGATGCAAACGGGCTATTTGCTCTGCAACTTCTCCATAAGTAAAAGTTTCTCTCGTATTATAATCGGTCAATGCAGGCAGATCCCAATTTTCCTTAAAACTTTTCTCATAGATTTTGATAAAATTTTCCTCGATCATGGCAAATTAAGTTATGTCGAACTGCAAATTTATAATGAATAGTTGGTATTCTCCCTATAATATAGCTAAGGAATGTTACAGCACCGACGCTTTTTGCCTTAAAATGACTAACTTTGTTTCGTTTTTAATATGAATTACAGTCTCATTAATGGTCGATCATACAATTTTTGAAAATAAAACAGCAGTTTATTATACATTAGGATGTAAACTCAATTTTGCTGAAACCTCCACGATCGGAAAGATTCTGGAAGAACAGGGAATCCGTAAAGCCAGAAACGGAGAAAAAGCTGACATCTGTATTATCAACACCTGTTCGGTAACAGAATTAGCCGACAAAAAATGTAGGCAAACCATTCGGAGAATCGCCCGACAAAATCCAGGGGCATTTATAGTAGTAACCGGATGTTATGCCCAACTGAAGCCCGAAGAAATAGCACATATTCCCGATGTAGATCTGGTTCTCGGAGCAGAACAAAAACTGAATATATTAGATTATCTGGATGATCTGCATAAACAAAAGGGTAACGGAACGATCATCACCACGCAAAGTCAAGACATACGGACTTTCAGTCCCTCCTGTTCTCGAGGAGACCGAACCCGCTATTTCTTGAAAGTACAGGACGGCTGCGACTATTACTGCACTTATTGCACTATTCCTTTTGCAAGAGGCAGAAGCAGAAACGGATCGATTGCAGAAATGGTAAAACAGGCTGAAAACGTCGCTGCATCGGGCGGGAAAGAGATTGTTCTCACCGGAGTCAATATCGGGGATTTCGGTAAATCGACCGGAGAATCATTTTTCGATCTGGTAAAAGCTTTAGATCGGGTAGAAGGTATAGAACGTTACCGGATTTCTTCCATAGAACCTAATTTACTTACCGATGAGATCATCAATTATGTTGCAACGTCCCGCCGTTTCGCTCCTCACTTCCATATACCGTTGCAATCGGGAAGCGACGAGGTACTTAAACTGATGCATCGCCGATACGATACCGCACTCTTCAAGAGCAAGATACAAAAAATCAAATCTGTAATGCCCGATGCATTTATAGGAGTCGATCTCATTGTCGGAGTGAGAGGTGAAACCGAACAATTCTTCAACGATGCTGTTCGATTTGTTTATGGGCTCGATATTTCTCAGTTGCACGTATTTACTTACTCAGAACGGCCCAATACACAAGCTCTTAAAATCGATCATGTAGTAAATCCCCAAGAAAAACACGAACGATGCAAAAAGATGCTCGAGATCTCCGAAAAAAAAACACACGAATTCTATTCATCCCAAATAGGAAAAACGAGACCTGTTTTATTCGAGCACCCCAAAAAAGGAGCGCCTATGCACGGATTCACAGACAACTATATCCGTGTCGAAATGCCTTACGAGAAAAACAGGGTAAACACGACATGCAAAATATTATTAGGAGACTTCAATGAAACAGGAGATGCTCTTACCGTAACACGAATTATCGAATAAACCCGTAGATATGAAAAAAGAAACATCCGAAAATATCCTCTATTTTCCGTTGTATTTCTATTTTTGGCTACACGCTCTGTTACCGCTGAAAATATTATACATATTATCCGATATCCTATTTTTTCCGATGTTCTACATAGTACGTTACCGGAGAAAACTGGTATATCAAAATATGAAAGACTCATTTCCTGAAAAAAGCGAAAAAGAAATCCGTCGGATGGAAAAAGCTTTTTACCATCACTTCTGCGACTATATCGTAGAAACGATCAAATTACTCCATATCTCCGACAAAGAGACTCGAAAAAGGGTAAAATTCCACAATACAGAAGCATTACAGGAAATTGTCGATAACGGAGGTTCATGCCTGATGCTGCTCGGACATTACGGTAACTGGGAATTTGTTCCGTCCGTCACTCTCTGGATGCGTAAAGGAAGCGTAATTTTCGCGCAGATATATCGTCCTCTGAAAAACAAATGGTTCGACCGTTTCTTTCTCAAACTTCGGGGAAGATACCATTCCGAATGTATCGCCAAACAAGACACGCTAAGAAGCATTTTACGTTATAAATCCTCAGGCAGACCGTCTATCACCGGATTTATGGCAGACCAGACTCCTTCCCCGGCAAACATACACCATTGGGTAAATTTCTTGAACCATGATACTCCGGTATTTACCGGAGTCGAAAAAATCGCCCACAAAGTCGGCTTCTCTGTTTTTTATTTCGATGTCGAAAAAATAAAAAGGGGATATTATTCCGTAACAATCCGGGAAATATCTAAAAATCCGAAAGAGACCGAAGAGTTCGAAATCACGAACAAATATATGGAAATGATGGAAACGACGATACTTCGTGCTCCGGAATATTGGTTATGGACTCATAACCGTTGGAAGCATAAACGCTCCTGATAACCGATTTATCAAACTTAAAAAATTTCTCTTTTGAAAAAAGTTGCAGTCATCATATTGAATTGGAACGGATGTGATATGCTCCGTTCCTTCCTTCCCTCTGTTGTGCGTTTTTCGGAGGCGGATGGTGCTGTGGTGTATGTGGCGGACAATGGCTCTACGGATGCTTCTGTGGCAATGCTCCGTCGCGAGTTTCCTTCTGTGCACTTGATTCTGCTGGAAGAGAACCACGGTTTTGCCGACGGATACAATCTAGCATTGAAGCAAGTGGAGGCAGAATATGTAGTGCTGCTCAATTCCGATGTAGAGGTCACCGAGCACTGGCTTGTCCCGTTGGC
>OGXM01001581.1_pt1 | contig 12208 bp, 9 predicted proteins | sample 1576271 | NCBI WGS metagenome assembly OGXM01 (sample SAMEA3541579, study PRJEB24748) | human gut metagenome | biome: human gut; feature: human-associated habitat; material: faeces | place: China | collected 2012 | reverse complement strand
TGGAGCATGATGACGCTAACCGTGCATTGATGGGATCAAACATGATGCGCCAGGCAGTTCCTTTGTTGAAGACAGAAGCTCCTATTGTTGGTACTGGTATCGAAAAACAATTATGTGAAGATTCACGTACTCAGATTACAGCTGAAGGTGACGGTGTAATTGATTTTGTAGATGCAACAACAATTCGAATTTTGTATGACCGTACAGATGATGAAGAATTTGTAAGCTTTGAACCGGCATTAAAGGAATATCGTATCCCTAAATTCCGCAAAACGAACCAGAGTATGACTATCGACTTGCGTCCGATTTGTACTAAAGGTCAGCGGGTAAAGAAGGGAGATATCTTAACAGAAGGATATTCTACAGCTAACGGAGAATTGGCACTGGGTAAGAACCTGTTGGTTGCCTATATGCCATGGAAAGGATATAACTACGAGGATGCTATTGTGTTGAACGAACGTGTTGTTCGTGAAGATATTCTGACTTCTGTACACGTTGACGAATACATCCTTGAAGTACGTGAAACTAAGCGCGGTATGGAAGAGTTGACTTCTGATATTCCTAATGTGAGTGAAGAAGCAACAAAAGATTTGGATGAAAATGGTATTGTCCGTATTGGTGCACGTATCGAGCCGGGAGATATCTTGATTGGTAAGATTACTCCGAAGGGTGAATCAGATCCTTCTCCAGAAGAAAAATTGCTGCGTGCAATCTTTGGTGATAAAGCTGGTGATGTAAAAGATGCTTCATTAAAAGCTTCTCCATCATTGCGAGGTGTGGTTATCGATAAGAAATTATATTCACGTGTTATAAAGACTCGTAGCGAGAAGAATGCAGATAAGGCTATTCTGCCGAAACTGAATGAAGAATTTGAAGAAAAGGCAGCAGCACTGAAAGAAATCTTAGTTGAAAAACTGTTAGTTTTGACTAATGATAAGGTTTCTCAAGGCGTTAAGGATTATTTGGGAACTGAAGTGATTGCTAAGGGTGCCAAGTTTACAAAACGTGACTTGGAATCATTGGATTATACAATCATTCAGTTGAGCAAATGGACTTCTGATGCTCATAAGAATGACATGATTCGTGATTTGATCATGAATTACCTGAAGAAATATAAGGAACTCGATGCTGAGTTGAAGCGTAAGAAATTCGCTTTGACCATCGGAGATGAGTTGCCTTCAGGAATCATTCAGATGGCTAAAGTTTATATTGCTAAGAAACGTAAGATTGGTGTAGGTGATAAGATGGCAGGTCGTCACGGTAACAAGGGTATTGTATCACGTGTCGTACGTCAGGAAGATATGCCGTTCTTGGCAGATGGAACTCCTGTAGATATCGTATTGAATCCGTTGGGTGTGCCTTCTCGTATGAACATCGGTCAGATTTTCGAAGCTGTACTTGGACGTGCCGGAAAAGAACTGGGTGTGAAGTTTGCTACTCCGATCTTTGATGGTGCTACTCTGGATGATTTGGATAAATGGACAGATAAAGCTGGTTTGCCTCGTTATTGTAAGACTTACTTATATGATGGAGGTACAGGTGAGCAGTTTGATCAGCCGGCAACCGTTGGTGTGACTTACATGTTGAAACTTGGTCACATGGTTGAAGACAAGATGCATGCTCGTTCTATCGGTCCGTACTCTCTGATTACTCAGCAGCCACTTGGTGGTAAGGCTCAGTTTGGTGGTCAGCGTTTTGGAGAAATGGAGGTTTGGGCAATCGAAGCATTTGGTGCAGCCCATGTTCTTCAGGAAATTCTGACAATCAAGTCTGATGATGTAGTTGGACGTTCGAAGGCCTATGAAGCAATTGTCAAGGGTGAACCAATGCCTACTCCGGGTATCCCTGAATCTTTGAATGTATTGCTGCATGAATTGAGAGGTCTTTGCCTGAGCATTACACTGGAATAATATATTAATGAAGGATGGAGACGGATAGCCTCCACCTTCATCTTTAAATTCTTCATTTTATAAAATATAAAGTATGGCTTTTAGAAAAGATACTAAGATAAAGAGTAATTTCTCAAAGATTACGATCGGACTGGCTTCTCCTGAAGAGATTTTGGAAAACTCTTTCGGTGAAGTATTGAAACCGGAAACTATCAACTACCGTACTTATAAACCGGAACGTGATGGTTTGTTCTGTGAACGAATCTTCGGTCCGGTAAAGGACTACGAATGTCATTGTGGTAAATACAAGCGCATTCGTTATAAAGGAATTGTGTGCGACCGATGTGGTGTAGAAGTAACAGAAAAGAAAGTTCGTCGTGAACGTAGCGGTCACATTCAGCTGGTTGTACCTGTTGCACATATCTGGTATTTCCGTTCTTTGCCTAATAAAATCGGCTATTTGTTAGGATTGCCTACAAAGAAGCTTGATGCTATTATTTACTATGAACGTTATGTAGTTATTCAGCCGGGTATAAAAGCAGAAGACGGTATCAGCCAATATGATTTGCTGTCTGAAGAAGAATATCTTGATATTATGGATAGTCTTCCAAAAGAAAACCAATATCTGGAAGACAGTGATCCAAATAAGTTCATTGCGAAGATGGGTGCTGAAGCAATTTATGACTTACTCGTTCGTCTGGACTTAGATGCTCTTTCTTATGAATTACGTCATAAAGCTAATAATGATTCTTCTCAACAGCGTAAGAATGAAGCTTTGAAGCGCTTGCAGGTTGTAGAATCTTTCCGTGCTTCACGTGGCCGTAATAAACCTGAATGGATGATTGTACGTATTGTTCCGGTTATTCCACCAGAATTACGTCCGTTGGTTCCATTGGATGGAGGTCGTTTTGCAACTTCTGACTTGAATGATTTGTATCGTCGTGTTATTATTCGTAATAACCGTTTGAAACGTCTGATTGAAATCAAGGCTCCGGAAGTAATCTTACGTAATGAAAAGCGTATGTTGCAGGAAGCTGTTGACTCATTGTTTGACAACTCTCGTAAGTCAAGCGCAGTGAAGACAGATGCCAACCGTCCTTTGAAGTCACTTTCAGATAGCTTAAAAGGTAAGCAAGGACGTTTCCGTCAGAACTTGCTGGGTAAACGTGTTGACTATTCTGCACGTTCAGTAATTGTCGTAGGTCCGGAACTGAAGATGGGTGAATGTGGTATTCCTAAATTGATGGCTGCCGAACTTTACAAACCATTTATCATTCGCAAATTGATAGAACGTGGTATTGTTAAGACTGTCAAGTCTGCAAAGAAAATTGTAGATCGTAAGGAGCCAGTTATTTGGGATATCTTGGAGCATGTAATGAAAGGACATCCTGTATTGCTGAACCGTGCGCCGACTTTGCACCGTTTGGGTATTCAGGCATTCCAGCCTAAGATGATTGAAGGTAAGGCTATTCAGTTGCACCCGTTGGCATGTACTGCGTTCAATGCCGACTTTGATGGTGACCAGATGGCGGTACATTTGCCTTTGAGTAATGAAGCTGTTCTTGAAGCTCAGATGTTGATGCTTCAATCACATAATATATTGAACCCTGCCAATGGTGCTCCTATCACAGTGCCGGCACAGGATATGGTTCTTGGTTTGTATTACATTACCAAGTTGCGTAAAGGTGCTAAGGGTGAGGGATTGATTTTCTACGGACCAGAAGAAGCATTGATTGCTTACAATGAAGGGAAAGTAGATATTCACGCTATCATCAGTGTTGTAACTAACGACCTTGATGAAAATGGTAATATTGTCAAGAAGATGATTAAAGAAACTTCTGTAGGACGTATTATCGTTAACGAGTTGGTTCCAGATGAATGCGGTTACTTGAATACTATTATTTCTAAGAAATCATTGCGTGATATCATCAGCGATGTTATTAAGACAGTCGGTGTTGCCCGTGCTTGTGAATTCTTGGATGGTATTAAGAACTTAGGTTATAAGAAAGCTTTCGAAGGTGGTTTGTCATTCAACTTGGGTGATATCATTATCCCGAAAGAAAAGGAAGAACTGGTTAAACGTGGTAACGAAGAGGTTGAGCAAATTATGATGAACTACAACATGGGTTTCATCACTGACAACGAACGTTACAATCAGGTTATTGATACTTGGACACACGTTAACAGTGACTTGTCTGATATCTTGTATAAGACTATTAAGAATGACGATCAAGGATTCAACTCTGTATTTATGATGTTGGATTCTGGAGCCCGTGGTTCTAAGGAACAGATCCGTCAGTTGTCTGGTATGCGTGGTTTGATGGCTAAACCTCAGAAAGCAGGTGCTGAAGGTGCTCAGATTATTGAAAACCCGATTCTTTCTAACTTTAAGGAAGGTTTGTCAGTGTTGGAGTACTTTATTTCTACTCACGGTGCTCGTAAGGGTCTTGCCGATACTGCATTGAAAACTGCCGATGCCGGATATTTGACTCGTCGTTTGGTTGACGTTTCTCACGACGTGATCATTAATGAAGAAGACTGTGGAACATTGCGTGGTCTGGTTTGTACAGCATTGAAGAATAACGATGAAGTTATTGCAACATTGTATGAACGTATTTTGGGACGTGTTTCTGTACACGACGTAATACATCCTACAACTGGTAAGCTGATAGTAGCTGCTGGTGAAGAAATTACAGAATCAATTGCACAGGAAATCGAAGATTCTCCGATTGAAAGCGTTGAAATCCGTTCTGTATTGACTTGTGAGTCGAAGAAGGGTGTATGTGCTAAGTGTTATGGACGTAACCTTGCTACCAGCCGTATGGTTCAGAAAGGTGAGGCTGTTGGTGTTATCTCTGCTCAGTCAATCGGTGAACCGGGTACTCAGTTGACATTGCGTACGTTCCATGCCGGAGGTATCGCCGGCAACATGGCTGCAAATGCAAGTATTGTTGCGAAGAACGATGCACGTCTTGAGTTTGAAGAATTGCGTACAGTAGACGCTGTTGAAGAAACAGGTGAAGCAGTTAAAATCGTTGTTGGTCGTTTGGCTGAAGTTCGTTTCGTGGATGTTAATACAGGTATTATCCTGTCAACACATAACGTTCCTTATGGTTCTAAACTGTATGCATCAGATGGTGAAGTCGTTGAGAAAGGTAAACTGATTGCTAAGTGGGACCCGTTCAATGCCGTTATTGTTACAGAAGCTCCAGGTAAGATTGATTTTGAATCTGTAATTGAAAATGTAACATATAAGGTAGAATCGGATGAAGCTACAGGTTTGCGTGAAATCATCATTACAGAATCTAAAGATAAGACAAAGATCCCGTCATTGCATATTTTGGATGAAAATGGTGGTATCATTCGTACATATAACTTGCCGGTAGGTGGTCACGTCGTTGTTGAAGACAAGCAGGTGGTTAAGGCCGGTGATATTTTGGTTAAGATTCCACGTGCAGTTGGTAAGGCAGGTGATATCACCGGTGGTCTTCCACGTGTAACCGAATTGTTCGAAGCACGTAACCCGTCTAATCCTGCTGTTGTTTCAGAAATCGATGGTGAGGTTACGATGGGTAAGATTAAACGTGGTAACCGTGAAATTATCGTTACATCTAAGACTGGCGATGTGAAGAAGTACCTTGTGGCTCTGTCAAAGCAGATCCTTGTTCAGGAAAACGACTATGTACGTGCCGGAACTCCGTTGTCAGATGGTGCTATCACTCCTGCTGATATCTTGGCTATTAAAGGTCCTACAGCAGTACAGGAGTACATCGTGAACGAAATTCAGGATGTATACCGTCTGCAGGGTGTTAAGATTAACGATAAGCACTTTGAAATTATCGTTCGTCAGATGATGCGTAAAGTTCAGATTGATGAGCCGGGAGATACTCGTTTCTTGGAACAGCAGGTTGTAGACCGTTTGGAATTTAACGAGGAAAACGACCGTATCTGGGGTAAGAAAGTTGTTGTTGATGCTGGTGATTCTCAGAACTTGCAGCCGGGACAGATTGTTACAGCTCGTAAGTTGCGTGATGAAAACAGTATGCTGAAGCGTCGTGACTTAAAACCTGTAGAAGTACGCGATGCTGTTCCTGCTACATCAACTCAGATTTTGCAAGGTATTACACGTGCCGCATTGCAAACATCAAGCTTTATGTCGGCTGCATCATTCCAGGAAACTACTAAAGTTTTGAACGAAGCAGCAATTAACGGTAAAGTTGATAAACTGGAAGGTATGAAGGAAAACGTTATCTGCGGTCATTTGATACCTGCCGGAACTGGTCAGCGTGAATACGAAAAGATTATTGTTGGCTCAAAAGAAGAGTATGACAGAATTCTGGCAAATCGTAAGAACGTGCTTGATTATAGTGAAGTAGAATAATACTTTAATCTTATACATATAAGGAGCTGTGTCATGAAGAATGGCACAGCTCCTTTTGTATTTATATCAATCATAAATCGAAAATCTCAACTTATATTTTCCCTTTAATAGCTTCGTTGAATTTGCCAAAAAGTGAAATTGGCTATTGAAATTTTTACTTAACTGTTCGGATGATTCAACTTTTTCCCTACATTTGTGGCGTTAATATAAAAATTGAAATGTAAAAACTAAGTTATTATGGAAAACGAAAACAAAAATAATCAGCTTCAGATAGAGCTGAAAGAAGAAGTTGCTCAAGGAACTTATGCTAATCTTGCTATAATTACTCATTCTACTTCTGAGTTTATTGTAGATTTTGTTCGTATTATGCCGGGCTTGCCAAAGGCTGGAGTACAATCGCGTATTGTGATGACTCCTGAACATGCAAAACGATTAATGTATGCATTGCAGGATAATGTTGCAAAGTACGAGCATAATTTTGGTCCAATACGTATGCCGGAAGAACAGGGAAACGGTAGTAAAACCTTTGTTCCTCCATTGAGTGATTTTAAGGGAGAAGCTTAAAAAAATATAAAAACATAGCTTTATAGCCCATTTTCCGACTTTTTTCGGGAAATGGGCTTTTTTTATTTTAAAACAGTTTGTCTATTAAAAAGTTATTTGTAATTTTGCAGCCCGAAATGTATAGTTTCGACTAGGATTGGAAAAACAATAAACAATATATATAATAATTAAAATCAAAACAAAATGCCTACTATTCAACAGTTAGTAAGAAAAGGAAGAACGGTTTTGGTTGAGAAGAGTAAATCACCTGCATTGGACTCATGCCCTCAGAGACGTGGTGTTTGTGTACGTGTTTATACTACAACTCCGAAAAAGCCGAACTCAGCAATGCGTAAAGTTGCTCGTGTGCGTTTGACAAACTCTAAGGAAGTGAACTCTTACATTCCGGGAGAAGGACATAACTTGCAGGAACACTCAATCGTATTGGTTCGTGGTGGTCGTGTGAAAGACCTTCCAGGTGTACGTTATCATATTGTTCGTGGAACATTGGATACAGCAGGTGTTGCTGGTCGTACACAGAGACGTTCTAAATATGGTGCTAAGCGCCCGAAACCAGGACAGGCTCCAGCAGGAAAGGGTAAGAAATAATTCGTAGCTGAGTACAATCCTTAGTAAAAAACTTTATTAATTCGTTTTGGTTTGTTGGAAAAGCTTTAAGGTTGAGTAAATGCTTCAGAGGAGGCGTTGAAGAAAACAGAGGTGCAGCCCCAAACTAAACATTATTATCAAACAAAATGAGAAAAGCAAAACCAAAAAAACGTGTGATCCTTCCGGATCCAGTATTTAATGATCAGAAGGTTTCTAAATTCGTAAACCATCTGATGTATGATGGAAAGAAGAATACTTCTTACGAAATCTTCTACAATGCATTGAAGACAGTTGAAACAAAACTTCCAGGTGAAGAAACTTCAGCTTTGGAAGTTTGGAAAAAAGCTCTAGATAATGTAACTCCGCAGCTGGAAGTTAAGTCTCGCCGTATTGGTGGTGCAACTTTCCAGGTTCCTACAGAAATTCGTCCTGACCGTAAAGAGTCAATCTCTATGAAGAATTTGATTGCTTTTGCCCGTAAACGTGGTGGCAAATCAATGGCTGATAAATTGGCAGCTGAAATTCTTGATGCATATAACGAGCAGGGTGGTGCTTTCAAACGTAAAGAAGATATGCACCGTATGGCTGAAGCTAACCGTGCTTTTGCTCACTTCAGATTCTAAATCAAGTATTAATTTTAACTAGGAAATAAAATGGCTAAACATGATTTGCATTTGACCCGTAACATCGGTATCATGGCGCACATCGATGCTGGTAAGACAACTACTTCTGAACGTATCTTGTTTTACACTGGTCTGACTCACAAAATTGGTGAGGTGCACGATGGTGCTGCTACTATGGACTGGATGGAGCAGGAGCAGGAACGTGGTATCACTATTACTTCAGCTGCTACCACTACTTACTGGAACTATGCAGGTAATAAGTATAAAATTAACTTGATTGACACTCCGGGACACGTAGACTTTACTGCTGAGGTTGAACGTTCATTGCGTGTATTGGATGGCGCTGTTGCTGCATATTGTGCAGTTGGTGGTGTTGAACCGCAGTCTGAAACTGTATGGCGTCAGGCTGATAAGTATAATGTTCCCCGTATCGGTTACGTTAATAAAATGGACCGTTCTGGTGCAGACTTCTTTGAAGTTGTACGTCAGATGAAGGATGTTTTAGGTGCTAATCCATGTCCGGTAGTTATCCCTATTGGTTCTGAAGAAAACTTTAAGGGTGTAGTTGACTTGGTTAAGATGAAAGCTATCTTGTGGCACGATGAAACAATGGGTGCTGATTATGATGTAGAAGAAATTCCTGCAAACTTGGTTGATGAAGCACAGGAATGGAGAGACAAGATGCTTGAAAAGGTTGCTGAGTTCGACGAAGCTTTGATGGAAAAGTATTTTGATGATCCTTCTACTATTACAGAGGAAGAAATCATGCGTGCATTGCGTGCCGGAACATTGAAGATGGAAATCGTTCCAATGCTGTGTGGCTCTTCATTCAAGAATAAGGGTGTACAGACTTTGCTGGATTATGTATGTGCTTTCTTGCCTTCTCCATTGGATACTCCAAATATTATTGGTACTAACCCATCTACTGGAGCAGAAGAAGATCGTAAGCCAGATGAAGATGAAAAGACTTCTGCTTTGGCGTTCAAGATTGCTACTGACCCATATGTAGGTCGTCTGACTTTCTTCCGTGTATATTCTGGTAAGGTTGAAGCAGGTTCTTATATCTTCAACTCTCGTTCAGGAAAGAAAGAACGTGTTTCACGTTTGTTCCAGATGCACTCAAATAAACAGAATCCTGTTGAAGTAATTAGTGCTGGTGATATTGGTGCTGGTGTAGGTTTCAAGGATATTCGTACTGGTGATACATTGTGTGATGAAACAGCTCCGATCGTTCTTGAATCTATGGACTTCCCAGAACCTGTAATTGGTATCGCTGTAGAGCCTAAGACTCAGAAAGACTTGGATAAATTGTCTAACGGTTTGGCTAAGTTGGCTGAAGAAGACCCGACATTTACAGTAAAAACTGATGAACAGACAGGTCAGACAGTTATCTCTGGTATGGGTGAGCTTCACTTGGATATCATCATCGATCGTTTGAAACGTGAATTCAAAGTAGAATGTAACCAGGGTCGTCCTCAGGTTAACTACAAGGAAGCTATTACTAAGACTGTTGAATTGCGTGAAGTTTATAAGAAGCAGTCTGGTGGTCGTGGTAAGTTTGCTGATATCATTGTGACAATCGGTCCGGTTGATGAAGACTTCAAACAAGGTGGATTGCAATTTATCGATGAAGTTAAAGGTGGTAACGTGCCTAAGGAATTTATCCCTTCTGTACAGAAAGGTTTCCAGACTGCTATGAAGAATGGTGTGTTGGCAGGATTCCCTCTTGACTCATTGAAGGTTGTATTGAAAGATGGTTCATTCCACCCGGTTGACTCTGACCAGTTGTCTTTCGAAATCTGTGCTATTCAAGCTTATAAGAATGCTTGCGCTAAGGCAGGTCCTGTATTGATGGAACCTATCATGAAGTTGGAAGTTGTTACTCCTGAAGAAAACATGGGTGACGTTATCGGTGACTTGAATAAGCGTCGTGGTCAGGTTGAAGGAATGGAAACTAGCCGTTCTGGTGCTCGTATCGTGAAGGCTATGGTTCCGCTGGCAGAAATGTTTGGTTACGTAACAGCTTTGCGTACTATCACTTCTGGTCGTGCAACTTCTTCAATGACTTATGATCACCATGCTCAGGTATCAAGCTCTATCGCTAAGACTGTATTGGAAGAAGTTAAAGGTCGCGTAGATTTGGTATAATCAGAAATAACTTGAAGCTGATGAGGGCTAGCGAATGACTCTTAGCCCTCATGCTTCACCTTAAAAAATAATAATTAATTAACTATTACTAATGAGTCAGAAAATTAGAATTAAACTGAAATCTTACGATCACAATTTGGTAGACAAGTCTGCTGAGAAGATTGTGAGAACTGTGAAGGCTACAGGCGCTATTGTTAGCGGTCCTATTCCATTGCCAACTCACAAACGTGTGTTTACTGTAAACCGTTCAACTTTTGTTAATAAAAAGTCTCGTGAACAGTTTGAATTGTCTTCTTATAAAAGACTGATCGACATCTATAGCTCAACTGCTAAGACAGTAGATGCTTTGATGAAATTGGAATTACCAAGTGGAGTAGAAGTAGAAATTAAAGTTTAATAAATTTAAAAATTAACTGAAATGCCAGGATTATTAGGAAAGAAAATCGGAATGACATCCGTTTTCAGTGCTGATGGTAAAAATGTACCATGCACTGTTATCGAAGCTGGTCCTTGTGTAGTTACTCAGATTAAGAGTGTAGAAAAAGATGGCTATGCAGCTGTTCAGGTAGGTTTCCAAGACAAAAAGGAAAAGCATACTACAAAACCGTTGATGGGTCACTTTAAGAAAGCTGGAGTAACTCCAAAGAGACACTTGGCCGAGTTCAAAGATTTCTCAGAAGAATTGAATTTAGGTGATACTATCACTGTAGAATTGTTTAACGATGCTAGCTATGTAGACGTAATCGGTACTTCTAAAGGTAAAGGTTTCCAGGGTGTTGTTAAACGTCACGGATTTGGTGGTGTAGGTCAGACTACTCACGGTCAGCACAACCGTGCTCGTAAGCCGGGTTCTATCGGTGCTTGTTCTTACCCTGCAAAAGTATTCAAAGGAATGCGCATGGGCGGACAGCTTGGTGGAGACAGGGTAACTGTTCAAAATCTGCAAGTATTAAAAGTAATCGCGGAACACAATCTTCTTTTGATTAAGGGTTCTGTTCCTGGTTGCAAAGGTTCAATCGTAATAATTGAGAAATAATGGAAGTTAACGTATATAACATTAAAGGTGAAGACACTGGGAGAAAGATTACGTTAAACGAGTCTATCTTCGGAATTGAGCCCAACGACCACGCTATCTACTTGGACGTTAAACAGTTTATGGCTAACCAGCGTCAGGGTACGGCTAAGTCGAAGGAAAGAAGTGAAGTGAGCGGTTCTACCCGTAAGTTGGGTCGCCAGAAAGGTGGTGGCGGTGCCCGTCGCGGTGATATCAACTCTCCCGTATTGGTAGGTGGTGGTCGTGTATTCGGTCCTAAGCCTCGTGATTACGGTTTCAAATTGAATAAGAAGGTTAAGGTTTTGGCTCGTAAGTCAGCTCTGTCTTACAAGGCGAAAGAGAATGCAATTGTGGTGGTTGAGGACTTTACTATGGAAGCTCCGAAGACTAAGCAATTTGTAGAAATCATAAATAATCTTAAAGTTGATGGCAAGAAAGCCTTGTTCGTTTTACCGGGTGCAAATAAAAACGTATATTTGTCAGCTCGTAACATCGAACGTGTTAATGTTATGACTGCGGCTGCGCTGAATACTTATAAGGTATTGAACGCAGACGTTATGGTTGTGACTGAAAACTCGCTTAAAGTTGTCGACGAAATCTTAACCAAATAAGGAATAGAGAACCATTATGGGATATATTATTAAACCGTTGGTCACTGAGAAGATGACCGCAATTACAGAGAAGCAGAATAAATTCGGCTTCATTGTTCGTCCTGAGGCTAATAAATTGGAAATTAGGAAAGAAGTCGAAGCTTTGTACAATGTTACTGTAGTAGCGGTGAATACTTGCAGATATGCAGGTAAATCCAAGAGCCGTTACACCAAGTCTGGTCTTATTCAGGGTCGTACGAATGCTTACAAAAAGGCAATTGTGACTTTGAAGGAAGGCGAAACTATTGATTTTTACAGCAATATTTAAATAAAAGATGGCAGTACGTAAATTTAAGCCCACAACACCGGGG
>OGXM01001579.1_pt1 | contig 12230 bp, 6 predicted proteins | sample 1576271 | NCBI WGS metagenome assembly OGXM01 (sample SAMEA3541579, study PRJEB24748) | human gut metagenome | biome: human gut; feature: human-associated habitat; material: faeces | place: China | collected 2012 | reverse complement strand
TTTTATTTTTATGTAGCAGTTCCCCAAAGTGGACACAAAAAATGATTATTAATTAGAAAAATATTGCTGTTTGACTATGAAAACCGGGATCCACTGCTTCATAATGCGGCAGTGAAGGAAATTCAGATATAATAAAGAAAGGGTGTAACTGTTCGGCTGGCCGTATTGACATGGCGTATATTTGTAGTCTGTAAAGTGCCGGATGGTTATGAGAGGTTAAAAATTATGGGAATGTTTGATCCAAAGAAAAGAAAACTTGTAACTGCGATCATTGCTGTTATTCTTGTTCTGGCAATGGTAGTTCCTGCTGTCCTCTCTCTTCTTCTGTAGGGAAAAGAGAAAATGAGGCTTGGAAAAGCGGCTATGGAAGCACTGCAGGCTGAAATCAGCGGGCTTCTTACGCCTGGAAACGAACTGGTGGTGGCTGGAGCCATTGCTCTTTACGGCACAGCGCAGATTGCAAGGGAAAAACATGAGATTTTAAGAGAGCATTTTTCAGAAGGTTTTTTACGGGAGGCAGAGAATCTGAGAACCCTTTACGGGACTGCGGATGAGATAAATGTAAAAGAGGAAGACTTGCATCAATTGGCTGTTGATGCCTTCAATGACGTTTGCACGGGCGGTAATCCTCGTCCTACTTCTGTCGAAGATATTGAGACTTTGTATCGTAAAGCTTTTTAATTATAATTTGAATTACCATGAAGAAAACTATTATTTCATGTGTGCTGTTTTTAACAGCTGTCACTGCTTTTTCGCAGACACCAATGAAGACGGCAGCTGAAGCTAAACTTTCGGCTTCTGACCTTGCTGTGAAAATAGCAGACCGTATCCTTGCAACTACTACTTATGAGTTTAAGAATACCAAGACCGGTAAAACCTATAAGTCTGTCAAGAACTTGCCTTTGGATATGAATGTCAAGGTTGCATGTAAATACAATAATTGGCATTATACCAATGGAGTAACCCATATCGCTTTAATGGAATTGGCCGATAAAACGGGAGCGAAGAAGTATGATGATTATGTTCTTAAAAATATGAATTTCGTATTTAACGAGGGTAATCTTGACTTCTTTAAGAAACAGTATGATCAGGCAATGAAAAATGAAGGATGGTATGGCGTTCGTAAATTGAGTTGGCACATGATATTCCGTGGAAAGCGTTTGGATGATAACGGCCCTATGGGAGCCAGCCTGATTGACCTGCAGATGAAGCATCCGAATAATTCTTTCTTGAATTATATTAATGAAACAGCCGAGCACTTGAACTATGGCGAGCCTCGTTTGGCTGACGGTACTATTGCCCGTATCTGGCCTCATGAAAATACCATCTGGGCTGATGATGCTTTCATGGCTATCTCTTTCCTTGCACGTATGGCTAAGATGACCGGTGACATGAGTTATATCAATGATGCTGCCAATCAGGTAATCAAATATCACAAATATTTGTGGTGTCCTGAAAAACGGATTCTCTATCATTGCTATCATACGGATACGGACGAGCACGGTGTTGCTCATTGGAGTCGTGCCAACGGTTGGGTTTTCATGGCAACTGCCGATTTGCTTGCAGTGATGCCGCAGAATCATCCTATGCGTCCTGAGGTTCTGGAATGCTTCCGCCGTCAATGTAGCGGTGTAGTGCGTTATCAGGGTAAGAACGGGCTTTGGCATCAGCTTCTTGATAAGGAAGATTCCTATGAGGAAATTACGGGTACGGCCATGTTTGTTTTTGGTATCGCACGTGGTGTAAAGCATGGTTGGCTGCATCCCGATTTTATTTATGCTGCCGAGCAGGGGCTGAAAGGAATGATGACACTGATGTCCGACAAAGGCGATGTGACCAAAATCTGTGTCGGAACGGGTATCATGCCGTCGCCTGCATACTACTACAACCGTCCTACCCAAGAGAATGATCCGATGGGTGAAGGACCTGTTCTCCGCGCATTGATTGAAATGATGGATGCGCCGAAGTATACAGAGATTAAGGCTGAACAGCAATACGATAAAATTGTAGTCAAAAAGTAATAATCCTTTTAGATAGTATGTTAATCCCGTCTGGAAACACAAAGATACTTCCAGACGGGACTTTTTTTATTAAATCTTCCATAGGTATCTCTTATTTCACAAATATTTCCTATTTTTGTCCCGAACCCATCATGAAGGACACGTGGTATGACTAAGAATTACAATGATTTAGGAGTGGAATTTAAGTACCTTATCGTAAATGACATGGACCAAAAGTTTGGTCTGTGGGTAAATACTGTCGGCTTTCAATCCATTCAGCCGGACTCTCCGTATCCATTGAAGGATCATCCTTCCGGCTATTTCTTTAATGCCCAGAAAGGACGTGTCTTGCGTGAGTATCAATTGGTTTATATCACGAAAGGACGGGGTTTGTTTTCCTCGGAAACAACGCCGGAAAAGCAGGTATGCAAAGGACGTCTAATGGTATTGTTTCCCGGTCAATGGCATACTTATCACCCTTATCGCCAAACCGGATGGAACGAATATTATATCGGTTTTGAAGGTCCTGTCATTGATAATTTGGTGAAAGGCGGTTTCTTGTCTAAAGACAATCAAGTGCTTGAGGTGGGTTTGAATGAGGAGTTGGTGTCTCTTTTTTCCCGTGCTTTGGAAATAGCGGAAGCGGATAAAATATCTTCCCAACAGTATCTTGGCGGTATAGTGCTGCACATAGTAGGTATGATACTGTCCATTTCTAAAAATAAAATTTTTGAGGTGGGCGATGTTGATCAGAAGATTGAACAGGCCAAGATTATAATGAATGAGAATGTCTTTAAGGATATTGATCCTGAAGAGTTGGCTATGAAATTGAATATCAGCTATTCCTGGTTCCGGAAAGTATTCAAGGACTATACAGGTTATGCACCGGCTAAATATTTCCAGGAATTGAAGTTGCGTAAAGCCAAACAATTATTGGTTGGTACTTCTCATTCCGTTAAAGAGATTTCTTTTATGCTCGATTATAAGTCTACCGAACATTTCTTTTCATTATTTAAAAAACGCACAGGGTTTACCCCATTGGAATATCGTTCTTTTGGTCGGGAGACTGAGGTGGAGAACGAGGATTTTGATTAATGTCAAAATGAATAGTCTACTATCAAAATTGTTATAAAAACTTTGATTGTCAGCTTCTTATTATTTATAAAGTTCCTTTTTTCTTAAGAGAAAGTCAAAAAGGATAGTATTTGTATCAGTAGGTGTATTTTGTTAAGTTTGTCTATATTTAACTTTGCATTCATAAGCTCTGTGTCCGATAACAGTTGCATCGGACGGTTAATCTTGAATTAATTAATCAACCAATTTATATTAATAGTCTATGAGAATTTTACACAAAAAGTTATGCTTGTTAATGCTTCTTTTAATAAGCTGTCATCTAAACATTCTTGCACAAGGCAAAATTATTACGGGTGTCATATTAGACAAAACGGGTGAAACAGTTATCGGTGCGAGTGTTTTAGTGAAAGGAACTACTAATGGTACTATCACAGATGTTGATGGTAACTTTACTCTTAACAATGTTCAGGAAAATGCTGTCCTACAAGTTAGTTTCGTTGGTTATAAAAATCAGGATATTGCTTTGAAAGGACAAAGCAATGTAAAAGTGACTTTGGAAGAAGATACGGAAGTTCTTGATGAAGTTGTTGTTATTGGTTACGGTTCTGTGAAGAAAAGTACTTTGACGGGGGCTGTGGCAAAAATGGATACTAAAGGAATTCAAGATCGTCCTTTGGCGCGTCCAGAAACAGCTTTGCAAGGGCAATTGGCTGGAGTAACGGTACGTACTACTACCGGTGAACCTGGTGCTGATATGCAAATTCGTGTACGTGGTGCTGCTTCGGTAAATGCTAACTCCGATCCTCTTTATGTAGTTGATGGTGTTCCTATGACTACTTTAAGTGGAATAAATCCGGCAGATATTGCTTCTATTGAAGTTTTGAAAGATGCGGCTTCTGCAGCTATTTATGGGTCTCGTGGCTCAAATGGTGTAGTTATTGTGACAACGCAGAAAGGAAAAACAGGTAAACCAAAAGTTTCTTTTAATGCTAGCGTTGGTTTTCAAACTTTGGAAAAGAAAATAGATTTACTGAGTGCTACAGAATGGATGGAGTTCAGAACAAGATGGAATGATGCTTATTATTTATCTGAAGCTCAAAAGAAAGGAATCACTAATGCTAGTATCCGCGATGATAATGCCACGCGTTTGGCAAATGTAGGAGTTAAGGCTGGTACAGATAACGCTTATTTGTATATTCTTGATGACCGTTGGTTTAATTATTTAAGTCAAGATATGAGAGATTCCCATACCTATACTCCAACTTCGGAAAGCCTTAGTCTGTTGGATTGGCAAGATGAAGTTTATCGTACCGCTATTGTACAGGATTATAGTTTGAATGTGTCCGGTGCTACTGATAATGTCAGCTATTTATTTTCTGGTGGTTATATGAACCAAGAGGGATTAGCTACAGGAACTGGCTATAAGCGTTTTTCTTTCCGTGCAAATGTAGAGTCAAAAATAAATAAATATCTTTCTATTGGAATGAATTTAGCTCCAACTTATATTGTAACAGACGGCTCGGGACGTGCTAATGGCAAGGATTCGCAAGCTCATAAAACGCTTTCTTCTGCTCCGGTTTCAGAACCGGGTGTCGGATATATGACTTACGTACAACCTAACGGCCGTTACGGATGGGCAGATACAACTTCAAGTCCAAGTTATATTTTGAATACGGATATTAGCCAAAATCGTACATTACGTATGGTCGGTAATGCTTTCTTACGTATCACTCCATTTCAGGATTTTCGAGTTGAATTGTCTGCTGCAGCAAATTATTATGATTTGGATGGAAACAAATATTCTTTTTCAAGTTCAGGCAAAGGTTGGGCAAAGGGTGAAGGCCAATCTTCTTCGGGTAGCCACTCTACAAGTCGTATTTGGAATACTTTATTACAAGCTGTAGCTAATTATGATCATACATTCAATAAGCATGGAGTAAGCGCTATGCTCGGTTTTTCGTCAGAACAATCTTCTTTAGGATATAAAACAGAACAAGGTTTCAAAGCTCCTTTTCCCAATGATGCCATTACAGGTTCGTTTGATGGTTCAAAGGTTGCCGCTGGAACTAATACAGTAACAGAACAGACACCTAATAAATTATTATCTACATTTGGTCGTTTGCAGTATAATTATGATGAACGTTATATGCTTTCGGGTAGTTTGCGTTTTGATGGAGGTTCTGTTTTCGGAGTTAATAATAAATGGGGTGTATTCCCTGCAATATCCGGTGGTTGGATTATATCTAATGAGAAATTCTTTAAGAATTGGGATCAAAAATGGTGGAATACATTGAAAATTAGAGCTAGTTATGGTGTGACAGGTAATAATTCTATCAGTAATACAGCTGCTTATGCAACTTTGACTTCTTCCGTCTATGGGGGAGCTGCAGGTTATTATACTAGTAGTTTGGGTAATGCTGATTTAGGTTGGGAGAAAACTCATAGTACGGATATTGCAGTGGACTTGGGCTTTTTGAATAACCGTATTCAATTGTCATTGGATTGGTATACAAAAAATACGACCGACTTATTATATCAAGTTCCCGTAGAAGGTGCTTCTGGTTTCAGCACTATTTGGGATAATTTAGGTGATATTCATAATGAAGGTTTTGAAATAGAGTTGAATACGCATAATTTGACAGGGAATTTTAAATGGGATACTTCATTTAATATGTCGTATAATAAGAATGAAGTAAAGAAGTTGGGTACGGATAATACTCCTATTTATTCTGGATTCTCCGGAAGCAATTACTCAAATATATTGACTGTGGGTAAAGCTGTCAATACGTACTATATGTACGATGCTATTGGAGTATGGAAAAATCAAGCTGAGATTGATGCTTATAGTGCAGCTCATAATGGACAACCCGTTACATTTGAAGGTAAACAGATTCAACCGGGTGATATCCGTTATAGAGATGTCAATAATGATGGTAAATATGATAAGGATAATGATAGAGACTATTTGGGAAGTCCAACACCTAAATTTGTATTTGGTATGACTAATAGATTCTCTTATAAGAATTTTGATTTATCAATCTTATTAACAGCACAAACTGGAGGTAAAATTTATGGTATCTTGGGACGTGCTATAGACCGTCCAAGTATGGGAGCTAAATCTAATATAATGGGGCATTGGAGAGATGCATGGTGGTCTGAAGATGAACCAGGCAACGGATCGGTTCCTTATATTTTGAGTCAAACAACTGGCACTACGCTGGATTCCAGATGGTTATATTCTTCTAATTATTTGCGTATTAAGAATCTTACTCTGGGATATAAGTTACCGATTAATCCTAAATTTATATCATATGCACGTGTATATTTGTCTATTGAGAATCTAGCCAAATGGGATAGTTATTATGGTGGGTATTCTCCAGAAGCTGCCAATGTGGGCTCAGGTCCTGGAGGAGCAAGTGCACTTGGACTGGATTATGGTGGTTATCCTAATGCTCGTACATTTACTTTTGGTATAAATGTTAATTTTTAATCCTTAATACAAAGAACTATGCTTAAACTTAAAAATATAATATGGCTGGCTGCGCTGGTCGTGACTATCTCCTCGTGTGATGATTATTTGGATACTCCACCTGTAGATAAAATAACTTCAGATGGATTTTATCAAACTCAAGCTCAATCGGAGCAAGGTATTTTAGGCATTTATGCGGATTTGCGCCAAGCATCTAATTGCATGTATTGGTTTATGTCTGAATGTCGTTCAGATGTTGCGTGGGTAGAACCTAATCCGGACGCTTTTCGTGAATACTCTGAAATAGGAACATTTAGAGCAACAGATGATATGGCGATGTTTAATGATACTTGGAATATGTGGTATAAGGTCATTTATGATGCCAATGTCGCTATTTCTAAGATTCCGAGTGCATCTTTTGATTCCGAGTCTATCAGAAATCAATTTTTAAATGAAGCTTATTTCCTGAGAGGTTGGGCTTATTTTGAGTTAGTTCGTCTTTTTGGAAATGTTCCTATGGTAGATAGACCGATGTCTCCGTCAGAGATTAAATCGGTAAAGCAATCTACTGCAGTGGATATTCTCAATAATCGTGTTATTCCTGATTTGAAAAAGTCAGAAGATTTGCCTTATAAAGCAGATATGCAAGATGCCAATGGTGCTAAAATAGATAAAAAAGGCCGTGCAGATAAAATGGCCGCGAAGGCTATGTTGGCACGTGTGTATATGACATTGGCTGGTTATCCATATAATGATACTAATGCGAAGAGTTTGGCTAAAACGCAATTGGAAAACGTTTTAGATGATTCTCATGCAGCCGCTTATTGGGCACCATCATTGGAAGAATGGCAAAAACAGTGGATGCCGACTGATGCATATTACAATAAATATTCTATTTTCGCCATTCAGTATCGTACGGGTGGTACGGGAAACCCAGCCATATTCAATATGCTTCCAGTTAAAATCGTTCCGGAAGATTGGTCTAAAAACTATAATTTTTCGCAAAATTCTATTTATGTGGAAAAGACATTGATGCACGAATTTGATCGTGAATACTCTAATGGAAAAAAAGACGGACGTGGCTATAATTTTGGTGTGATGGCTGGCTTTGCTGGTGATGCGGTAGCTCCTGAATATCAGAGCCCTTCTGAGTTGATGACTTTTGAAGATGGAACTACGGGTAATGTGTATACTAAAGCTATGTTTTATAAAATGATTCCTACTAAAACTAAAATAGCCTCTTTGGGGATGTCTTTTGATGCAGAGAGTGGCATGAAAAAGTATGATGACTGGGGAGTAAATCTACCTATTATTCGTATTGAAGATATGAAGCTTCTTTATGCAGAGATTTTGGCGAGTGAAGGTAACACTGCGGATGCCATGAAAATTGTAAATGAAATACGTGAAAGGGCAAACTGCGATCCGAGAACCGAGACTGGAGTTAGTGTAGAGGATGCCATGAAATACATTAAACTTGAACGTAAAATTGAGTTTATGGGAGAAGGTATTCGTTGGTTCGATCAAGTACGTTATGGCACTTGGAAGGAAGATACAGAAGCAAAATTTGAGCGTTATAACTTTACTGAATTGAAAGCAAATTTAAAAGAAGGTCGTTACCTCTATCCAATTCCGATGAATCAGATGAATGTTACTCCAGGACTTTATGTCCAAAACGAGGGATATGAAAATTGATGCTATTTGTTTGATTATCAAGACTGAATGTCATATCTTAGCCTTGGCTACATTAAATTTAAGTTATTAAAAAGGGGAGGTGGGTGCTTTTAAAAGGTATGCCACCTTTTCCTTTATTTAAATCAGATTATGTTTAGAAAAGATATAGTATTAGGTGGAGTTTGTGCGGGTATGTTTGTTATGCCTCAGTTGATGACTGCCCGGCAACTTGTAACAGACGGTGGAGACAAGCCGAACATTATTTTTATCTTGGCCGACGATATGGGATATTGCGACTTGTCATGTTATGGAAATAAATATATAGAAACTCCTAATATAGACCGTTTGGCAGCTACTGGAACGGTCTTTACGCAATGCTATGCCGGTTCCGGTATCAGTTCACCTTCCCGTTGTGCCTTGATGACGGGAAAGAATACGGGAAATACAACTATACGCGATAACTTTTGTATTGCAGGTGGTATTGAAGGATTAAAAGGCACCAAGACCATACGCCGCATGCATTTACAACCGAATGATACAACCATTGCCACTGTGCTTGGGGCTGCCGGATATAGAACCTGTTTGGTAAACAAATGGCATTTGGACGGATTTAATCCGGAAGCAACTCCTTTGAACCGAGGGTTTGATGAGTTTTACGGATGGCTTATCAGTACTGCATATTCTAATGATCCGTACTACTATCCTTATTGGCGCTTCAACAACGAGAAACTGGAGAATGTAAAAGAGAATGAAGGCGATAAACACATTAAGCATAATACAGACCTTTCTACGGAAGATGCAATAAAGTTTATTAACCGTAATAAAAACAATCCGTTTTTTCTGTATTTAGCTTATGATGCGCCGCACGAACCCTATAATATAGATGAAACAACCTGGTATGATGATGAGGCTTGGGATATGAACACCAAGCGTTATGCCTCGCTGATTACCCATATGGATCGGGCGATAGGACGTTTGTTGGCAGAACTGGATAGGTTGGGACTGCGCGAAAATACTTTAGTCATCTTTGCATCGGATAACGGTGCTGCCAAGCAGGCACCGTTGGAGGAATTGGGATGTAAAGGTTCTCTTAAAGGAATGAAAGGACAGCTTTATGAAGGTGGCATTCGCGTACCGTTTATTGTAAATCAGTCCGGAAAGGTTCCGGTGCAGAATTTGAATAATATTATTTATTTCCCGGATGTAATGCCTACTTTGGCTGCTTTGGCTGGTGCCACAGATAAATTGCCACAAAAACTTAACGGTATCAATATTCTTCCCTTGTTCTATGGGCAACAGCTTGATACGGATAATCGTTTGTTGTATTGGGAGTTCCCGGGAAAGCAACGTGCGGCAAGACGTGGAGATTGGAAAGTAGTGACTGTAAAGAAAGATGCTCCGTTAGAGTTGTATAACATAAAAGAGGATATGACGGAGTCTGTCAATCTGGCAAATAAATATCCGGAAAAAGTTGCACAGTTCGAAAAAGAGATGAAAGCGATGCGTGTTCCTACTCCTAATTGGCCATTGCCGGGTGAGTAAGGAATCGTATTGCACCTTCGTTATTGATGAGTGATTGATTATTATAATTTGGGTTAGTGAAAAATGGGCGGTTAACTTGTGAAAGTCAGACTGCCTTTTTCTTTGATTATTTTATTATTTTCGAAAATTAAAATCCATATAAAAGAAGTATGAATATAAGAATCTTTTTTACTGTTTTAGGACTATTGTCCGCTCTTTGCGTATGGTCTCAGCAGACAGAGCGCCGTTATCTTTCCGGTACCGGACTGGGCGATGGTGTAACCTGGCAGTTTTATTGTTCCGAGGGTAGGAACAGCGGGAAGTGGAGTAAGATAGAAGTGCCTTCTCAATGGGAGCTGCAAGGTTTTGGTGAATATACCTACGGGCGTTGGTATAAGAAGAAAGGGGTTAAGAATCCCAGTATGGAAGAGGGAATTTATCGTCATACATTTCGTGTACCGGAAGATTGGAGAGGTAAGAACATACGTTTGTGGTTTGATGGGGTTATGACAGATACGGATGTGATTGTAAACGGAGTTTCGGCCGGAGAAACACATCGGGGCGGATTTTATCGTTTTTCCTATGACATAACTTCTTTGTTGAAATATGGTGCTGCCAATAAGCTGGAAGTACGGGTAAAAAAACATTCCGGAAATAAGTCGGTGAATGCGGCCGAACGTAAGGCGGACTGGTGGTTGTTTGGGGGGATTTACCGTCCTGTATGGTTAGAAGCCAAACCTCAGATACGTATCGAACATATTGCAGTGGATGCGAAAATGGATGGGGAAATGCAGCTTTATACCGAGCTGAAAGGAGTGAAAGGCAAGGAAAAATTAACGGCAGCTTTACATCCTTTGGATGGAACGGACGTTTGTTCGGAGGTTCGGATGTGGGAAGGGGGGCATGAGAGTGTGTTTGCTCATATTTGGAAAAATGTAGAACCTTGGACTCCGGAAAAACCTCGGCTTTACAATCTCATTGTTACCTTGCGGAATGAAGAAGGGGAGGCTTTACACCGGACATCTGTCCGCGTCGGATTCCGTACCGTTGACTTTCGTCCACGCGACGGTGTTTATCTGAATGGTACGAAACTGGTGATGAAAGGCATAAACCGTCATTCTTTTCACCCCGATGGCGGGCGTACCACCAATAAGGAACTCAGCATTCAAGATGCCCTGCTCATTAAAGAAATGAATATGAATGCCGTGCGTTCCCATTATCCACCCGATGAGCATTTTCTGGATGCTTGTGATTCGTTGGGATTGCTCTATATTGATGAACTTGCGGGCTGGCAGAATGCTTACGACACTGTTACAGGCAGCAAGTTGGTAAAAGAAATGATAGCAAGGGATGTAAATCATCCATGTATCGTACTTTGGAGCAATGGAAATGAAGGCGGGTGGAATATAGCTACGGACAAACTGTTCTACCGTTATGATCCGCAACGCCGTCATGTCATTCATCCTTGGGCGGACTTTGATGAATTGGATACACACCATTACCCGGCTTACCTGACCGGTGTAGGCCGTTTCACCAACGGATATAAGGTTTTCATGCCGACAGAGTTTATGCATGGTCTGTACGACCAGGGACATGGAGCCGGACTGGAGGATTTCTGGGCGCGATATACGGCACACCCTTTGTTTGCCGGAGGTTTTTTATGGGCATATAGCGATGAAGCTGTACGCCGGACAGACTGTAACGGCATTTTGGACAGTGAAGATTATAATGCGCCTGACGGTATTGTAGGTCCTTATCGGGAGAAAGAAGGCAGTTTTTATTCCGTACGGGAAATATGGTCGCCTATAAAGATAAAGCCTCTCCAGCTAACGCCTTCTTTCAATGGCCGTTTTTTAGTGGAGAACCGTTATCTGTTTACTAATTTGAAGGAGTGTTCCATGCGCTATCGCGTCCTTTCCTATCCTTCCCCGCTACAGAGCCGGGCAGAGGGATGCACAGTAGACAGCGGCCGGGTGAATTTGCCTGCTTTGGAACCGGGTGAAACCGGATATGCCTGTATAGCTGCATGGGAGAATCCGGAAATCCGGGAAAAATTCTTCTCTAAGGGAGATGTTTTGGAATTGGAGGCTATAGGACTGGATGGAAAGAGCGTGTGTACACGTACGTATCCCATCAGTTTTGCGAAAAGCTATTTTGAAGGGCAACTGGCTTCTTTGAAAAGAACAGGAAAAGGTTGTTGTGTGAACGAGGCTGATTCTTTAATAACGTTGTGTTCCGATTGGGTGGACATATCCTTTCGCCGAAACGATGCTACCATATATTCTGTATTGCGGAAGAAAGACAACCGGATAATTCCGTTGAAAGACGGTCCGCTGCCTGTAGGAATGCAAATGAAACTGGTGTCTCTTTCCGCTCGTATGGAGCAGAGAGGTGATGCTGTCCTTTGTGCCCGTTATCGGGGCGGAGCGGATTCCGTTGTGTGGCGTTTGCGTCCGGACGGGCTGTTGAAGATGGATGCCGTATTGCTGAACCGG
>OGXM01001570.1_pt1 | contig 12267 bp, 13 predicted proteins | sample 1576271 | NCBI WGS metagenome assembly OGXM01 (sample SAMEA3541579, study PRJEB24748) | human gut metagenome | biome: human gut; feature: human-associated habitat; material: faeces | place: China | collected 2012 | reverse complement strand
GAGGAGGTAGATCTTGAGGATGAGGTGTCCTGCTTCGGTGAACCCGTTCTCGAAGACGGGCAGCACGCGCGACACGGACTACCGCGACCTCCTGACCTTCCGCGGCGGGGAGTAGCGGCTTGGCGGTGTGCGGCGCCGGCACGTGACGGTGGCGGGCATGAGGCTTGGCCTTCGCGACGGCATGTTCTTTAGAGTTTGCGGTGCATGATGGCACGGCCGTTTTCAAATCGTGAAACATTGCCCGGGAATGAGTAACAGGCTTTGGTTCGTACATCCGTTATAACGGGAGTTGCAAGAAGTGACATCCGTGACGAGAGGTTGAACTCATGACTCAGCACCGGTTTCCCGAAGGTTTCCTCTGGGGTGCTTCCACCAGCGCTTTTCAGGTTGAGGGTATGATGAAGGAGGCAAAGGTCCGGCAACCACCGATCGCGGCCCGGGGCGTCCCGGCATCGCCGATAACAAGATCGCCTCGGACCACTATCATCACTGGCGTGAGGATGTCGACCTCATGGCCGAGCTCGGCATCAAGGTCTACCGGATGGGTTTCGCTTGGAGCCGCATCATGCCCGATGCCTCGGGGGATCCCAATCCTGAGGGCTTGGCGTTTTATGACCAGCTGATTGACTACCTGCTGGAGCGAGGGATCGAGCCCTTGGTCACCCTGTATCACTTCGAATGTCCGAGTGCGTTGGTCGAGGCCTTCGGCGGCTGGAAGAGCCGTAAGATGATCGACTTCTATGTGCGCTATGCCGAAATCTGCTTCACGCACTTCAAGGGGCGCGTCAAGCGCTGGGTTACCGTGAATGAACAGCTAATTGCGACCTCCGCGCCCAGCAACACGGGTGACACCGAAACCGATCCGCGCCAACGGCAGAAGAACGCCTACCAGATGAGCTATCATGTCGCTCTTGCCGAGCATCGCGCCATCGCGTGCCTGCGACAGATCGACCCCGATGCGCAGATCGGCCCCGTTGTCGCCATGCAGGTGGTCAACCCGCGGACGAGCGCTTCGGCGGATGTGCTTGCGGCCATGAACGCCGAGGAGATGATGCAGAACTATCTGCTCGACCTGAGTGTGCGCGGCGACATCTCGCCTTATGCGCGCTATTACCTGGAGCGCGAAGGTTTCTACCCTGTTGTTGAGTGCGGGGACCACGACATCCTGGTCGCGACGAGGCCCGATTTTCTTGGGGTGAACTACTATTTCAGCAATTGTGCGCATGAGCGCACGGAGCCCATCCGCTTCGACCGGTTCCCTCCGTGGTCGGGCGGGGATTTCGAACTCTGCGATAACCCTGCGATCGCGCCGACCGAGTGGATGTCGAACGGCATCGACCCCCTTGGGCTTCGCGTGGGCATGCGCAAGCTCTACGATCGCTACCAGCTTCCGATGATCGTCACGGAGAACGGCATGGCTCTTTCCGAGTCACTTGACGAGGAGAACAGGGTGCATGATGCCGTGCGCATCGAATACCTTTCACGACATTTGGGCGAGGTCGAGGAGCTCATTCGCGAAGGCTATCCCGTCTTCGGCTACTGCGTTTGGAGCCTCATGGATCTATGCTCAAGTCATCAGGGGTTCACTAAGCGCTACGGCCTTCTGTATGTCGATCGCACGGAAACCGATGCGAAGCAATGCGCTCGTTTCAGGAAGGACAGCTTCTTCTGGTATCAGGACGTGATTAGAGAAAACGGCTTGCCCTGCTGAGCGTCGGTGGTCCGACGAGATTACTCGCCAGTACCGGAATCGGCTCCATAACGCCTCAGGTATTCCATGACTATCAAGTCGATGGCGGCAAGCGCACCGAACTTGCCCGTGTCGATGTTGTTGGTCACTCCGCAGCTCAGTATGCAGGAGGCATGGTTCCAGTAGGCGCTTGAGGTGTTTTGTGTGATGGCGAGAAGACGACAGCCGGAGGCGGCGAGTGCGTTGACGATTTCTGGATAACGAATGGGGTATGTTCCCCCTATGCTGCAAATGATGGCGAGGCTGGATTTGGTGAGCGATTGCGCGCAGGCGAGCTGCGATGAATAATCGAGGTAAAGCTCGATGAGGCGGTTCATGATGGTGAGCCTGCTTTGGAAGTAGCGGCCCACGTCCCAGAGGAAGTGGTGGGAGAAGAACGCGACATGCCCGCTGTCGTGCAAATCATCGACAATGGCGGGCAGTTTCGCGATGTTTGCCGCCGAGATGGTCGTTTCGATATTGAGCAGGATCGCCTCCCGGTAGGATGCCAGAGCGCCTTCCGTGTCGTTTGACAGCTGTTCTACAAAGGCATGTGGAAACAACCCGGTTTTGAGGATGTCATGTTCAAGCTGGTTGCGCAGGTCCTTGAAATCAGCGAAACCCATAAACCGGCAGAATCGCGACACTGAAGCCTTCGAGACGAAGCACATGTCGGCGATTTCTCCAATCGAGAGCTCGCTCAGCTTGCTGTAGTTTTTCACCAGCGTGGTCGCTATCTCGTAGTTGGTGTCGTGCTGCATTGCGGTGTCGATGTAGTCAAGCAACCGTTCGGCAACCGATCCCATCGAGATGGATTTTTCCATGATGGCTGTCCCCTTTATGCTCAGTGGCCCGAATAAGAGGGCCTCATTTGACCAAACTATAGCTCAAACATGCCGGTATTCCTGCGGAGTTTCACGTTATGAAACTCGCGTAGCCATCTCGCAACCTTGTGGCACAGCATGTAACCGATTTTGGATATAGCCGGCGTCATACTTAATGCAAGAAGAGACGACGAAGCTTGCCGCCCCGCCGGAACACGGCATCGGCTCTACACAGGGCATCGCTTCGTTGCTTTGCCGCTCGACGAGATATCGGTTGAGGAGGATCGGATGAAGCGGTTATTGCTGCGCGCCGACGATTTAGGTTACAGCGACGGTGTTAATTGCGGGATAGCGGCCGCGGTCCAAGCGGGGCTCATTCGCTCGGTGGGCGTCATGACCAACATGCCGCTTGCAGAAAGCGGTTTGGCGCGCCTGCAAATCAAGGATCTCTGCTTGGGTCAGCACACCAATATCTGCACGGGTAGGCCCCTCAGCGATTCCTCGCTCATCTCGAGCATCGTTGACGATGATGGCAATTTCAAGCGGAGCTCAGCATATCGCGCCGCCGCGCGGGCTGGGGAGGACTTCGTGGTGCTTGACGAGGTCATTATCGAAATCGAGGCGCAGTATCGGCGATTCCTTGAGCTCGTCGGGCGTGAGCCCGATTACTTCGAGGGACATGCGGTCGCAAGCCCCATGTTCTTCCGCGGCCTTGAGGTCGTTGCCGAGCGTCACGGCCTGCCCTATTTCGCGATGGGTGTTCCGGGCGAGCCAGTCACCTTTCGCTCGACGCCGGTGCTTTCCTATGTTCCCAAGGATTTCTCGTCATATGAAGCGGATCCCTTTGCGGCGCTTCGAGAGGCGCTTGAAACGACACCGGAAGGGATATGCCGTCTCATGGTGTTTCACCCAGGTTATATCGACGCGTACTTGCGAGATAACTCGACCATGCTCGAGGCCCGCATCCGGGAAGCCGCGATGCTTGTCGACCCTGATGTCGCCGCATGGCTTGCAGAGCAGGACGTGGGGCTCGTGACGTACGCGGACCTGACGTAAGCGTCCGCTGGGGCAATCTCGCCAATTCACGCTGAATGGCGTACTGCCTGAAGCACGTCGTTGTGATTTTGAAGAGAGGTGGATGCGCTATCTAGAGGGGAAGATGCCGCACACGGGCATCGATAGAGTTCACTGCAAAGATTGGAGCTGAAACATGGCGGTATTCGACAAGATCCAAAACATAATGGATAAGACAATCGCACCTGTGGCAAGCAAGGTTGCTGACAGCAAGATGCTCGACGCCCTCATGGGCGGCATGATGTGCACGCTGCCCATGACCCTTGGCGTCTCGGTTATCGCGATTCTCATCAACTTCCCCATTCCGGGGTTCTCCGATTGGGTGGGTTCGAGCGGTCTCATGGCGACCGGCAACTCCATCCTCACCGTTACCATGAACATGATGGGTATATACATCTCCTTCTTCATCGGTTTGAGGTGGGGTAAGGTATGCGGCCTTAGCGGTTATACCGGTGGCATCGTGAGCGGCGCGGTGTTTTTGGCATTCATGCCGCAGCAATCGTTCGAGGATATTCCCATGGCGAGTTTCATCAACACGTCGTACATGGGATCGAACGGCATCTTCGTCGCCATTCTGCTTGGCCTGATCGTGCCGAAGGTGACAGCCATTTTGATGAGCAAGCTTGAAATCAAGCTCCCCGATATGGTTCCGCCCATGGTTGCAGACTCGCTGTCGCCGATGTTTGCCGCCATCGTGCTATTCACTGCGGTGTGGTTCGCCAAGTGGGGTCTTTCTTTCACCCCGTGGGGCAACCTGTTCGATATGATCAACACCTTGATCGGCACGCCGGTCACGATGGTCGGTGCCTCTCCTTTGGCCTATATCATCGTGTGCTCGCTGCAGTCGATCTTCTGGTTCTTCGGTGTCCACCCCAACGTGATGCTCAACTTCTACGCTCCGGTAATCATGGCTTGCAGCGCTGCTAACACCGAGGCCATCATCGCGGGCGAGGCACTGCCCTATGGCGCTTGGGCCGTCGTCGCGCTCGGCACCGCCATCGGTGGCCAGGCTAACGCCCTGGGCATCAGCATCTCGCTGCTCTTCACCAAGTCCGAGCGCTTCAAGGCGATTCGCGGCATCGCGCTTGTTCCGTCGCTTTTCAATATCTCCGAGCCGCTCATGTTCGGTCTGCCGGTCGTGCTGAATCCCACGTACTTCATCCCGTTCGTGCTGAACATCCCGGTCTGCGCCATCGTGGTCCAGGCGCTTTACGCCCTCGGTCTTGGGGCTGCGTTCAATCCCACGATTCAGCTTCCCTGGGTGCTTCCCCAGCCGGTCATCGCATTCATGCAGGGCGGCATCGGGTGCCTGGTGATCTCGGTTGCGGTTTTGGCGGTGTCGGTGCTCATGTATACCCCCTTCACCCTTATGGCTGATCGCCAGGCGTTGCGAGAGGAGCAGGCCGCTCTCGAGGAATCGGCCGCATAGGGATTTTCATATTCACACCATCATTTTCCATGAGGTTGGGAGCGTAGGATGAAACATATCGTACTTATGTGCGCCGCGGGCGCTTCGACGAGCATGCTGGTACAGCGCATGCAACAGGCGGCTGAAAAGGACGGTTTCGTGTGCACCATCGAGGCGCACCCTGTCAACCAAGCGGCGGAATATGCGGATAGCGACGTTATCCTGCTGGGACCGCAGGTTCGCTTTGAACTCAACAAGGTGAAGAATCAAGTGAACTGTCCGGTGGAGCCGATTGATATGACAGCGTATGGGACAATGAACGGCGAGGCCGTGCTCAAACAGGCTCGAAAGTTGCTGGGGGCATAGCCATGTCAGAGATCAAACAAGAAGCGATCGATCAGTTTGAAATGACGTGCTTCTCTATCGTCGCTCAGGTGGGGAGCGCGCGCAGCTGCTACCTCGAAGCGATAACCTGTGCCGAGAATGGTGATTTTGAGGCCGCCCGGAAACTTATCGACGAGGGCAACGTGGTGTTCAACGCAGGCCACGACGCTCACATGAAACTGCTTCAGCAAGAGGCCAGCGGCGAGGAGCTGCCGTTTCGCATCATCTTGCTGCATGCGGAGGATCAGCTCATGAGCGCTGAGGGCTTCCGTATCCTTGCCGAGCGCTTCATCACGGTCTATCAACGCATGGGTGCAAGCGCCTAACTGATTATCTGACGGGAAGCCGGGACTGCCATGCAGCCCGTCTTCCCGTTTCATGAAGATGTTTTCACGATCGAGGAGGTAGCCAATGGCATTTCCGGAAGGTTTCCTGTGGGGTGGCGCCACCGCCGCCAACCAGTATGAGGGCGGCTGGGAAGAGGGCGGCAAAGGACCGAACACCTCGGACGCCATGACCAGCGGTAGCCATACGGTGTCACGTCAGATAACGTGGCGTAATACCGCGACAGGGGAAACCGGCGCGCTTCCCGTGTATGCGGTTTGCGAGGAGGGACTTCCTGAAGGGCTGGAGGTGGCGGTGGTTGATGGCTACTACTATCCCAGCCACACGGCCACCGACTTCTACCACCACTACGCCGAGGACATCGCCCTCATGGGCGAGATGGGCTTCAAGTGCTTCCGCCTGTCCATGAACTGGGCGCGCATCTTCCCCACGGGCGAGGAGGCTGAGCCCAACACCGAGGGGCTAGCGTTCTACGACGCCGTGTTTGACGAGTGCGCTAAGTACGGCATCGAACCGCTCGTGACGCTCTCGCACTACGAGACCCCGCTCGCGCTCGTGAACAAGTACGGCGGTTGGAAGAGCCGCGAGCTCATCGACCTGTTCGTGCGCTACGCCACCTGCGTCATGAAGCACTATCAGGGCAAGGTGAAGTACTGGCTCACCTTCAACGAGATCAACATGATGAGCATGGGGAGCTTCATGGCGGGCGGGCTTACGGATGGGAGCCCCCATGCGAAGGCCCAGGCGGCGCACAACCAGTTCGTGGCGTCTGCCCTTACGGTTCGGTCGGCGCACCAAATCTCCCCTAAGATCATGGTGGGTCAGATGCTCGCGTACAACCCCATCTACTCCTATTCCGCCGACCCCGCCGATCATCTGCTCGCCATGGAACGCGAGCGTGACGCGCTGTGGTATGCCGACGTGCAGGTGGGCGGCCACTATCCCGCCTATCGCTTGAGGGAGATGGAGCGCGCGGGCATCAAGCTGGAAATGGGCGAGAACGACCTCGAGCTTCTCGCAACCTATCCGGCAGATTTCCTGTCGTTCTCGTGCTACGGAGGCTCGACGGTATCGTTGCGCCAGAAGGAGCTCGAGGTCGCGTCCGGCAATCTCGCTTTCGGCATGGTGAAAAACCCCTACCTCGAGACCAACGCCTGGGGCTGGGCGACCGATCCGTACTGCCTGCGCATCGCCTTGAACGAGCTCTACGACCGCTATCACAAGCCGCTTTGGATCGTGGAGAACGGTATCGGCTGGAGCGACGAGGTGAAGGTCGACGGCTCCATCCATGACGGCTACCGCATCGACTACCTGCGCAAGAACATCCAGAGCATGGAGGATGCCGTGGAACTCGACGGCGTGGACCTCATGGGCTACACCATGTGGGGCTGCATCGACCTGGTCAGCGCCGGCACGGGCGAGATGCGCAAGCGCTACGGCTTCGTCTACGTCGACCGCGACGACGAGGGCAAGGGCACGCTCGCGCGCAGCCGCAAGGACAGCTTCTATTGGTACAAGAAGGTCATCGAGAGCAACGGCGAGGACCTGGACTAACCCTATGGGACAGGGGATAAGATTATGGACTGCTATTTCGGTATAGATGCGGGCGGCACTCAGGTGAAATGGGCGGTGGTGAACGCCGACTACCACATTGAGGAGCACGGAAGTATCCCAACATGCACCTCGCCCGCCGACCAGGTTATCGAAACGTTCCGCTCGGTGATCGAGCCCCATCGCGCCCGGGCGAGGGGTGTGGGAATAAGTATGCCCGGAGTCTTTTCCGAAGGCGATTCCGATGGCGTGGTTGGGGGAGGCGGCGCCCTTCACTGTTTGGACGGATATCCGCTCGGTCGCATCTTGCGCGAGAGCACGGGGCTTCCCGTAACCATCGAGAACGATGCGATGTGCGCGGCACTGGGAGAATATGCCGTCGGCGCGCTGAAGGGGGTCTCCCTGGGGTTGATGGTGGTGATCGGTACGGGTCTCGGCGGTGCCATCGTTGTTGACGGTCACATCTTGCGAGGCGCGCACAATCTCGCCGGCACCGTGTGCTTTGTGAGCAACGATGTGCGCAAGCCCGTGACCTTTGGGTCGGTGTACGGTGATGTCACCAGCTGGCGGGCGCTCCGAGACCAGGTGTGTGCGGCGAAGGGGATTGATCCGACCGATGATATCGACGGATATCGGATTTTCTCTTGGATTGAAGAGGGGGATGAGGACGCTCGTCGCGGTCTGGATGCATACGCGTTGGTTTTCGACAACATGCTGATGGGGTTGCAGTCGGTCATCGACCCTGAGGTCATCGTGGTCGGCGGCGGAATCAGCGCCCGTCCCGAGCTGTTTGAGGCATTTGAGCGCATGATGGATCAGGCTCACGTTCTTCCCATCATACCGAGGCCCTGCATCAAGCCAGCACAGAACGGCAACGATGCCAATTTGCTTGGCGCTGTGCGCACGCTGCGCCGCTCGCTTGGCGAGTGCGATTGATTGGCGGCTGGTGGCCCGACTCGCGGCCTCCTGTCCTAAAAAAGGCTTTAGCCTGTGCGGGGCGCGCAGCGCGCCGCATCAGAAACCACCCGCTATGCGGGTGGGGACAACCGGCTTTACAAAGCCGCCCCCTCGCCGGACACTTGCGATTGTTCAGGCCGCAAGGAATCCGAGTCGAGAGGGCGGTGGTGGCGTATGGCCCAGAAGGCCTACAGCCTGTCGCACACGAAGTGGATGTGCAAGTACCACGTCGTGTTCACGCCGAAGTATAGGCGCAAAGCCATCTACAACCAAACAAGGTCCGACCTTGGGGAGATCTTCAGGAAGCTCTGCCAGTACAAGGGGATAGAGATCATCGAGGGGCACCTGATGCCCGACCACGTCCACATGCTGCTGGCGATACCGCCGAAGTACAGCGTGTCGAGCGTGATGGGCTACCTGAAGGGGAAGAGCTCGCCGATGGTATTCGACAGGCACGCGAACATGAAGTACAAGTTCGGCAACAGGAAGTTCTGGGCCGAGGGCCACTGCGTGTCCACCTTCGGCCTGAACGAGGCCACGATCGCGAAGTACATCCGGGAGCAGGAGAAGGCGACATCGCGCTCGACCGGCTGGGCGTCAGGGAGTACGAGGACCCCTTCGATAGGGGGCCGGGGCGCAAGTAGCGCCGGTTTGACCGGCCCGTCACGGGTCAATCTGCAGTGCGGCCCGAACCCCGTGAGGGCCGGCGCCTTTAGACGCGTGCCGGAAATCCAAGGGTTATACCCTAAGAGCAAACCACCCCTTTTAGGGGTGGTTTTGATTTATTGGGCTGTGGCGGTGAAGGTTGTTTTGTCGGCGGCGATGTGCACGTGCAGCTTTGCCTGACCGTCGCAGCTGATGAGCACGCCTACCTCGAACGGGGTTCCCGTCTTGAACGCACGATGCGCATCGCCGCCTTACCGGTGTTCTGTCCCAAAAGGCGCGCCTCATGCTTGTCGAGGTTGACCGTCTCGTAGACGGCATCGACACTTGCGGGCAGGATGCCGGTCTTTTCCGCGATGTAGGCGTAGAGCGAGCCATCCACGTCTTTGCGTGTGAGCTCGGGGCAAAGTGACACGGGGATATAGACGTAGTTGAGCTCCATGGGATTGTCGTTGGCGAGACGCAGGCGGCGAATCTCCCAGACGGGTGTCCCTTCGGGCACTTTGAGCCCAGAGGCGATGCCGCGGACGGCCGGTATGCTTGAAAAGGCGAGAATCTGCGAGCTCGGAACCCGTCCCGCTTCGCGCATCCGCGCGCTGAAATTCAGGGCCAGGTCGATGCCGGGTGCTGAGGTTTGGGGTTTGATGAACGTGCCCTGCCCACGTTTGCGCACCACGCGCCCCTCGATGACGAGATCTTGGAAGCAACGGCGCACGGTCGCGCGCGATAACTCTAGCCGCTCACAGATTTCGAGCTCGCGTGGCAGCGGCGTCTTGGTGTCGAACGCCTGGCTGGCGATAAGCAGGGCGATTCGATGTTTAAGTTGGACATAGAGCGGCGTATCACCGCTGCGGTCGAAGGGTTCGGAGGCGAGAAACGAGATCATATCCATGGGGTACTTGAATGTCGTGGGCGTACGTGACATGGTCTGACACTGCGGGGCAAACCGGAGATGCCAGGCCCGATTCTTGCTGGTATGTATGGTGCATAAGGAACATAAAACATTTATCAGGCAATCTACCTGCTATTTTAAAAATAATTAGAAGAAAAAATAATTTAGGCACAAAAATAGTTGCTACCGTTAACCGATGAATAGTTACCGTTCGCAACTATTTTCTTGTACCGAACATGCCCCGGCGCAACAATAATCTCAGCAAAAAGCAAAGCCGTGCGACACACGGCAGGTCGAGAGGAGACCGCATGCGGTATCTGGTAATGGTCAGTCACGGAACGCTCGCTCCCGGACTGCACAGTGTCCTCAAGATGCTCGGCAATGACGCCCCGAACATCTTGTCGACGAGTCTCGTGGACGGCATGGGCGCTGACGAGTATGTCGAGAACGTCAAGGCGATGCTCGCTCCCGTTACCGCCGATGACGAGGTTGTCCTGCTTGGTGACATCCTGGGCGGATCGCCGCTCACCAATGCCATGAACACGCTGGCCGAGAAGGGCCTGCTCGCCCACACCATTGCCTTCGGCGGCATGAACCTGCCCATGGCTATGACCGCCATGATGGGGCTTGCCACCATGGACCTGGATTCCCTCAAGCAGATGATGCTGCAGGAGGGCAAGAACGGTATGTCCGAGCTCGTTGTCCCGACCGATGACGCCGACGACGAGGACGACGACATCTAGGCAGCGCATCCGCCCAAATTTTTGTGATGGAGCGGGGGTTAAGAGGAAAGACCCCCGGTGATAAAGAAAGGGAGAACGCATGATTTCGTTCATCCGTATTGACGACCGTATGATCCATGGACAGACCGTTACCCGTTGGGCCCTCGAGTATCCCTGCGACGGTCTTATCGCCGTCAACGACGCTGCAGCGTCTAACCCCGTGCTCAAGGAGGCCTACAAGAGTGCCTCGGGCAAGAAGACGTTCGTGTGGACCAAGGAGCACTTTAAGGAGGTCTCCGAGAAGGTTCTCAAGTCCGACACCAAGTACTTCCTGATCACCAAGAACCCGCTCGACATGAAGGAACTTCTCGTCGATTTTGGCTTTAAGCCCGGCATGGACCGCATCATCGTCGGTCCCTGCAACGATCGTCCCGGCGCCACCAAGCTCGGCAACAACCAGTCGATCACGCAGGAAGAGGCCCAGGCGCTCGAGGATCTCACCAACGCCGGCTACACGGTCGAGTTCGCCCTTATCAAGGAGAAGTCCATCGGTGAGTGGCCCAAGTTCCGCGGTCAGTTTGGCTTCTAGTTAGGCGCCAGCCGCATTTTGCTATCTACAGCCCTTGGTGAAAGGGGCTGAGGAATAAAGAAAGGGGAAAGCATGGCAATCAATGCATTCCAAGCCGCGCTGTTCGGCCTGTTCGCCTGCCTGGCATCACTGCCTGGCATGGGCGGCACGACGATCGGCAACTACACTCTGGGTCGTCCTCTGGTCGCCGGCCTCATCGTCGGCATCATCATGGGCGATATGCAGACGGGCATCCTCGTCGGCGCTGCCATCCAGGTTGTCTACATCGCTCTCGTGACCCCCGGCGGAACCGTCTCCGCCGACGTCCGCGCCGTGTCCTATATCGGTATCCCGCTGGCGATCCTCGCCATCAAGAACTCGGGCATCGATCCCGCCTCCGCTGAGGCTGCCGGCATGGCCGCATCCCTCGGTGCCGCCGTCGGCACGCTCGGCACTGTGCTCTTCTATGGCACCGCCACCATCAACCTGGTGTGGCAGGGCATGGGCTGGAAGTGGCTCGAGAAGGGCGATCTCCACAAGCTCTACCTGGTCAACAACGTTCTGCCTTGGATCGGTCACATCGTCTGCTCGTTCCTCCCGACGTTCATCATCACCATGGGCGGCACCGCCATGGTCGACCTCATGAAGACCTACATGCCCATGGACGGCATCGCGATGAAGACGCTGTTCACCGTCGGCTCGCTGCTGCCTACCGTCGGTATCGCCATCCTGCTCAAGCAGGTTGCGACCAAGCCGGTTGATATTCTGGTATTCGTATTCGGCTTCACGCTGGCCGCTTGCATGGGCCTCAACCTGATTGCGGCATCTATCGTCGGCGGTTTCTTTGCGGTCATCAACTACCGCATCAAGATCCTTGCTTTGCAGAAAGCCGCTCCCGCAGCTGCAGCCTCTGCAGCAGAGTTTGACGACGATGAGGAGGAGATTTGATCATGGCAGAAAAGAAACTTTCCAAGAAAGCGCTGAACAAATCGTTCCGCAACTGGTTTTACGGCCATCTGACCTGCTTTTCGCAGGAGCATATGCAGACCTTCGGCTACCTGTGCGCCATGCTGCCGCTGGTAGAGGAGCTGTACGACACCCGTGAGGAGCAGACCGAAGCCCTCAAGACCTACTCTGCCTTTTTCAATAC
>OGXM01001559.1_pt1 | contig 12336 bp, 10 predicted proteins | sample 1576271 | NCBI WGS metagenome assembly OGXM01 (sample SAMEA3541579, study PRJEB24748) | human gut metagenome | biome: human gut; feature: human-associated habitat; material: faeces | place: China | collected 2012 | reverse complement strand
TCGGTCCAGATCGCTTTTCTTTTCCTCACCCATGATGACACGCATCATATCGAGGGTCAGATGCCCCTCCTGACTGTATTTTTTGAGCCGCTGGGCTTGAGAAAGAGAAGGGGTAGCCTGTTCGCTGTCCATCGCGTCCAACAGGTCTACCTGTTCCTCCTTTTTGAGAAAGGACAGCTCATAGGCAGGGTTCAGGGCAATCTTCTTTTCATCCACCATATCCATCAATTCAGGAATCAGCTCTGTCAGACGGATATAGCGCTGAACTTGATTTCTGCTTGAACCAGCCTGCTGAGCCAATATTTCATCGGCTCTCAACTTCGTCCCAACTTGGGACGAAGTTAAATCAACTCGCTCTCCCTGATGTTTCATGGCATCCAGCTTCATCTTGTAGGCAAATGCTCTTTCACTGGGGAGCAGACTTTCTCGTTGCAGGTTGCTGTCAACCATAATGATCGTGGCGGCATCATCATCCAAATCCCGAACAATGACCGGCATGGTCTCCTTGTCTGCCAGCTCACTGGCTCTGTGCCGCCTGTGTCCGGCTACCAGCTCATAACCGCCCTCCGGGTCCGGTCGAGCAATCGCCGGAACCAGAACGCCATACTGCTTGATACTGTCAGCGGTCTCCATCATGGCTTCGTCATCCTTGACTTTGAATGGGTGGTTCTTAAAGGGATGCAGTTCAGACAGCGGAATCTCCTGAATCTTTTCCAGCTTTGCATCCTGACGGCCTTCTTCGGTGGAGAACAGATCATCTACCGAGGCCAGCTCTATTTTTTTCGCGCTGCTTTTCAAGTTTCAACACCTCCTTCGTCAGATTTCGATACCCCTCTGCCACCTTGCCGCCAGGGTCATGGGCAAAAATGCTTTTTCCCTCGGCGCTGATTTCCTTTGCCCGGACAGAATGGGGAATCTCTGTGCCGAATACTTTGATCTTGCTGCCATAGGTCTCACGCAGGAGCGCGGAGATCTCTTTGGCAAAGTTGGTTCGGCTGTCCACCATCGTCAGCAGGATACCGTCTATCTGGAGCTTGGGGTTGATCTGCCGCTTTACCTTGTTTACCGTGGAGAGCAGCTGTTCCAGCCCTTTGGCGGGCAGATACTCCGCCTGAACGGGAATGATGATCCTGTTCGCAGCGGCCAGCGCATTGACTGTGAGCATACCCAGGGAGGGCTGGCAGTCGATGAGGATATGGGAGTATTGCCCCTTCAGCGTGTCCAGATATTGCCGCAAGATAGTCTCACGGCTCATGGCATTTACCAGAGATACCTCCATACCGGATAACTGGATGTTCGCAGGCATCAGGTCTACGCCCTCTGGGTGGTGCAGGATACCCTCGCCGGGACGAAGCGGCTCATCCATCAGGATACGCCCCATAGCGTCCGACAGCGTAAAGGGCAGCTTGTCCGGTTGTGGATTGCCCAGGCTGATCGTCAGGCTTCCTTGCGGGTCTCCGTCAATCAGCAGGACTTTCTTTCCGGCCTGCGCCAAACCGATTCCAAGATTGGCACAGGTGGTGGTTTTGCCAACGCCGCCCTTCTGGTTGGCAATGGCAATGATTTGCGTGTTCATTGACTTCACCTCATTTCTAATTGTTTCTGTTGCTTCTGGAAATAGAAAAAGCCGCCACTCCAAAATAAAAAGTGAAGTGACGGCTCTTTCTATCGCCGGAATACGAGTTCCTGAAATGAAAAAAGCACCCAGCATTTATACTGTGTGCTACATCAAATTCATATTCAATTATTCAAATTAGCTCAAACTATGCCAAACTGCCACAGCCAAAAAACGAGGGAAAGGAGGGCTGAAAAGCACCCCAAAAATCGGCTCTCGGTTAACCACTTTGGGAACCACTTCCCCCTCTTTTTGCCCTCTTTTTGGCCAGTTAACCACTTGCGGACCACTAAAAATTGGATGAAATCGGCTCTCGTTTTGCCAAATTTGGTCAAACCATATCAGCCCGTTTAGATATAGCAAAAGCCCGGAAAACCTTGATTTTCCGGGCTTTTTGAACCATTTTGATATAGTCTGAGCAGTCGATTATCGCTTGCTGAACTGCGGAGCGCGACGAGCTGCTTTGAGACCGTACTTCTTACGCTCTTTCATTCTCGGGTCACGGGTCAGCAGGCCGGCGGCCTTCAGGGGCGCACGGTAGCTGTCCTCGACCTGCAGCAGCGCACGGGCGATGCCGTGGCGGATTGCGCCGGCCTGGCCGGTCACACCGCCGCCGGTCACGGTGGCTTCGACGTCGAACTTGCCCATGGTGTCGGTCGCCGCGAAGGGCTGACGCACGATGAGCTTCAGGGTCTCGAGGCCGAAGTACTCATCCAGCGGACGGCCGTTGATGGTGATGCTGCCGGTGCCGTTCGGGAACAGGTGCACACGCGCGACGGAGGACTTTCTGCGGCCGGTGCCGTACATATAGGCTTTCTTGCTCGTATAAGTTGCCATGTTCTATTTCCTCCTTCTCAGCGATCCCAGACTTCGGGCTTCTGTGCCGCATGGGGATGCTCGGCGCCGCGGTAGATCTTCAGGCGCTTGAGCTGCCACTGGGCAATGGTGTTCTTCTGCAGCATGCCGCGCACAGCCAGACGCATAGCCAGCTCGGGCTTATCCTTCATGAGCTTCTTGTACTGCGTCTCGTGCAGGCCGCCGGGATAACCGGAGTGCGTGCGGTAGTACTTCTGCTCGAGCTTCTTGCCGGTGAGCACTGCCTGCTCGGCGTTGATGATGATGACAAAGTCGCCGCAGTCAACGTGCGGGGTGTAGTCGGTCTTGAGCTTGCCGCGCAGCAGATCGGCAGCGAGCGCTGCGGTCTTGCCCATCGGCTTGCCGGCTGCATCCAGAACGTACCACTTGCGGGTGACGGTGTCCTTGTTCAGCAAAGTAGTGGACATATTCGTGCCTCCAATTAGAATGTGTTGAAAAACATTTTGACATTTTTCAGGCGCAAACGTAGAATAGGTCTCGCATTCGCGCTTATCTTTTATACCACAATCATCAAAGCCTGTCAACGGAATTTTGATTTAGATATATCTTTGCTCTCAAAAGCTCCGTTTTACTCCATTTTACGCTCGAATTCGCAATTTCTATTTTCATTTTGGAGGCTGCTTATGAACGACCTGAATGCGTTCACCGGTCTGGTGCGCCGGTGCGTGGAGGATTATGACATGATCGCGCCGGGCGACACCGTCGCCGTCGGCGTCTCGGGCGGCAAGGATTCGCTCGTGCTGCTCATGGCGCTCAATGAGCTGCGCCGGTACTATCCGAAGCCGTTCACGCTCGAGGCGATCACGGTCGAGCTCGGCTTTGACGGCATGGACTTCGCGCCGGTGGCGGAGCTGTGCGATACGCTCGGCGTGCCATACACCCGCCTGAAAACGGACATCAAGGAGGTCGTGTTCGACGTGCGCAAGGAGGATAATCCCTGCTCCCAGTGCGCGAAGATGCGCCGCGGCGCGCTGTGCACCGCGCTCAGCGAGCGCGGCATCACGAAGCTCGCGCTCGGTCATCACTTTGACGACGCGGTCGAGACGTTCCTGCTCTCGCTCGTGTACGAGGGGCGCATCAGCTGCTTTCAGCCGGTGACGCACATGACGCGCACGGGCGTGGATCAGATCCGTCCGATGCTCTACGCCGGCGAGGGGCGCATCGCCAATCTGGCGAAGGCGCTGGCGCTGCCGATCGTCGAAAACCCCTGCCCCGAGGACCGCGGCAGCAAGCGCTACGAGATCAAGCAGTTCATCCGCACCATGAGCCAGACCTACCCCGATCTGCGCAGCAAGGTGTTCGGCGCCATCCAGCGCGCACCGCTCGACGGCTGGGAAAAGGCGCGCTGATTTTTAGGAAAAGCGAAAACAGGACAAGCCCGATGGGAAGATTCCATCGGGCTTGCGGTTTATTCGATGATGCAAAAACGCTTACATTCAGCTTCCGTATTTAATTGTCTTATGAACATAGAAGTACTTATAGTGGTTCGATGAATACGAGACCGAGCACGTTACAGAGCACTTCACATTCAAACCGGCGTTCACTCCAATACCGCCAGACACAGTTGTTGTCCCATTATTGAAAAAGTCGCCATTTACATAGTATTCGATGGAATTTGAGCTACGCAGCCATGCGCTAACCTCTCCCCCCGAATTGCTTGGAAATTCCATTATAGGATCGCACTAACTGAATCGAATAGACAGAGTTGATATTGAAGAAATGACCGCCCTCACTTGTGGCGCAATAAAAGTCCAAGTACGGCTGGTATTCGTCCGTCACATACAAGCTGGCAGTGAAGGAACGATAAGCATTGCTGCGGGCAGCCTGTGTCTGCATCGTATCCGGGAGCATACGCAGAACTTCATCATATGACATATCCGCATTTTTTGCCATACGCGCGATCATTTCAGTAAACGTCATAGGGTCGCTTACGATCACATCTGGATTGGAATCCAAATCATCCAGAGAAATCGTCCCCTAAACTGCAACTCCGGCAGTATCGGCAGCCTGAACGGGAATAAACAGGACGGAAAACACAAAAACCAGAGCCAAAAGCATGGAAATTCGCTTTTTCATTCTTTATCCTGCTTTTTCAGTAACAAGGCCATACCCCACGCAGAGAGAATAATGCCTCCCATACGCACAGACGGAATGATTTGCTCGAACCGAATGTCCCAATACCTGTAATCAAACAGCTTCTCTTTTGCGGCCAGAAGTACGCGGAAGCAGAAATCCGGCACATACGGTGCCAACAGAATCAGTACAAGTCCAAGTATAAAGAGCGTCAGAATTTGCTTGCTTCGTTTTTTCATTTGCCACCTCCTGCAGCTGCACAATATTTCTGGTTGACAAAGTGAATAATTGGAAGTGCTTCCAGCTCCAATATACCAGATCCTATGCGATTGTCAAGGCATTTTTTACACACATTATCATGCATTTGTCTAATTTCTGCGCACTCCGCAGTGAAAGCGCCACGAAAAAGCGACAACAAGCCCGATGGGAAGATCCCATCGGGCTTGTGTTGTTGAAATGAAGTCTCAGAGGACGTTCTGGCAGAAGCGCATGATGATCGTGGCGGTCTGCGCACGGGGGGCGTCACCCTTCGGCTGAAGGGTGTCCACGCCGTTGGAATTGCCGACGCCGAGGATCAGGCCCTGTGCGACCGCCCAGGACAGCGGCGTGCGGGCATAATCGGAAATGGAGCTGTAGTCCGGATAACCGGTCAGGTCAGCGGTATCGTACACGTCCAGATCCAGAACATTCTTGGTGTAGTTATAGAGGATGGTCGCCATATCCTGGCGCGTAATGGCATCATTCGGGGAGAACGTGGTGGGGCTCGTGCCGTTCACGACACCCTTCTCGAACGCCCAGTTGATCGCATCGACAGACCAGCTGTCGGTCACATCGGTGAAGGGGCTGGACTTGGCAGCCTTCGGAGAACCTGCCTGACGGTAGAGCATCGTCACGAGCTGTGCGCGCGTGGTCGTGCCGTTCGGCGCGATGGTCGTCGCGCTCGTGCCGTTCAGGATGCCGTTCTGGATGCAGTAATCCAGGCCCTTATGCGCCCAGTTGGTGTAGGCGGGCATATCGGCGAAGTTAGCGCCCGGGCAGACATGTGCACCGGTCGAGCTGCTCACCGGGATGCTGTTGAGCATCTTAGCCAGCTCGAAGAACTTTTCCTGCAGCATGGCGTGCGTGGACTTCTGCATCTGGCCGACCATGTTGATGTGGTCGGTGTTGTCGATCTTCTCGATGTAGTTCCAGACGCCCATCTTGGTGCCAGCCTTGAAGGTCATCTTGCCGTCAGCGCCGACGCCGTAGTTTTCATTGTACTTATCCGTGGAATTCTCGTGCGGACGGATCGCGGAGCGGACGGAGACGATGCCGTCATTCTCCCACCAGTCCGGCGTGATGTTCACATGGCCGACCGCGTAGTTGACGTGTCTGCCCATGTAGGTGCTGCTCTTGACCATCATCGGGTTCATGCTGGCATTCGGCAGATAGTGGCCGGTCAGCGGTTCACGATGCGTGTTCGAGCAGGCGACGGAGAAGTAATAGATATCATCCTGCGCCTTGGCATAGCCGTTGAGCACGGCTGCGCCGTCGACGTCAAGGTCATAGACGCTCAGGTCGTTGGTGTGCTGCGTCCAGATCTTGCTGTTGATCACACGGTTGAAGTAGCTGGAGTAAGACTCGTTGGGCTGGCGCACCAGACCCCACTGATCGAGCTTGAAGTCCAGGCCGAAGTTGTTCTCATTGACATTGGTGCCGGTAACCGCACCGATGATGCCCATGGCATACTGGGCCAGATCGCCGATGTTCTGATAGACCTTCGTGTCATACTGGCTGCCGTCGTGCGGCGTGCAGAGCGTCGTGATGCTCTCGATCCAGTGGCGGCACTCGCCGGTGAACAGCGGGCTGATATCACCGCCGCGGCTGGCGTTGCGCTCATCGGCATCGCCGTTTTCCAGCAGCTGTGCGAGCATACGGATCGTCTCGCCGCCCATGCTGTGGCCGACCAGATGCACTTTCAGCTCGCTGTCGGGGTTATTCAGCTCCGGCAGAACGCCCGGGAACGTGCGGCCATAGCGCGCATGGCCGTTGGTGGCGGAGTGATATGCGCCGTAGTCCACCGTGCCGCCGACGAGGTAGGCATACAGCTCACAGGCGCGGTCCCAGTTGCTGGCGACGGGGCCGATGGACGGGGTGTAGACCTTGTAGCCGGCATTGTTGAGAATGTCGCGCAGGCTGCTGAAGCCGCCCCAGTAGTTCAGGCCGAGCACTTCCGTGCCGCCCCAACCGAACAGGCCGTGCACCAGCACGATCGGATAGTGGTTGCCGCTCGCCGACAGGAGCTCCGGCAGATCCGCGTCCGTCAGTTCGTCAGCAGAGGTCGCACGATCGGACTCGAAGTCCGTCGTATCGGCAACGCTTGCTGCGAAACCGGGCATGCAAAGCACCATCGCCAGAACCAGAACGGTGGCGAGCACTCTGCTCCACGTTTTCTTCATGAAAAATCCCTCCAATAGATTTGGGACAGCATCGAAATCTGTCCCCTTTTTATGGTTACACTATATTGCCGCTGCGAGAAAAGCACAATCCCCACTGCGGTACAAATGTAACACTTTTGCGCATTTTCCAGCGCTTGATGAAACACACGTCACCATTATGTGCGCCCCGATACAGAATGCGTATGGACAAAAAAAGCCTGCCGTCCGTGGGATGCGGACAGCAGGCTTTGCACTGCGGGATCAGATCATAATGCCGCGCTTTTTGGCCTCGAAGGTCAGCTCGTCGCGGAAGTCGGGGTGCGCGATGGCGATCAGCTGGCGGGCACGCTCGCCAAGGCTGCGGCCGCGCAGATGCGCCACGCCGTACTCGGTGACGATGTAGTCGACATCGTTCTTGCTCGTCGTAACGACGGCGCCCGGGGTGAGGATGGACTTGATCTTGCTGATCGTGCCGCCCTTGGCCGTGGACGTGAAGGCGATGAAGCTCTTGCCGCCGCGGGACTGGCAGGCGCCGCGGACATAGTCGATCTGGCCGCCGGAGCCGGACATGTGCTTCGTGCCGACCGACTCGGCGCAGACCTGGCCGAAGAGGTCGACCTCGACCGCGGCGTTGATGGAGATCATGTTGTCGTTCTGGCAGATGACGTCCGGATCGTTGACGTATTCGACCGGCAGGATCTCCACGGCCGGGTTATCGTCGATATAATCATAAATGCGCTGCGAACCGAAGGCAAACGTCGTGACGGTCTTGCCGCGATGGATCTGCTTTTTGCTGTTGTTGACCGCGCCGCACTCGATGAGCTCGACCATGGAGTCGGTGAACATCTCGGTGTGGATACCGAGGTCGTGCTTGCTCTTGAGCGCCATGCCGGTCGCGTCCGGGATCGCGCCGATGCCGAGCTGCAGGCACGCGCCGTCCGGAATGCGCTCGGCAATGAGGCCGCCGATCGTCTTGCTCACCTCGTCGAGCTGGACCGGCGGCAGGACCGGCAGATCGTGGTTATACTCCACGATGGCGTCGACCTGCGAAATGTGGATCAGCGAGCCGCACAGGCCGCGGGGCTGGCGGTCGTTGACCTCGAGGAAGATCCGCTTGGTCTTGTCGAGCATGGCGTCGATATACGAGCCGTTGAGCGCCAGGCTGAAGTAGCCGTGGCGGTCCATCGGCGCAACCTCGACGCACACGGCGTCGTAGTCGTACTCCGTGCGGATGCGGGTCGGGAAATCGCGGTAATATGCCGGGATGATATCGGCATAGCCGGCGTTGACCGCCTTGCGCGCCGCGCTGCTGGAAAACCAGCTGTAGCCGGTCATCTTGCCGGCCAGCGTGGGGTCGGTATAAAACTCGAACGGGTACGCATCGAGCAGGGCCTGTACCTTCACGCCCGTAATATCGCTGTTGCGGATGTGCTCCGCGATTGCGGTCATGATGGCCGGCGTCTGCGAGGTCGCCGTATCCATGCCGAGCAGCCAGCCGGACTGCACCTGCTGGGCAAGCTGCTCCGGCGTCGTCAGTTTTTCCTGATACATCTTCTGATAGTCTGTCATAATTTGCTCTCCTAAAACAAAAAATATGAACACATGGGTACAAATAATATACACGATTCGAAAACGTAATTCAAGAGGGCGCACGTCCGTTTTGCGATCCTTGCAAAAAATCCGTCACATTTTCAGGAAAATGAGAGGTTTTCTCACGTGAGAAAGTATGATATGATATTGTGAGATTTGTTTGAATTCTTGAATGAATGGATCTTTATCCTCTATTTTTCATGCGGCTCTCATTTTTTCCGGTTACAATGAGCAATGTCGCATCATGCGGCGGGACGCTCCTGCCAATTCAAAAAACAAGGAATGATACGACAACATGACGATCACGATTGTCTGTGATATTCTGGGCGAAGAAAACAATGGCACCACGATCGCCTGCATGAACCTCATCCGCTTCCTGCGCGCGCAGGGGCACACGGTGCGCGTGGTCTGCGCCGATCAGGACAAGGCCGGCAACGAGTGCTTTTACGTCGTGCCGGAGCTGAACCTTTACCTGCTCAACCCGATCGTGGAGCGCAACGGCGTGACGCTGCCGCGCCTGGACCGCTCCCTGCTCGAGGACGCGATCCGCGACTGCGACGTCGTACACACGACGTTCGTGCTGCAGCTGTCGCACACGGCGGTGAAGATCGCCAAGGCGTACAACAAGCCCATCACCTCCAGCTTCCACTGCCAGGCCGAGAACGTCACGGCGCACTTTCTGTGCAAGGATCTCGATGCGATCAACCGCGGCGTCTACCGCGCCTGCTACCAGATGGTGTATCAGTATTCGGACATCATCCATTACCCGACGCAGTTCATCCGCGACACGTTTGAGGCCGTCGTCGGCCCGACGAACGGCCGCGTGATCTCCAACGGCGTCAACAGCATGTTCACGCCCGGCCCGGCCAAGCGCCCGGCGGGACTGGAAGGCAAGTTCCTCATCGTCTCGACCGGCCGCCTGTCGAGCGAAAAGAATCAGGAGATCCTCATCGAGGCCATCGGCCGCTCGGCCCACCGCGAGCAGATCCACCTGATCCTCGCCGGTGAAGGGCCGCGTGAAGAGCATTACCGTCATCTGGCCGAAAAATGCGGCGTCGACATGGAGATCGCGTTTTTCTCACGGCAGGACCTGCTGAATCTGCTGCGCTGCGCCGACCTCTACTGTCACCCCGCCGAGGTGGAGATCGAGTCCATCGCCTGTCTGGAGGCCATCGCCTGCGGGCTGGTGCCGGTCATCGCCAACTCCCCGAAGAGTGCGGCCAAGGCATTCGCGCTCGACGAGAAATCTCTATTTAAAAATAAGAACCCCGAGGATATGGCCGCCAAGATCGACTACTGGGTCGAGCACCCGGCCGAGCGCGCGGACTACAGCCGGAAATATCTCGAGAGCGGCACGCAGTTTGAACAGCAGAGCTGCATGCGCCAGATGGAGCAGATGCTCTTTGACGCCGTCGCCCTGCGCGGTGAGCCGACATGAGCCGCAAGACCATCTATTATCACGACCCGCTGCACGACGACTTCGCGCCGACGAACGGGCGCATCCGACCGAAGCCGATCGGCGCCGACTTTCCTTATGAGCACCCCAGCCCGGTCTGGCAGGCGCTCGCGTTCGTCGTCTACCGGCTGATCATGACGCCGTTTCTGTTTTTGTACTGCAAGCTCGTTTTCGGCCTGCGGATCGAAAACCGCAAAGTGCTGCGCGAGCTGCCCGGCGGCTATTTTCTCTACGGCAACCACACGAACACGCTCGCGGATGCCTTCATCCCGACGCTGCTGGCGTTCCCGCGCCGCGCAAACATCGTCACCGCGGCGGACACAGTCTCCATTCCGGGCGTGCGCAACATCGTGCAGATGCTCGGGGCCGTCCCGCTGGCCGACACGATCGACGGCACGCGGCAGTTTCTCGCCGCGCTGCACCGGCGGATCGAGCGCCGCCAGGCCATCATGATCTACCCGGAGGCGCACATCTGGCCATATTATAATGGTATCCGCCCGTTCCCGGACACAGCGTTTGCCTATCCGGTGCGCGAGCAGGTGCCCGCCGTCGGCGTGGTGGTCGTCTACCGGCAGCGGAAGCTGCTGCGGTTTCTGCCGCCGTGCATCACCGTCGTTGTCGGCGAGCCGTTCTATCCCGACCCCTCCCTGCCGCCGCGCAGCGCCCGCCGGGCCCTGCACCGGAAAGTCTACACATTTATGTGCGATACCGCCGCCCGGCGCCGCAGCTATGCGCACATCGAATATCTCCCCGCACAGGACACACAACCGGCCGCGCAATGACCGCGCCGCACGACCAGAAAGGTGGGATCCCGCTTGGCACATTTGACCGAAGCCGCCATCCAGGATGCGTTCCTGAAGCTGCTGTCCGAGCAGCCGTTTGACAAGATCACCGTGACCCAGCTCGTGGACGAGTGCCAGATCACGCGCCGGACGTTTTACTACCATTACTCCGATCTGTACGAGCTGCTGGACACCATCCTCCACCGCGAGACCGAGCGCGCGCTCGATGAATTTGAGGCCACCGGCAGCTGGGAGGAATGTATGATCTCCGCCTCCCGCTTCGCGCGCGAGCACAAGCGCGCCGTGTACCACATCTACACCTCCTCGCACCGTCTGGAGCTGGAAAAGCATGTGGGCCGCATTTCCGGGGAAATGATGCACAGCTATGTGGAGGCGCAGGCCCACGGCCTGCGCGTGAGCGAGGCGGACAAAAAGCTCGTGTGCGACCTCTACCGCTTCGGCATCACGGACATTTTCTACGAATGGCTCGAAAACGGGATGAAAGAGGATCTCGAGGCGCAGATCCGCCGCCTGAGCCTGCTGTTCACCGGCAACATCCGCGCCTCCCTGTCCCGGGTGCAGATCCCGGCCGAATCGTAACCATCCCCGGCGGGCACAGCAGCGTGTCCGCCGGGTTCATTTCACCAGCAAAGGAGATTTGTCATGCCGATTCTCGATCATCTGGAGCCGCGCGCCGTCTTTTCCTGTTTTGAGCAGCTGTGCGCCATCCCGCACGGCTCCGGCAACACGAAAGCCATCAGCGATTACCTTGTTCGCTTCGCGGCCGAACATCAGCTGCGCTGCATTCAGGACGCGCACAACAATGTCATCATTTTCGCACCCGGCACGCCGGGGTATGAATCCGCCGCCCCGGTCATCCTGCAGGGGCACATGGACATGGTCTGCGAGACTGCGCCGGACTGCACGAAGGACATGGCCCGCGAGGGGCTCGACCTCTTCGTGGACGGCGATACGATCGGCGCACGCGGCACAACGCTCGGCGGGGACGACGGCATCGCCGTGGCCATGGCGCTGGCGATCCTGGCTGCGGACGACATCCCCCACCCCCCGCTCGAGGTCGTCATCACCGTCGATGAGGAGACTGGCATGCTCGGCGCGGCCGCACTGGACGCCTCCGTGCTGAAGGGGCGCACGATGCTCAACCTCGACTCCGAGGACGAGGGCGTGCTCACCGTCAGCTGCGCCGGCGGCAACGTGTCCGTGTGCACGCTGCCGGTCACGCGCGCGCCGTTTTCCGGCACAGCGCTGACCGTGACGGTCGGCGGTCTGCTCGGCGGCCACTCGGGCGCAGAGATCGACAAGGGCCGCGGCAACGCAAACCTCCTCATGGGCCGCGTGCTGTACGCCGTCGGCGCGCGCACGCCGCTGCGGCTCGTCTCCGTCGCCGGCGGCCTGAAGGATAACGCCATCCCGCGCGAGAGCCGGGCCGTCATCGCCGTGGACGATGCAGCCGCCGCGCAGGCGGCGATCGCGGGCATGGACGCCGCGCTCCGGCACGAATACGCG
>OGXM01001552.1_pt1 | contig 12372 bp, 16 predicted proteins | sample 1576271 | NCBI WGS metagenome assembly OGXM01 (sample SAMEA3541579, study PRJEB24748) | human gut metagenome | biome: human gut; feature: human-associated habitat; material: faeces | place: China | collected 2012 | reverse complement strand
GACAGCAGCACATTGCTGGAGGGCAGTGAGCTGCGGGGCTATCAGGATCAGATCATGGCAGCACTGGTAAAAAACCGGATGCCGGAGGAAACCGAGCGGGGCCTCATGCACTGGTAACGCTGCAGGGGCAACTCACCGCAGGGATCACCGGCTACGGTGCATCCATCGGAGATGTGGCAAGTGATATCATGCAGGAGTTCAGCGCCGTGGAATCGCTGACCGATTTGACATCCGGCCCGTTCCTCGGCTTTGGCAGTATCACCAGCGGATTCATGATTCTGTTCTGCATCATCCTTATGGCGTATGCGATCATCAAGGTCTTCTTCGCCAATCTCAAGCGCGGAGGTATTCTGCTGATCCAGATTGCCGTGGGAAGTCTGTATATGTTCTCTGTGCCCCGTGGCTATACGGACGGCTTCATCCAGTGGTGCAAACAGATCATTGGATTGTGCCTGACCGCATTTTTGCAGGCGACTATCCTCATCGCTGGGCTCATGGTGTTTAAGGACCACGCACTGTTGGGTCTTGGTTTGATGCTTTCGGCTGGCGAGATTCCCCGCATTGCCGGAACGTTTGGCCTGGATACGACAACAAGAGCCAACATTATGAGCGCGGTATATACGGCGCAGGCCGCTGTAAACACCACGCGCACGATCGTGCAGGCGGTGTCAAAATGAGCGGGCTCACTATGGGAAGCCTGTTTGACGGCATCGGTGGTTTTCCTCTGGCTGCCATTCGCAGCGGCATTACGCCGGTGTGGGCTTCGGAGATTGAAGCCTTTCCCATTGAGGTCACGAAGCAGCGCTTCCCAAGCATGATCCATGTGGGTGACATCACAAAGCTCAACGGCGCAGAACTGCCGCCCGTAGATATCATCTGCGGCGGCAGCCCGTGCCAGGATTATGCCGAGAAAATAGTTATTCCGAAGTAATCGCTGCAAACCCTGTAGTACAAGGCGTTACCAGCAAAAACTTCGGAATAACATAATCGGCATATATAGAACAATAGGATTAGAGCAGACCAGATAACTTCAAAATCATTTCCTCGTTATCAGCCCAAATCTCATCCGGTACGGGCTTGGTTCCGCGGACAGCATCAGCTTTCTGAATTGCGGCACGTTTCATCTCGGTATCCGCATAAGCATAGATCATTGTTGTCTCAACCTGTGCATGGCCAAGATATTGGGAAAGAAGTACCATGGGCATCCCGGATTGGTATAAGTGCATCGCCCGTGTGTGCCGCATCATGTGCGGATGGATATGTTCAGGAACTTCCTGACAAACCGCCTTTGCCATGCTCCCATACTTCGCAAAGAATGCTGCTACCGTATCAGGAGACATCTTTTGCTGCCTCCCATGGATCACGGTATAGAACAACGGTGCCTCACTGTAGTCATCCTTGTTGGGATGGAATTTGTTCAGATACTGTTTGCAGTGTTGGACTGTTCTGTTCAGCAACGGCACTGTACGGGTTTTTCGTCCCTTACCATGCAAGTACGCAATTGGATGTTTTGCGTCAAGACGCAGGTCACAGACCTTCATATCGAGAAGCTCACTGCATCGGGCAGCGGTATCATACATGAGGATCATGAATACAAGATTCCGCTGGTCTTTCTGCCTGGAAGGATTGGGCTGTTGAAGCAGCGCGGTCAACGCCGGTTCGGTCAGGAATTCAACGATTCGCCCGTGAGCCTCCTTGGAGGGAATATTGCAGGCAGAAAGATACAATGACGTCTGCGTACAATCGATTTGTCCAGCGAAGTCCAGGAAAGACCGCAATGCCATTAAACGCTGGTTGCGGGTAGAGACACTACATCCCCGCGCCTTTTCCAGCCAAGTTTACCTTATGGAAAAATATCCGGCGGCACTGTCATATCTCCGCAAAAATGCGAGGCTTTACAATTTCCCGAACGAAAATATAATCGAGTGCGATGTGCTTTCGGGCTGTCCCGATTTACCGAAGGCGGACCTTATAATATCAAATCCGCCGTTTATAAAATCGGAGGAGCTTCCCTCTTTGCAAAGGGAGGTCGGATTTGAGCCGAAAACGGCTCTCGACGGCGGCAAAGACGGGCTTATGTTTTACAGAGCCATATGTGACAGATGGCTGCCGTGCTGCAAAAAAGGCGGGGAGATACTTTTGGAATGCGGTGACTCGCAGGGCGAGGACATCAGAACTATTTTTGACGGTAAGGCTTCATCGTCGGAAATTATGTACGATTTTAATCATATTGACAGGGTAGTTAAAATAATTGTATAATTACATTTCTGCAAAAAGGAGAAAAGCAAATGCTCTTTAGTATCCTCAGAGGCGATTATACGCCCATGGAAATATTGGTAAGTGTTTTTGCGCTTGCTTTTGTAATCTTCTGCACCATGCCGGTGCATGAATATGCCCATGCGCTCGTTGCGTCAAAGCTCGGCGACAATACGCCGCGTCTGTCGGGCAGACTCACCTTGAATCCTATGGCGCATATCGATTGGATAGGCGCGCTTATGATAATACTTGTCGGTTTCGGCTATGCAAAGCCCGTTCCGATAAATCCGAGAAACTTTAAAAATCCCAAAAAGGGAATGGCACTTACAGCCGTTGCAGGCCCTATCGCAAATATTTTAATGGCCATGGTGTTTTTGCTTTTTGAAAATATCTTTTCTCTCTTCGGCCCATCTGTTATAGTGAAGGCATTTATTCTGTTCTTCCGATTTGCCGCCACTATAAACGTAGGCCTGGCTGTGTTTAACCTTATACCGATACCGCCGCTTGACGGCTCAAGAATATTACAGCTGCTTATCCCCGATAAGTATTATTATAAATTTATGCGTTACGAGAGATATATAATCATAGCCGTATTTGTGCTTATCTTTTTAGGCGTGCTTGATAAGCCGCTGGCATTTCTCGAAAACGCATTGTATTACGGACTCGATTACGTAATAGGATTTCCGTTCAGAGCATTATCAAAATAAAGGACGTAAAAATGGACCAAATATCATATAAGCTCGACGTGTTCGAGGGGCCTATGGACCTGCTTTTGAGCCTTATCGCCAAACACAAACTTAATATATATGATATTCCGATAGTGGAGCTTGTTGACCAATATCTCGATTATGTCCGCCGTATGCAGGATGAAGATATGTATGTGGCAAGCGAATTCCTTGAGATGGCGGCAAGACTCGTCTATTTAAAGACGGTGTCTCTCTTGCCGGTTCACGAGGAGGCGGACGAGCTGAAAAGGGAGCTTACCGGTGAGCTTATCGAGTACCGAGACTGCAAGCTCATGGCTGAAAAGCTATCTCAGCGTACAGACGGCTTTGACCATTTTGTGCGAGAGCCGATGAAGATAGAAACCGACCCCACATATACAAGAGTACACGACGGAGCAGAGCTTTTAAGAGCATATCTTGCCGCCGCAGGCAGAAAGCTTCGCAATCTGCCGCCGCCTATTGAGGCATTTCGCGAAATAGTGGCAAAAAAAATAGTGTCGGTCGGTTCGAAAATTCGTTCTATATATAAAAAATTCGCAAGCGTCGGCAGTAAACGCAAATTTACCGACCTTTTTTCGGACGCACAGTCGCGTTCGGATATGGTGGCCACATTTCTTGCCGTACTTGAGCTTGCCAAGGATAAAAAAGTTATGGTCAGCGGCGACGGAGGCGATACGAGCATTGAACTTTTGTCGGCTGATTTCGGAGATACCGTTTCTGAGGAGTGGGAATAAAAAATGCCTGTAAACGCAAAAAATCTTACATCTGCCGCCGAGGCGGTTCTGTTTTCAGTGGGTGAACCTCTTGAAATAGGCAAGCTTGCCGAGGTGCTCTCAATCGATGAGGAGACCTGCCGCAGGACGCTTCTTAATTTGTCTGCGTCTCTCGACGAACGCTCAAGCGGTATATGCCTTTTAAGACTCGGAGACAAGTATCAGCTGTCATCGCGAACCGAGTATGCCGATCTTATACGTTCTGTGCTTGAGGTCAAAAAGAACGCACCGCTTTCAAACGCTGCGTTTGAGGTTCTTGCTGTTATAGCGTACAATCAGCCCGTTACCAAGGCTTTTGTGGAGCAGGTGAGGGGCGTTGATTGTTCCGGTGTCATATCAACACTCTGCCAAAAGAGACTTGTTGAGGAAAAAGGCAGACTCGAGCTTCCCGGCAGACCGCTTGTATACGGAACGACTCCGGAATTCTTACGCTGCTTCGGTGTGGAATCTCTTGATGAATTGCCGGAACTCCCCAAAAATGAGCCTCTCGCAGAAGAAAATCACGAAGAAAGCAAAAAAGTTGACAATTCCGACATAAATTCTCTTGAATAATGTTGCGTTTTTTTATATAATCTATTACATAGTCTCGCAAAATGTGCGGGATAGGAGTAAATTGTGAAGCGAAGGAGGTGCCCGTAGGTTGACAGCGCTGTACATAATACTCGGTATAATCGCATTTATTTGTCTTGTACTTTTAGTAAAAGTCAGGATTGATGCGGAATATATCGACGGCTTTAAGCTCAGCGTAAGCTGGCTGTTTTTGCATTTCAGCATTTACCCGAAAACCCAAAAAGAAAAGAAACCTCCTAAGCCCAAAAAGGAAAAACCCAAAAAAGAAAAGCAGGAAGAGCCCGCAGAGGAAAAACCCAAAAAGCCCAATATCTTTAAAACCTTCTATGAAAACCAGGGTATGGACGGCGTAATAAAGCTTGTTAAGGATTCGGCAGACGCCGTCGGGCTTATGATGCGCAGCGTCAAAAAGCACTTTATAATTGAGGAGCTGTACCTTTGGATAGTTGTTTCAAGTAACAGCGACGCCGCTCAAACCGCTCTTCAGTACGGTGAGATATGTGAGGATGTTTTCCCGGCTCTCGGATTTATCTGTTCTAACTTGAAAGTGAAAAAGTATGATGCGAGCATTGAACCCGATTTCATAGGCACATTCTCAAGCGCGCAATTTAAAACGGCATTTTCATTACGTCCGTTTTTCCTTGTCGGCGCAGGCATAAGGCTTGTGTTCAGACTTTTATTTAAGGTCGTACTCAAATTACTGCGGCAAAAGCCCAAAAAGGCAGTTGTCACAGAGGGAGATAATAAAACAGAAACTCAAAATATACAAGGTGGTGCTTCTAAATGAAAGAACAATCAGCAGCAGGAATTCTCGAAACAACAATCGAAAAGGTAAAAAATCTCGTCAACGTAAGCACAATAATCGGTGAGCCGATGAATATTGACGGCGGCATTACAATAATTCCGGTGTCTAAGGTGACTTACGGCTTTGCTTCGGGCGGTTCCGATTTCCCCTCCAAAACAAATAAAGAGATTTTCGGCGGCGGCGGCGGAGCCGGCGTTACCATAACTCCCGTTGCTTTCCTCGTTATTTCCGACGGAGAGGTTACAATTAAGCATATCACAGCATTTGACAATGCTGCCGAAAGAGTTGTTAACCTTGTTCCCGAAATGTTCGATAAGGTTACTTCCGTTGTTAATAAGGCAAAGAAGGAAAAGGAAAAAGCAGCTTCTAATGATGCCGCGGAGTATGTTTCCGCAGTTCCCGCAGAGGATGTTCCTTCCGAGAACAAATAAGCGTTTCTCGAATTTCATAATAATAAATCTACCGCCTGCATATTTTAAAAATATGGCAGGGGGTTGATTTGTATAAAAGACTTTTTTGCGTTTTTTTATCTGTGGCTTTTACGGTACTGTGCGCATTTCCGGCTTATGCCGAAAACGATGAGCTTGCTTTAAGCGCACGAGCGGCGATTTTGATGACAAGCGACACTCTTGAGGTCGTGTATGCAAAAAACGAGCACGAAAGATTGCCCATGGCGAGCACAACAAAAATTATGTCGGCACTTTTGGCTCTCGAATACAAAAGCCCTGACGAGGCTGTAACGGTAACAAAAGAGGCTGTGTCTGTCGAGGGAACGTCTATGGGACTTCTTCCGGGAGACTGCGTTTCGGTAAAGACTCTTGCGTGCGGTATGCTGCTCTCTTCCGGCAATGATGCTGCGAATGTCGCGGCATACGCCGTGTCAGGCGGCTTGTACGAATTTACGGCTCTTATGAACCAAAGGGCTAAAGAGCTTAATATGAACGATACTTCGTTTGAAACACCTTCGGGGCTTGACAGCGAAAATCATTATTCCACAGCATACGATATGGCTCTTCTCGGAGCGGAGGCGATTAAAAATCCGGAGTTTTTAAGCATTTGCTCCAAAAAAAGCATGAGCGTCAGTTACGGCAATCCGCCGTACCGCAGAACCGTTACAAACCACAACAGGCTTCTTACCATAGACGAAGACTGCATAGGAATTAAGACGGGCTTCACAAAAAAGAGCGGCAGATGTCTCGTATCGGCGGTGAGACGCGGCGGAGTAACGCTTATAGCAGTCACGCTAAATGCGCCGGACGATTGGAATGATCACGAAAAAATGTATAATTACGGCTTTTCCGTCGTAAAAAATCGTTCTCTTTTCTGTGATCTTTCGGGCGTCAGGCTGTGTGTTGTCGGCTCCGATAAATCCTCTGTCGGTGTAAATCCTTTATACACGCCGTACCTTGCCTCGCTCAAAAATATTGAGCCTGAAATCAAAATTTGCATTAAAAATTTTGAATATGCACCGGTTGAGAGCGGCAAAAATGTAGGTACCGTATATTATCTGTATGACGGAAGAGTATTATCCGAGGTGCCGATAGTGACTTCGGAAGGTGCCGAATATATATCCGACTCCGAAAAGATGCAAAAAAAGTCGTTACCGCAAAAGATTAAAAAATTTTTTAGGAAAGTGCTTTGGTGAAAAATATGACTGATGTGAAGATCAGACTGCAAAAATTTATGGCTGAGAGCGGCGTTGCTTCAAGGAGAAAATCCGAGGAGCTGATAGCGGCAGGGAAAGTCAAGGTAAACGGCAAAACAGCCTGCGTGGGTGACAAGGTAAATCCCAAAACCGACAAGGTTGTGGTTGCGGGCAAAAAGCTCAGCGCGCCGAAAGAAAACGTCTATATTATGCTTAATAAACCGAGAGGATTTATCACGACAATGAGCGACGAGATGGACAGAAAATGTGTTGCGGAGCTTGTAAGCGATATAGACGCGAGAATATATCCCGTCGGCAGGCTTGACCGTGAAAGCGAGGGCCTTTTGCTTATGACAAACGACGGCGAATTTGCCAACGCTTTAACTCACCCGTCAATGCACGTGCCAAAGACCTATCGCGTTACAATACATCCGTCTCTTTCAAAAGAGCAAAGAGCGGCTCTTGAAAACGGCGTGGAAATTGACGGCAAAATGACGCTGCCGTCCGAAGTCCGCGTTGTCTCACGCGAAGAGGGTCGTGTGGTTATCGAGCTCACGATTTTCGAGGGCAGAAACCGTCAGATAAGAAAAATGTGCGAAAGCCTCGGGCTTGAGGTCGCAAGGCTCAAGCGCATTAAGATAGGCTCCGTAAAGCTCGGAATGTTAAAGACGGGCGATTACCGCCACCTTACGCCCGACGAAGTGCACGCGCTTATGACATCGGCGGAGCAAAGCGGTAATTTGAGGCGCGGTTTAAATGATAAAATTTGAGTGCGTTACGGAATTATCCGAATTGCAATGTCTCTTTCCCGGAGAACCGTTTTGTGATAATGTGCGTTACGCCGCGTATAAAACAGAATACGGCGGTAATGATTTTTCTCTGCTGTTTTCTTTAAATGGAAATATCTGTATTTTAGAGCGCATAAAATCGGATAAGAACGAGCCGTCCGTTACCGACGGACTGCTTCGTTCGGCACTCGATTTTGCTTTTCGCCGCGGTGTTGATACGGCGGTTTGCAGCCTTTTTGAGTTTTCGGATGAGCTTATTTCTCTCGGTTTTACGCAAAAAGACGGAGTCTTTTCGGGAAATACGGCCGAACTTTTGCAGGGAAGCTGCTGTAAACATTGACAACGTCGGTTTAAAATAGTAAAATATTATAACTAAAAGCGAGGGTAACCCCGTCTTATTAAATTCGGGGTTTCGCTTTATTTTTTATGCGGCGTATTTTGTACGCAATTTAAACATAGGGGCAACCGATATGATTAAAAGTATGACAGGTTACGGCAAGAGCGAGCAGACAATCGATTCGCTCAATGTGACCGTTGAAATAAAAAGTGTAAATCACCGTTATTTTGAATTTTCGGCAAGAGTGCCGAGAGAGTACGGTTTTCTTGAGGAAAAGCTCAAAAAATACTGTAATTCGCTTATAACCCGCGGAAAAGTCGAGTGCTATGTCTCGGTTGAGGACCTTGAAGAGCGCGAGATGGAGGTTAATGTCAATGAAACTCTCGCCGCCGGCTATGTCAAAGCGTTAAAAGAGCTTTCCGAAAGATTCGGCCTCAAAGACGATATATCGGCTGTAACGCTTTCACGCTACCCCGACGTTATAACGCTTCATAAAGCGTCCGAGGACGAGGAGCGAATTTGGAATGCGGTAAAGACAGTTGCCGAAACCGCCGTTTCAAAGTTTATCGAAATGCGTGAGACGGAGGGCAGCAAGCTCAGAGGGGATATACTTTCAAGAGCGGATTATATTATCGAGTGCGTCGAGTTCATTGAAGGCCGTTCTCCCGAAACCGTAAGAGAATACAACGAAAAATTGAAGCAGCGTATGAAAGAGCTTCTCGGCGACGCCGCGGTAGACGAGCAAAGGCTTTTAAATGAAGCCGCAATTTATGCCGACAAAATAGCCGTCGATGAAGAAACCGTAAGACTTCGCAGTCATATTTCACAGCTTCGTGAATTTATGAATTCAAGCGAGGCAATAGGCAGAAAGCTTGATTTTCTTGTTCAGGAAATAAACCGTGAGGCAAATACAATAGGCTCTAAGGCGCAGGACGTCGATATAGCCAAAAAGGTCATCGCCATAAAGGCGGAGGTCGAAAAGATTCGCGAGCAGGTTCAAAATATTGAGTGAGGAAGTCAGCAATGAAGCTAATCAACATAGGTTTCGGAAATGCGGTAAACGCAGACCGAATTTTAGCGGTGGCAGGCCCTGAGTCGGCGCCGATAAAACGAATAGTGCAAGAGGCAAAAGAGCAGAAAATGCTCATTGACGCAACACAGGGGCGAAAAACCCGAGCCGTCATAATTACCGACAGCAACCATGTTATATTAACCTATTTGCAGGCGGAGACCATTATGGCTCGCTTTAATGACGACAGCGATAAGGAGCAGGCATAATGGAACAAAAAAAGGGGAAGCTTATATTATTTTCCGGCCCGTCGGGTGTCGGCAAGGACACGCTCCTTGACATTCTTTTGAGAAAGGACCCGACGCTCCAAAAATCAATTTCGATAACAACGCGTCTTAAACGCGAAAACGAGCATGACGGGGTTGATTATTACTTTATAACTCCCGACGATTTCGAGGCAATGCTCGACAGCGGCGACGTGCTTGAATTTGCAAAATACGGCAAAAACCTTTACGGCACGCCAAAAAAACCGGTTGACAAATGGCTGTCCGAGGGTAAAACGGTTATTTTGAAAATCGAAGTTCAGGGTGCAGCAAAAATCAAAAAAATGTATCCTCTGTCAACAGCGATTTTTATAATGCCGCCGTCGCTTGAAATACTTGAGCACAGGCTTCGCTGCCGCGGTACGGAGGACGAGGACGACCTTGTAAGGCGCCTTGAAATTGCGCGCGGCGAAATAGAAAAGAGCCGCGGGTACGATTACATTGTTATAAACGACGACCTTGAAAGCGCCGCCGATGAAGTTTTGGATATTATAGAAAAAATAGATAAGTGAGGTTTTATTTTATGTTCAATCCGGATTTAAAAAACATTTTAAAAGACCATCTCAGCCGTTATTCTCTTGTTACAGCCACGGCAAAAAGAGCAAGAGAAATTTCGGAAAAGGCCGAGGAAGACGGCGAAATAATGATTGAAAAGCCCGTCAGCATAGCTCTTGACGAGATACTCTCCGGCAAATATAAAATAATCGAGCCGGAAGAGATAAGATATATATAAGTTTATTTTAAGGGGTGCAGCGTATGATAGCAAAGGTAGCGGTTGAAAATACCGCTTTCAGCTTTGATGACGCTTTTGACTATGCTATACCCGAAAAACTCTCAAAAGACGTGCGTCCCGGTGTTCGTGTACTCGTCCCTTTCGGCAGGGGCAGTAAGAAACGCCAGGGCGTCGTATTTGCTTTAAGAGAAAAATCAAAGGATGCTGTGAAGCTCAAAAATATTGCGGCGGTGCTCGACCCATCGCCGCTTTTAAATAATGAGATGCTGCGACTTGCCGTATTTATGAAGGACGAGTATTTCTGCACGCTGTACGAGGCGGTAAAGGCTATGCTGCCTACCGGCCTCGGGCTTAATCTCGTAACATCATATATAGTAAATCCCGATGTTACCGACGATATGCTGACTTCTATGTCACCGGACGAAAAAAGCGTGTTTTCGTTTCTTTCGGACAAGAGCGTATATGTCCGCGGCGACAGACTTCTCAAAGAGCTCGGATTTAAACAGGATTTTCCAATTGCCGAAAAGATGGCAGATAAAGGGTTCCTTATCAGAAATATCGACTCCGTGCGGCGTATAGGTGACGCCACCGTGAAAATGGTAAAGCTCTCGGAATTCTATTACGCCCTCAGAGAACCGCCTAAATTTACCGCTAAGCAAAAGCAGGTTGTAAAGTTCCTCACGGATACGGGTTCTGCTTCGGTAAAGGAAGTTTGCTATTTCACCGGTGTTACAACAGCCGTTGTGACAACGCTTGAGCGCAAAGGCATATTGGAATTTTTTGATAACGAGGTTTTCCGCCGCCCAAAATTTTTGCACGGGGCAAATAAAGAGAATATAGTGCTGACAAGTGAGCAATCGGCAGCATTCAAAGACCTCTGCGGCAGATTTCAAAGTGACAAGGCCGAAACCTCGCTGCTTTTCGGAGTTACGGGCTCCGGGAAGACAAAAGTGTATATGCGCCTTATTGACGAGGTGCTGAAAACGGGTAAGGGCTGTATAGTTATGGTCCCCGAAATCTCTCTCACTCCGCAGCTTCTGTCTCTTTTTTACAACCGTTACGGTGAAAAAGTGGCGGTTTTTCATAGCGCCCTTTCAATGGGAGAAAGACTTGACGAATGGAAACGCGTAAAAAACGGCGAAGCCAAAATAGCGCTCGGTACGCGCTCGGCGGTTTTTGCCCCGTTTGACAATCTCGGATTGGTTATTATGGACGAAGAGCAGGAGGGCACATATAAATCGGAGATGTCGCCGCGCTATCATGCCAAGGATGTGGCTGCATTCCGCGTAGGATGCCATAACGGACTTTTGCTTCTTGCCTCGGCAACCCCCTCGCTTACAACATATGCGGCGGCAAAGAGCGGTATTTATTCTTTGAATGTACTTAAAAACCGGTACGGCAACGCAGTTTTGCCAGAGGTTATAACAACCGAGATGAAATACGGAGCCGACCCGACAAAAACCAAAAATTTAAGCGACGAATTGACTATTTCTCTCAAAGAAACTCTCGAAAATAAAAAACAGGCAATATTGCTGCTTAACCGCCGCGGCTACAATACATTTGCCGCGTGTGAAAGCTGTGGAAAGGTGATGACCTGTCCGAATTGCAGTATCTCACTTACATATCACAGCAAAAACGGTAGGCTTATGTGCCATTATTGCGGATATTCAGAGCCTTTTACAAACGTTTGTCGCGAATGCGGCGAAAAAAGCGTGGTGTTTTCCGGAACGGGAACGCAAAGACTTGAAGAGGAACTTCACGACAGCTTTCCCGAGGCGCGTGTGCTTCGTCTTGACGCGGATACAACAACTTCGCGATATTCTTTTGAAAATTCACTAAAAAAGTTCACAAACGGCGAGTATGATATAATGTTAGGAACACAAATGGTCGCAAAAGGACTTGATGTGGATGAGCCGGTCTACGACCTGGTCAGCGTGAAAAAGGACGAGGGCTTTGTGGCCACTGCCACCACCGCCCTGCAGCCTGAGTTGGACCTGACCCAGACCACCGGCTTCAAGACCGAGTGCGTCACCCCGGAAGTCACCGACAAGGAGATCGACGCTGTGCTGGAGCGCCGCCGCGCCATGGCCGCTGAGCTGGTGCCTCACAAGGGTCCGGCCGTCAAGGGCAACATCGTCCACATCGACTACGAGGGCCTGCTGGAAGGCAAGCCCTTCAACGGCGGCGCCGCCCAGAACCAGACCCTGCAGCTGGGCAGCGGCCGGATGATTCCGGGTTTTGAGGACGGCATTCTGGGCCACAAGGGCGGCGAGGAATTCGAGATCAACGTCACCTTCCCGGTACGCTATCACGTCAAGGACCTGGCCGGAAAGCCTGTTGTCTTTAAGATCAAGCTGATCGATGTCTGCGTCCGCCAGCTGCCCGCCCTGAACAGCGATTTTGCCAAG
>OGXM01001550.1_pt1 | contig 12381 bp, 9 predicted proteins | sample 1576271 | NCBI WGS metagenome assembly OGXM01 (sample SAMEA3541579, study PRJEB24748) | human gut metagenome | biome: human gut; feature: human-associated habitat; material: faeces | place: China | collected 2012 | reverse complement strand
TTCACTCGGTGTTGAAAGACTTTTCCCCAAACTTATGACAGAGGCTTATGATGAAGAAGTTATTGACGAAAAGGATACTCGTGTTGTATTAAGACTTCACCCAACACTTGCACCATTCAAGGCTGCTGTTCTTCCACTTTCTAAAAAGCTTAATGACAAGGCTGAGGCAGTATTTGAAACACTTCAAAAGCACTTTATGGTTGAATATGATGACGCAGGTTCTATCGGTAAGCGTTATCGCCGTCAGGACGAAATTGGAACACCTTTCTGCATCACATATGACTTTGAATCTGTTGATGATGGTTGCGTAACTGTTCGTGACAGAGATACTATGACACAAGAAAGAATTTCTATTGACAAGCTTGTTGATTATATAAACGAAAAGATTTCATTCTAAAATAAAGCTGTGTATACAGAATAAAATAGACCTTGTGAGTTAATCTTGCTCACAAGGTCTTATTTATTTTAAAATTGAAAACACAATATTTTATGATACTTAATTTTTATTTTTTAGCTCTCGGTTTTGAAATCAATGCTGCTAAATATCCAAAGAAAATTGCTGCGGCAATTCCAGCGGCACATGAACTTATACCACCTGTTAATGTACCAAGCCAGCCATCTTCCTCTACGGCAGTTTCTACCCCTTTTGCAAGTGTATATCCAAAACCAGAAAGCGGAACAGTAGCTCCCGAACTTGCAAAATCGACTATCGGCTCATAGATTCCGATTGCTGTAAGAAAAACACCTGCTACAACAAAAGTTACAAGTATTCTTGCAGGTGTAAGCTTAGTTTTATCTATCAATATTTGTGCTATAACGCATATTAGTCCTCCGACAATAAAAACCCTAATAAATTCCCAAAGTATATCCATATGCTTTTGCTCCTTTTTTCTGTATAAATTTATATTTCACTGTTTTTAGAAAACTATTCATATATTTAAAAGAAAATGTTTATGTTTTAGTGTGAAATATAGATTTTCAGAACCTGATGTGTTATAATTTTTATATAATTGATTCAACGGAGGATTTTATAATGAATATAACCTTGCTTGGCTGTGGAAGATGTGTCCGAACAGATTCATCAAATTAAATTTGTTCAACAAACTGACGTCAGAAGCATCGATAGCATTTTTACTATCTGTCGTATTTATATACCCCATACCCTGAAACTCCATTCCGAAAATCGGAGTTAATTGTTTAGTTACTCCAAGTCCGAAAGTAGGACGGGCATCTTTAAAAAAAGAACTGTGTGTCAAAGGGGTTACCATACCCGCTTTGAACTCTATAGACCAATTATCTCCTATTTTAGTACCTTGGAGAGCAGTCTGGTCAGTCTGAGCATTTGCTGCGAATGCGCTTATCACAAATGCTGATAAGATAATAGACTTTTTCATAATTAAAAAATATTAATAGATAACTCGATAAAATTATTATATCTTGGATTTTATTTTTTGACTTTTAAATAACCGAAGACGCACTTCACGCTAAATAGCAATCTTAATAGACTATCATCACGGTTCTCATATTTCCGCTCAACCGATAATTCATGATAAAAAAAATCTTTCCGTATTCATAATTCAATTTTTGTTATTTATAATTTAAGATGTTTTCTTTTTAGATAACATTATAGACGAAACCTTTGTTCGCTATTTGTGAATAAAAATAACGTCCTCTTTTTTTCTCATTTCATAACATAAAATCCCATACACCCTAAAAAGCACATCTTATCTCAGATATAATAGTTAGATAATAAGCACATTAGTCTTTATAATGGGAAATTAAAAACAGATAAAACAAGTGATTTTCTTGAAATTTAAATTAATCGGAATATAAAAAAGTACTCACAAATTTCATATTTGCATAATCTATCGAAAAGCGATTTATCGACCTAACAGCACAAAAAAGTGCATGCGGATTTTTAATCGCACATGCACTTTTTTCAGAAACTCTTTTTCAGAGAAACAGAATCTTAGAGCCTATCTAAATTTTCCAACAAAAAATATTATCAGGTCATTTTTGTGTTTTCCTCCGGTCTGTTTTCCCGTTTTCACTCGTCAGATAGCCCGCTATCCTCCTCGTAAAAGCTGAAAAACGTCCTCGAAGGGAAATCTCAAACCTGACCCAAGTAAAATTCAGACAGATTCTAAATCTGACTACAACTCCAACTTATTCTTATATAAACCTATCAATCGATACCTCCTCCCAAAGCATGATAAAGATTAATTACACCTTGTATCTCTTCAAAACAATCCGATACCGCGTCCAACTCGGCCTGCAGCAAAGTTTGACGAGCGGTAAGGACTTCCAGATAATTTTGAGAACTGTAACGCATCAACAGTTCTGAACTACGAACTGCCGATTCTAAAGAGGTAATCTGCTGTTTATTCAGATGATGACGTTTACGCGCCGTTTGCCATTGTAACAAAGCATCATTTACCTCTGTACCTGCATCAAGTAAACTTTGCTTGAACGAAAGCAATGCTTCTTCTTGCTGAGCTTTGGCAACCTTTAAATTGGCAATGTTCTGCCCCCGGTTAAAAAGAGGTTGTACCAATGAACTTATGGCTGAAAACAACCACTGTCCGGGATTAGAGATAACAGCTCCTGCGGCATTTGTCCATCCTGCAGAACCACTCAATGTAATTGAAGGATAAAATGCCGAATGTGCTTGATTAGTGACATAAAACGCAGCAGCTAAAGCGGCCTCGCTTTGACGGACATCGGGACGACGGTGCAATAATTGCAAAGGAATGCCTACCGAAAGTGTATCCGGGAATTTTTGTTGTTTCAAAGTCGAACGGGATATTGTTCCCGGAGTCGAACCTAACAACGCACAAAGAGCATTCTCCGTCTCTGTAATCTGACGCTCTATCGAAAGCAAGGAGGCATCCACAGAAAGTTTACTCGCTTCGGTCTGAGCAACAGCCATATCAGTCGTTTGTCCGGCCTTTTTCAACGCCTTCATCACACGCAAGTTCTCGCTCCAATTTTCAGCAGTACGTCTACTGATTTCAAGCTGCTCATCAAGCATCAACAACGTATAATAACTATTAGCAATAGTAGCGACCAACTGAGTCTGTACAGCCTGACGATAAGCCTCGCTCTGTTCTAATACGGCTTTTGCCTCTCTTTTGGCATTCGTCACACGACCGAAGATATCGATTTCCCAATCTGCAGAAACAGCCAAATTATAGCTTTTAGTGAGTTTAGACTTTTCTGCTTTATTCAATGTACCTTGCGGTGATAACGATATCGAAGGTAAATAAGAAAGTCGAGAAGTCATAAGCAAAGCTTCTGCCTCCTTCACTTTCAATCGGGCAATGTTCAAATCGGTATTATTCTTTAATCCGGTGTCGATAAGCTGCTGTAACTGCGAATCTGTAAAAATTTCTCTCCACGAAAGGGCTGCTATCGAGGCCGTATCCGTTTGTTCCTGAGTATGACGAAAAAGACTGTCTGTAACAGTTTTCATGTCAGGTTGTTTATACTTCCGATATATCGAACATCCGCTCGTTCCTATGATCAAGGATATACATATTATTATTTTTTTCATACGAATCTTCTTTTCAATTAGTTCTCCTCCTCCAATTTCGATACTTTACGCTGAGGCATAATTTTCTCTTGCAGATATTGGAACACGATAAACAAAACCGGTACGATAAACAACAAGGCTATAGTACCGATCAACATACCGCCTACCGTCCCGACACCGATAGAAATATTTCCGTTTGCTCCTACCCCCGAAGCAAACATTAACGGCAACATACCGAAGATCATCGTCAATGAGGTCATTAAAATAGGTCGCAAACGCACTTCTGCCGCAGACACCGCAGCTTGTGTAATGCTCATCCCTTGATGACGCCTTTCCGAAGCATATTCTGTCAACAAAATAGCTGTTTTTGCCAACAAACCGATCAGCATGATCAAACCTGTCTGCAAATAGATATTATTTTCCAAACCGAACATTTTGGCAAAAAGAAAACTTCCGGCCAATCCGAACGGTACTGATAGAATAACCGCCAAAGGAATAAACAAACTTTCGTAAAGAGCACACAGAATCAAATAAATAAATACTACACAAATGACAAACACCAATACAGTCGTATTTCCTGTTGAAGATTCTTCTCGCGACATTCCGCCAAACTCGAAACCATAACCGGCAGGTAATGTTTCTTCGGCAACCTCACGTACCGCCTGAATAGCTTGTCCTGAACTATAACCGGTAGCAGGCGCTCCATTAACGGATATAGCGGAAAAAAGATTAAAACGGGTTAAAGTCTCAGAGCCATATACCCGAGTCAAAGTCAAATACTGGCTGACAGGAGACATCTCTCCATCCGAATTACGAACGAACATATTATTCAACGCTTCTGTATCTAACCGGAACTCAGGAGATGCCTGTACCATTACACGATAAAGTTTTGAAAAACGGTTCATATTCGAGGCATAATTACCTCCGATATATCCCGACAAAGTATTTAACACATCAGATGGAGATACTCCGTTGCGCTTACAGCGAGCAGCATCGACCTCGACCATATACTGAGGGAATTTGGTATCAAACGAGGTCGTTGCACGTCCGATTTCCGGTCGTGCATTCAATTTCTCAATCATTTGCCTCGTATATTTCAGCAAATCTTCTATAGAACCGCCTTTTTGATCTTGTACATAAATTTCAAAACCACTACTCACTCCATATCCCGGGATCATAGGCTGGGCAAAAGCCATGATCTGAGCCGAGGATATATCATCTGTACGCCGGTATATCTCATCAATAACGGCATTTATTTCATCCTCTTTTTCCTGACGCTCGTCCCATTGTTTCAGACGGACAATAAACATACCGTTAGACGATCCTTGTCCGCTGATCATTCCGTTACCCGTCACCTTAGAAAACATTCGTATTTGCGGAATATCACTAATGCGTCTATCCACTTCATCCATAATAATTTTCGTCTCCTCCAAAGTATTTCCCGGTGAAGTTCGCACATCAACAAATATAGTCCCCATATCTTCCTGCGGAACAAGTCCGGTTTTAGTCGTTTTCATCAAAATAAACAAACCGGCAAAAGCCACCAACAATAAAACCAAAGCCAACCATTTCCGTTTCAGCATAAAGAAAACTCCCGTTTTATATTTCTGTACCAAACGGTGAAAAGCACTGTCGAATGCAATATGAAAACGAGAGGAAAAACTCATTTTCTTCCCATCGCCTGCAACTTCATGAGGAGTCATAATCAATGCACAAAGGGCAGGACTTAACGTCAAGGCATTGACCAAAGAGATCGCTACGGCAACAGCCATCGTCAAGCCGAATTGCGTGTAGAACGTACCGGTCGTTCCTCCCATAAAACTGACAGGAATAAAGACTGCCATAAAGACAAATGTCGTCGTTACCAATGCAGATGTAATTCCTCCCATCGCATCGATCGTAGCCCGGTATGAAGATTTATACCCTTCATCGAATTTTGCCTGAACAGCTTCTACGACAACGATCGCATCATCCACCACAGTACCGATTACCAATACCAATGCAAACAAGGTCAACATATTCAAGCTAAAACCCGCTACATATAAAAAAGCGAATGTCCCCACTAAAGAAACAACTATCGAGATTGCCGGAATAAAAGTAGAACGCATGCTTTGCAAAAACACATACACCACCAAAATCACCAGTAAAATAGCTTCAACAAGCGTTTTTATCACATTTTGAATAGAAGCATCCAAAAAATCTTTAGAACTCATCAGGTCTACCAACTCCATACCTTTAGGCAAAGTTTTCGATATTTCTGCTGTCACTTTGTCTATTTCTTCTATGATCTCATTGGCGTTAGAGCCGGATGTTTGCGCAATCATACAGTTAGATCCGGGATGTCCGTTTACTTCTCCTATATAAGTATAGGACCTAGAACCTAATTCTATTCGTGCTACATCTTTCAAACGAAGGACTTCTCCGCTTTTTAAAGATCGGATTACCAAATTTTCATAATCTTTTTCCTCTTCATAACGTCCCCGGTATTTCAGGACATATTGGAATGTGTTTCCAGATTCCGCACCAAGTGTTCCGGTAGGAGCTTCTAAATTCTGCTCATCAAGTACGGCAGCAATATCCGACGGCATCAGGTTATATTTAGCCATTTTACTGGGATCAAGCCAAATACGCAAAGAATAATCCGATCCCATTACATTAACCTCACCCACCCCGGCAATACGAGAAAGACGCGGCTCGATATTAATCTTCAGGTAATTATTAAGAAAGCTCTCATCAAACGAATTATCCGGACTATAAAGGGCTAATGCTTTAATATTACTTGTCTGACGCTTACGCACAGTAATACCACCCTTCGTTACTTCTGCAGGCAATAATCCCTGTGCCGTTGCAATACGATTCTGGACATTGACTGTCGCCATATCGGGATCAGTACCTTGACGGAAATAAATAGTAATTCGTGCCGAACCGGTATTGGTTGCAGACGAAGTCATATACATCATATTTTCCACCCCGTTCAATGCCTCTTCAAGAGGAACAATGACACTCTTTTGCACAGTCTCGGCATTTGCTCCTGTATAAGTAGCAGAAACACTGACGGTAGGAGGTGCGATTTCAGGAAATTGTTCGATAGGAAGCTGCGAAAGCCCTATCAATCCAACAAGTAAAATAACAACCGAAATAACAACCGATAAAATAGGCCGGTCAATAAATGTTCTGATTTTCATAATGCGGATTATTCATTAGTGGAAGTATGAGAATCGATTACCGTTCCTTCTCGCACAAGACCTGCACCTTCGGCAATAATAACATCACCGGGAGCGAGTCCCGACTCGACAATATATTCCGTACCGTTATTCAAACGGAACACTTCAATCGGAGCAGATTTCGCCTTACCGTCAACTACTTTATAGACAAAAATGCGATTTTGCAATTCATAAGTGGCAGTTTGAGGAATAACGATTACGCTGTCTCGATGAGTAGGAACAATCACCTTTCCGCTACCACCATTACGCAACAATTTATCCGGATTTTTAAATGAAGCACGAAGACTTACTGCACCCGTCCCACTATCAACGGTTCCGCTAATAGCATCAATTTTACCGGAATATTGATAAACTTTACCATTACTGAGCATCAATTCTACTTCAGGCATTTGCTCCATTGTTTTCTGCAGCGAACCATATTGTTGCACAAGATCCAGAATTTGATTCTCGTCCATCGAAAAATAAGCAAAGACCTCGTTATCGTCAGAAACCGTGACTAACGGTTCTGAAATATTACTATCGACAAGAGCTCCTACTCGATAAGGAATCATACTGGCTACTCCATCTACCGGACTTTTTACTTCTGTATAAGAAAGATTATTACGGGCATTTATCTCCTCGGCACGAGCCAAAGCAAGTGCAGCTTGAGCTTCGGCAAGAGCATTACGGGCAGTTTGCAAATCGAATTCAGAAACCACATTCTCCCGAAACAGTTCTTCCTTACTTTCAGCCGTAAGTTTTGCTGTCGCAAGTTTAGATTCGGCACTCTTCACATTAGCCATAGCCGTCTCAAGCGCAGCTTTATACGGAACTTGATCGATAACAAAAAGAACTTGTCCCCTATGTACGACATCCCCTTCATTCATACAAATTTTCGTGATTATACCGCTTACCTGTGGACGTATCTCCACATATTGCCGCCCTCGAAGCGTAGCGGTATAATCTCTCTTAAGCGTTTGATTACTGAATCCGACATTCAAAGTTTTATACTTAGCAGATGTTTGTTCCTGAGGCTGAGATCCGCACGAATAGAGCAGTATAAGCCCCGATAAAATAGGAATAATGAGGTATTTCATTGAGTATAGTTGATTAATTATTACATTACATAATGAGATACAAAACAAGTAATGGCAAAAATAAAAGGATTTTGCTACATATTATAAAAGTGTTGATTAACGACAGAAAAGTGTTGATTAACGACAATAGGCAATTTTTGAGGTATAGCATCTAATATTTATCTTTGTGATAAAGATTTGATATTTTACGAATATATTAATACCCTGATGCTATTTAAAAATTTCAAAGCTAAAGGAAAGGAGACTGCATATTATACATTTATACGGTATCCTCAAATAATACACTATGTCGATCTACTTTTCTGCTTGGTTATCTTGCCATTGATTATCCTATTAGTTCCGGTCGACAAATGGATTAAAACCCAACCTGTTTTTGTCGGAACATTAGTCTTATACTTATATTTACTTTATTTCACTTACAGAAAAGCAAATATTCCCTCGCTTTTTTTAAAAAGAAAATATTTACATATCATTATCCTGATCATCATATTGACACTGATTACAGAACTATTAACACATTTCCCCATATCCGATAAATTCGGGTCTAAATTACCCATAGATTTTCGCCGTCACTTACACGCCCAAACCATATGGTTTTTCTTCTTGATCGTATCCGGATTTAGTTTAGCCATTGAAGTAACCTTCGAACTATTCCGCCAAATGTTACAAAAACAAGAAATTGAAGCAGAAAAAAACAAAGCCGAGTTAGCGATGTATAAGGCTCAGATAAATCCGCATTTTCTATTTAATACGCTCAATACGCTTTATGGTTTGGTCATCACTAAATCAGATCTGACAGAATCTGCATTTGTAAAATTTTCGAATATCCTGAAATACATGTATGATAATACTTCGGTAGAAAAAATAAACATAAATAACGAAATCGAATATATCCGGCAATATGTAGAATTACAAAAACTCAGACTAAATCACCATACAAAAGTCATTTTTGAAAGCCGTACAGATGAAGAACACGTTCTTATCCCTCCTATGATACTGATTACATTTGTCGAAAATGCTTTTAAATACGGGACGTCGTCTTCTGAAGATTGTACCATACTTATACGAATTATAGTCGAAGATGGTGTTTTGCTTTTCAAGACTCGTAACTCTATCATGAAAGAAAAAAAAGAAGGTAAATCATCTATCGGCATCGAAAACTGTAGAAAACGCTTGCAAATGCTCTATCCCGGACTCTTCACCCTTGTCACCGAAAAAGATGATAACAAGCAGGAGTTCTTGGTTAAATTAACGATACAATTATCTCGAATATGAAGCAAATCAACTGCATAGCTATCGATGATGAACCGATCGCACTACTGGTAATCAAACAATTTTGCGAAAGGAAAGGGAACATTGAGTTAAAAACTTTCTGTGAGCCTCGTATAGGATTAGAAGAAATAAAAAAAGACAAACCTGACATCGTATTTCTCGATATAGAGATGAACGGTCTTAACGGATTGGAAATCGCAAAAAAGCTACCTCATAACTGTTGTTTGATATTTACTACGGCTCATGCTCAATATGCTCTTGACGGCTTTAATCTCGATGCGGTAGATTTCCTGCATAAACCGATAGCTTACGAGCGTTTCGACAGGGCAATTGAAAAAGCTATACGAAATATTTCGGGATGGAACAACAAAAATGATCAAGAGACAATCGTTGTCAAGCAGGAATATAACAACATAAATATATTGCTATCTGATATTTTCTATATCGAGGCTTTAGAAAATTATTGTAAAATACACAGAATAAACGGCAATAGCGTAATATCACGGCTCAACATCAAAAGCATTCATAAAATGTTACCACAAAACACTTTTTTAAGAGTACACCGTTCATTCCTCATACCCATAAACCGCATACAAAGATTTTCTAAACAAGAAATATGGCTAAGAGGTTTATCAAGGCCTATACCGGTAGGAAGGCGTTATGCAAAAGAAATATATGATTTTTTGACCGATAACAGACAACTGTAATAAATATCGATTATCAAAAGCCATATATTAAATTTGAAGAGGCTGAACTCTACAAACACTCCCAAACAAGATCAAAAAACGAGCTATCAGGCAACACAATCTTCTCTTTTCAATATTTTTACAATGTCACAAAAAAGTTTCCGATCTTTTTAAATAATGCCAAAATGAATTAACGCATTTCGAATGCCATCATTATCAACCGTATCTGTTACATAGTCGGACACCGCTCGTATAGACTCGGCAGCCCCACCCATAGCTATCCCTATACCGGCTTCCCGAAGCATTGAAATATCATTTCCCCCATCTCCAAAAGCCATTGTATGCGAAATATCGAAATCATAATAAGAAGCGAATTCTCTAATACCAGATGCTTTATCAACGCCTTTCACATTTATATCTGCAAAAATCGGATGCCACCTGGAAGCGGAAAGGTTCGGAAGTTGAGCCATAACTTCTTTTTCTGTCTCCTCATCACAATAAAAACATAACTGACAACATTTACCTTCGATAAACTCCTTTTCTATATCGATGACCGGCGGAACAGGATGATCTACCAATCTCGCCAATTCTATAACGATAGGGTTCAACTCATTGACAAAAATCCCGTTATCCGTTTCAACGGCTATCGGAAACCCAAATTGTCGAGAAAGAGCATAAGCTTTCTGAAAATCTTTATCAGAAATTTGTTTTTTAGACACGGAAGTACCGTCTCTCAAGACGCAATCCGAACCATTAAGGGCTATTACGGCATCAAAAGGGACTTCTTCTATTTCATGCAAATCACTTGCAGCTCGTCCTGTTGCGATAATAATTTTACACCCCGAATTATGGACTTGCCGTAACGCATCTATTGCCGACTGAGGCACACGATGAGTATCAAAACTTACCAACGTACCGTCAACATCTAAAAATATCGCCCTTATCATATTCAAGAAATTATATTATAAGAAGTTTACAACTCTATTAGTTTATTATCGATAACTTGTAAAGGCCCAATAACTACTCATATCAAATTTACTGCAACATCATTATGGCTGACTTGCAAAATTATAATAATTGTTTTCAGATCTTGAAAGCAGAATAGCAATTTTTTACTTCCGCAAATAAAAAAGATAAAAAAATCGTCAACAATTTCAATAAAAAATAACCCCGCCTATTATTCAATTGATAATAAGCGGGTTATAAATATCCATGTTGTCCTGGAAGGATTCGAACCCTCACAAGCGGAACCAGAATCCGATGTGCTACCGTTACACCACAGGACAATTTTTTATTGCGCTGCAAAGGTGCGAATTTATTTCTCTATTACAAAACCATACCGATACTTTTTACTTTCGATTAAGTTTTTTTTACAAGGATGTTTCTTCTTTAGGCAAAGCTGACTCTACTGCTTCGTATGATTTTTTCATAAGCGTTTCAATATCATGTCCTGAAACAGGGTCAGGGAATAGGGGTTTATGAATAGTCAAAACCATTTTTCCCGGTTTTATCAAATATGACGAACGAGGCAACACAGAAAAAGATCCGTCAATCGTTAAAGGTACTACGGGCAAATTCAAATCAATAGCCAACTGATAAGCCCCCTTTTTAAAGCGCTGAAGTTTCCCGTTCCATGTACGTGATCCTTCAGGAAAGACAACTAAAGACATGCCGTGTTTCAACGTCTGTTCTGCCATATCCAATGTTTCCCGAATGCTTTTAGGCCCGGAACGATCCACAAATATATGTCCGGCTGCAGCACAAGCTTTTCCGACAAATGGTATACGCCTGAGGCTTTTTTTCATCATCCATTTAAAATTATGTCCTAAGAAGCCATAAATTAAGAAAATGTCATACGCACCCTGATGATTTGCTACAAAAACATAAGAAGTTTTCTTATCGATATTTTCCCGACCTTTTACTTTAACTCGCACAAACGAGATCCAACAAAAAAGCTGAGACCAAATGCGCCCCGGATAGTATCCCCAAACTTTACTGTCTCCGATAAAACAGCCGACAATCGTCACTAATGCTGTTATTATAGTCAATACTAATAAAATAGGAAATGCAATAAGCCACTGGTAAAAAAAGAATAGTATTCTTAACATAAAATACACTACGGTTAATTACAAACTCTTTCTAATCAATATATAAAGACAAAGGTAGCTGTTAAGTTTTAGAAATACAACAGCTTTTCAGGATTCTTGCTGTTCGAGAATCATTAAGAAAGTTTTCAAACCAATATTCCTTATCAGGAATAAAAACTCTCTCTAAAAAGAAAAAAGGTTCTGCAAATTAGTTTGCAGAACCTTTTTAGTGTCCGAGATGAGATTCGAACTCACACGATCCAATGATCACTACCCCCTCAAAGTAGCGTGTCTACCAATTTCACCACCCGGACATCGTTGTTTTTGAAGCGTGCCCAAAACAGGACTCGAACCTGCACGTTCGCAATAAACACTAGTCCCTGAAACTAGCGCGTCTACCAATTCCGCCATTTGGGCTTACTCGCTGTCACGGAAAAACCGTGGAGCGAAAGACGGGACTCGAACCCGCGACCCTAACCTTGGCAAGGTTATGCTCTACCAACT